>Ga0160428_1001712_pt1 | contig 15467 bp, 12 predicted proteins | sample SolpanmetagenomM_FD_108198 | JGI IMG/M metagenome (GOLD analysis project Ga0160428, IMG submission 108198) | Solar panel surface microbial communities from Lawrence Berkeley National Laboratory, California, USA - M | ecosystem: Engineered > Built environment > Solar panel > Unclassified ... | reverse complement strand
TTGGCCGGCCGCAACGACCTGCTCGGGGATTCGCCCTGAGGGAAGCGGGGATGCCGGGCCCCGGCCGACTCCCCGTGGGCCGCCGATGCGTTAGAACCCCGCCATGGCCGCAGCGAAATCCGATCCGTCCGATCTCGACCTCACCGCCGAGGAGGCGCGCGCCGAGCACGCGCGCCTCTCCGACGCGATCCTGGAAGCCGATCGGCTCTACTACCAGGAGGACGCACCGGAGATCTCGGATGCGGAGTACGACCGCCTGCGTCGGCGCATGGAGGCGCTCGAGACCCGTTTCCCCGATCTCGCCGGAACGGGGGCAGCCAGCACCTCCGTGGGCGCCAAGCCGTCGGAGAAGTTCGCCAAGGTCCGGCATGCCGTGCCCATGCTGTCTCTCGGAAACGCCTTCGACGACGCGGAGGTGGCCGAGTTCGTGGCGCGCGTGCGCCGCTTCCTCGGCTGGCCGGACGATGCGCCCCTCGCCTTCACGGCGGAGCCGAAGATCGACGGCCTGTCCCTGTCGCTCCGCTACGTCGACGGCCACTTGGACACCGCCGCCACCCGGGGCGACGGCGAGGTCGGCGAGAACGTCACCGCCAACGCCCGCACGGTGCAGGACATTCCGGAGACGCTCGCGGGGTCCGGATGGCCGGAGGTCTGCGAGGTGCGCGGCGAGGTTTACCTGTCCCACGCCGATTTCGCCGCCATCAACGCCCGGCAGGAGGCGGCCGGCAAGGCGCTCTTCGCCAACCCGCGCAACGCCGCCGCCGGCAGCCTGCGCCAGCTCGATCCCGCGATCACCGCGTCCCGGCCGCTCCGCTTCTTCGCCTATGCCTGGGGCGAGCTCTCCGCACCCATCGCCGAGACGCAGTCCGGGACCCTGCAGCGATTCGCATCGTGGGGCCTGCCGGTGAATCCCCGGACCGAGACCTTCACCGACACGGCGGCAATGCTCGACCATTACCGGCGGATCGAGGCCGACCGGGCCGGGCTCGGCTACGACATCGACGGCGTCGTCTACAAGGTCGACGACCTCGCACTCCAGAAGCGGCTCGGCTTCGTGTCGCGATCACCCCGCTGGGCGCTCGCCCACAAGTTCGCCGCCCAGGAGGCGACGACCTCCGTCGAGGACATCGTCATCAATGTCGGCCGCACCGGCTCGCTGAATCCCCTGGCGAAACTGAAGCCCGTGACGGTCGGCGGCGTGGTGGTGTCCAACGCCACGCTCCACAACGAGGGCTACGTGAAGGGCGTCGGCGGCGACGGCGAGCCGATCCGCGACGGCCGGGACATCCGCATCGGCGACACGGTGACGGTGGTGCGGGCCGGCGACGTCATCCCCAAGGTGATGGACGTCGATCTGACGAAGCGTCCCGCGGGGTCGCAACCCTACGCCTTCCCGGAGACCTGCCCGGCCTGCGGCAGCCGGGCCGTGCGCGCCGTCAACCCGCGCACGGGCCGGCCGGACGCGGTGCGCCGCTGCACCGGCGGGCTGATCTGCCCGGCACAGGGCGTCGAGCGGCTGAAGCATTTCGTCTCGCGCAACGGCTTCGACATCGAGGGTTTCGGCGAGACCTATGTCGAAGTGCTGTTCGAGGCCGAACTGGTGCGCCAGCCCGCCGACCTGTTCCGGCTCGACTTCGAGAAGCTGAAGGCCGCCATCGTGGCGCGCCGCGAGGCGCTGTCGGCCGAACGGAGGGCGGAGGCCGGGGCGGCCGAGCCCGCCAGGAAGGCCGCCAAGAAGAAGGGCGAGGAGGACGACAAGGCGATCAAGAACCTGCTGGCGGGCGTCGAGGCGCGCCGCGCGGTGCCGATGAACCGCCTGCTCTTCGCTCTCGGGATCCCGCAGATCGGTGAATCGACCGCGAAGGCCCTGGCGAAGCGCTTCGCCGACATGCCGGCCCTCATCGCGGCGATCCGGGCGGCCGCCGCGGCGCAGCCGGGACCCGACTGGGTCGAGCTGACGGCCGTACCCCGCGTCGGCGGGACGACCCGGGACAGGCTGCTCGATCTCGGCTTTCCGGAGGATGACGGAGGGCCGGCCAAGGAGCGAGCCCGCGTGAGCGCGATCCAGCGCGAGAACCTGCTGGCCCATTACGGTGACGGGGACGCCGTGCGGGCGGCGGTGGCGCGCGCCGCGGAGCAGAGCCCCGGGGATGCCTACCGCCTGTTCGCCGATGACGGCGAGATCGGGCCGGTGGCCACCGACGCGCTGATCCTGTTCTTCTCCGAGCCGCACAATGCCGGGGCGGTCGCGGCCCTGCTCCAAGAGATCGAGGTCGTGCCGATGGAGCGGCCCGCCGCGGCCTCGACCTTCGCGGGCAAGACGGTGGTGTTCACCGGCACCCTGGAGAAGATGACCCGCAACGAGGCCAAGGCCGTGGCCGAGCGCCTCGGCGCGAAGGTCTCGGGCTCGGTCTCGGCGAAGACCGATCTGGTGGTGGCCGGTCCCGGCGCCGGATCCAAGCTGAAGGACGCCGAGAAGCACGGGGTCCGGGTGGTGTCCGAGGACGATTGGCTCGGGATCGTGGCACAGGGTTGAAGCCCGAGTCCGGCCGGCTTAGACCTGCGGGAGAACGCCCCGAGAACTCCCACCCGGCACGGTCGATCCGCGATGACGGTCCTGGCCCTCGACTTCGAGACGGCCAACGAGCGGCGCGACAGCGCCTGCGCGGTCGGTCTCGCCTGGATCGCGGACGGGCGGGTCGTGCGCCGGGAGAGCCACCTGATCCGGCCGCCCGAGATGCGCTTCGCACCCGGTAACATCCGGGTCCACGGCATCCTGCCGGCCGATGTCGCCGGCAAACCGGATTTCGCGGCCGTGATGGCACCCTACCTGGGCGATCTCGGCCGCGGCCTGATCCTGGCGCACAACGCGAGCTTCGACATCGGGGTGCTGCGGGCCGGTCTGGCGCGGGCCGGCGTGGCCGTGCCGGATCTCACCTATCTCTGCACGGTCCAGGTCGCCCGCCGGGTCTTCCCGGCGCCGGAAGGCTGCGGCCTCGGCAAGGTGGCCCGACGCCTCGGGATCCGCTTTGAGCACCACGATGCCGGCGAGGACGCCTATGCCTGCGCGCAGATCGCGCTCGCCGCGATGCGCGAGCGGGACGCCGCCGACGTGCACGCCCTCGCGGCGGCGATCGGCCTGCCGCTCACGCGGGCCACCGGCGGCCCGCCCGCGCCCCGCCGCGTGCCGGGCGCGATCAGCGGACGGGCGATGGCGGCCTTCCCCGAAGCCCCCGCCGCGCTGCGCTTCGCCATGCGGGGATCGACCGGCAACCGCTACCACGTGAGCCTGGAGGAGCAGGCGGGCGGCCCGCAATTGCGCTGCACCTGCACGGCCGGCCGCTACGGCGTGCGCTGCCGCCACGTGAAGGCGCTGGAAGTCGGCGACATCACCGACCTGCTCTCGGACAACGCGGCCGACGTCGTGCTCCTGGCCCGCATGCTCGGCGGCAAGGCGCGGGTCGCCGGCGCGGCCTGATCGGGCGGATCCGGACGGCGTGCCGGAGAGCCCGCCCGGCCGGAATCCGCGTGCAGGTCCCGGCCGGCTCCGCAACGGCCGCGGGACGACGCGGGGGCTGAAGCGTCCGGACGCTTCAGCCCCCCGGCTCAGGCAGCCCGCTTCTCGGCATCCGCGTAAAACGTGCCGCCGCGCTCGGCCATGGCAACCAAGTTGTCGGGCACCCGGAAGCGCGGTCCGTGCTTGGCCTCCAGCGCCCGGGCGAGATCCACGAAAGCCGCCGCGCCCATGAAGTCGATATACGACAGGGCACCCCCGGTGAACGGCGCGAAGCCGAAGCCGAGGATCGAGCCGACATCGGCCTCGCGCGGATCCGTGACCACGCCCTCCCCCACCGTGCGGGCCGCCTCCAGCGCCTGGACCATTAGAAGCCGCTGCTTCAGTTCGCTGAAGTCGACGGCGTCGGGATCGAGGCGGTGCGGCTGCAGATCCTTCAGGCCGGGCCAGAGGCGCTTCGGCGCGCCCTCGGGGTAGTCGTAGAAGCCCTTGCGGTTCTTGCGGCCGAGGCGGCCCTGATGCTCGACCATCTCGGCCAGGATCGCCTTCTGCGCCGGATCCACGGCGCCCTGCCCCACCTGCGCCTCGGTGGCCTTGGCGATCTTGAGCACGAGGTCGAGGGCGACCTCGTCGTTGAGCGAGAGCGGCCCGACCGGCATGCCCGCTTGGCGGCCGGCGCTCTCGATCATCGCGGGCGGCACGCCCTCGGCGAGCATCTTGTGCCCTTCGAGGATGTAGGCGCCGACGCAGCGGTTGGCGAAGAAGCCGCGGGCATCGTTCACGACGATCGGGGTCTTCTTGATCAGCCGCACGTAGTCGAGGGCGGTGGCCAGCGCCGCATCCCCGGTCGCCTCACCCTTGATGATCTCCACGAGCATCATCTTCTCGACGGGGGAGAAGAAGTGGATGCCGACGAACTGCGCCGGGCGCTGCGAGCCCTTGGCGAGGCCCGTGATCGGCAGCGTCGAGGTGTTGGAGGCGAAGATGGCGTCCGGACGGATCACCGCCTCCACCTTCTGGATCACCTCGGCCTTCACCGTCGGATCCTCGAACACCGCCTCGACCACGAGGTCGCAGGCGGCCAGGTCGGCGTAATCCGCCGTCGCGGTGATCCGGCCGAGCAGGGCATCCCGGTCGGCGGTCTTGGCGCGGCCCTTGTTGATCTGCCCGGTGATGAGGGAATGGGCGTAGGCCTTGCCCTTCTCGGCGGCCTCCACCGACTGGTCCACCAGCACCACTTCGAGCCCGGCCTGCGCCGTGACGTAGGCGACGCCCGCGCCCATGAAGCCCGCGCCGATCACGCCGACCCGACGCAGGTTCGTGGCCGGCACGTCCTTCGGCCGGCGCGCGCCCTTGTTCAGCTCGCCCATGGAGATGAACAGCGTGCGGATCATCGCCGCCGCCTCGGTCGAGCGCAGGATATGCGCGAAGTACCGGCTCTCGACCCGCAGGGCGAGGTCCATCGGCAGCTGCAGACCCTCGTAGACGGAGGCCAGGATCGCCTTCGCGGCCGGGTAGTTGTCGTGCGTCTCACGCCGGTAGATCGCGTTGGCCGGCGGCCAGATCATCATGCCGGCCGGCGAGTAGACCTTGCCGGACGGTGCCTTGAACTTCGGCACGTCCCACGGCGCCACCGCGGAGCCGCCCTCGCGGATCCAGGCCTTGGCTCGCGCGACGATCTCGGCCTGCGGGGCCACGGCGTGGATCAGCCCCATGCCCTTGGCCATGGGCGCGCGGATCTGCTCGCCCTTGAACAGCATCTGGAGGGCGTCGCCGGTCTGCATCAGCCGGGCGACCCGCTGCGTGCCGCCGCCGCCCGGAAACAGGCCGACCTTGATCTCCGGCAGACCGACCCGGGTCTTGCCGTCGTCGGAGGCGACGCGGTGATGGCACGACAGCGCCAGCTCGAAGGCGCCGCCCAGGCACAGGCCCTGGATCGCCGCCGCGAACGGCTTGCCGCAGGTCTCGAGCCGCCGGAACAGCAGCGAGAGGCGGCGCGAGGCCTCGAAGAAGTGGCGCATCGCCACCTCCTCGCCCTGCTCGGCCTTCAGCTGCTCGTAGGCCCGCCCGAGGCCCTGGAGCATGGTCAGGTCGGCGCCGCCGGAGAAATTGTCCTTGCCGGTGGCGACGACGCAGCCCTTGATCGCCGGATCGGACGCGACCTGCTCGATGATCTGCTCAAGCTGGTCCATCACCCCTTCGGTGATGACGTTCATCGAGCGGCCGGGCATGTCCCAGGTCGCCACCGCGATACCGTCGGGATCGGTCTCGAAGCGAAAATCGGTCAGCGTCACGGTGCCGTCCTCCCAAAAGAGCGTTGGCGAGATACCAATGCGTTCGCATTAAGCTTCTGTAGAGCGCAGGCCGGCACGGTCTGCCGGTCGGGGGGCACCGACGGACGCCGCACATGACGAAGGACCTCGGTTGCCGCGCCTGCCGCGCCGGCACCACCCTCGACTTCGACTTCACGATGGCCTTCCAGCCGATCCTCGACCTCACGGACGGGTCCGTCTGGGCCTACGAGGCGCTGGTGCGTGGCCCCAGTGGCGAGCCGGCCTACACGGTCCTCGACCGCGTCACGGACGAGAATTGCTATCAGTTCGATCAGGCGGCCCGCGTGCGGGCGATCGAGCTCGCCGGACGCCTCTTCCCGAGAGACAGCGTGACGCGGCTCTCGATCAACTTCATGCCGAATGCGGTCTACGAACCGGTCGCCTGCATCCGCGCCTCGCTGGAAGCAGCCCGGCGCGTCGACTTCTCGCATCGCCGTCTCATGTTCGAGTTCACCGAGCAGGAGCGGTTCCGCGACATCGCGCACGTGACCCGCATCGTCGCCGCCTACCGGCAGCAGGGATTCCTCACCGCGCTCGACGATTTCGGCGCCGGCTTCGCGGGCTTGAGCCTGCTCGCCAACTTCCGTCCCGACCTGATCAAGATCGACATGGATTTGCTGCGGGGCATCGACACCGATGCCGGTCGCCACGCGATCGTCTCGGGCGTCGTAGCGATCGCCCGGGACCTGGGCGTGACGGTGCTCGCCGAGGGCGTCGAGACCGCGGCGGAGCTCGACGTCCTGCGGGGCCTCGGCATCGCGCTCGTGCAGGGCTATCTCTTCGCCAAGCCGATGCTGGAGGCCCTGCCGCCCGTTGCCGGGTTCAGCCCGACGGCCGCGCGCGCGGCCTGAGGCCAACGGGGCGCGCGCGGCGATCACCGGTCTACTTCTGGGCCGGGGCCGCGGAGGGCGGCACCGGCGGCTGACCCGGCTGCGGGGTATTGTCGGTCGCCGAGGCCACGGCCAGCATGTTCAGGAGCTTGGTGACCGAGTTCTGCGAGATCGCCGTCACCGACGAACTCGGGTCGGCGTTCATCGTCTGGAACTTGAGGTATGTCGGATCCGAGTAGATCTCGTCGAGGTGCTTCAGCTCGGTGAGGCTGAACTTCTCGGCGTAGTCCTTCGACAGCCCCTCGATCATGATGCCGCGCTGCTTCTCGAACTCGGCCAGCAGCTCCTTGCGCACGGCCTCGGCGCGGGTCTCCGGCATCGGCGCGACGGTCTTCTCCAGGGCGACGTTGAAGCCCGTCTGGAGATTCTTGATCAGGGTCTTGTTGACGAGGGTCGTGGCCGCGGTGAGGCGGTCCGCGGCCTCGTCGGCGCGGGCTGCCAGCGGCAGGCTCAGGGTGACGCCGAGGCACAGCGTCGCGATCAGGCGGTTCAAGGGCTTGTCTCCCGTGGTTTTATCGTCCGGCCCGGTGGCGGGCCGATCGTCGCCCGCGCCTCTAGCAGCGTTCCTGGACTTTGGGGAGCGGCGTGCCGCCGCTCCCCCACAAGGGTGATCCCGGCACACGCCGCCGGCATGGCCGCATCTCCGGCACTCGGGGCCGTATCCGAACGACCCTCAGACCCGTTCGATGATCGTGGCCGTGCCCATGCCGGCGCCGATGCAGAGCGTGACCAGCGCGCGCTCCTTGCCGGTCCGCTCCAGCTCGTCGAGGGCCGTGCCGAGGATCATCGCGCCGGTCGCGCCCAGGGGATGTCCGAGGGCGATGGCGCCCCCGGTGACGTTCACCGAAGCGGGGTCGAGGTCGAAGGCTTGGCAGAAGCGCAGGACCACTGCCGCGAAGGCCTCGTTGACCTCGAACAGGTCGATGTCCGACAGGCTCAGCCCCGATTTCGCCAGCACCTTGCGGGTGACGTCCAAGGGGCCGGTGAGCATCAGCGCCGGGTCCGAGCCGATATTGGCGAAGGCCCGGATCCGGGCGCGCGGGCGCAGGCCCGCGGCCTCGCCGGCCGCCCTGGAGCCGATCAGCACGGCGGCCGCGCCGTCGACGATGCCGGATGAGTTGCCGGCATGATGGACGTGATCCACGCTCTCCACGTCCGGGTGCGCGTCGGTCGCCACGGCGTCGAAGCCGCCCATCTGGCCCATCTGCACGAAGGACGCCTTCAGCGAGGCCAGGGACTGCATGTCGGTGCCGGGCCGCATGTGCTCGTCGCGATCCAGCAGCGTGATGCCGTTCACGTCGCGCACGGGCACGACGGAGCCGTCGAACAGGCCCTCGGCCCAGGATTTCGCCGCGCGCTCCTGGGAGCGGACCGCGTAGGCGTCGCAATCGTCGCGGGTGAAGCCGTACTTGGTGGCGATCAGGTCGGCCGACACGCCCTGCGGCATGAAGTAGGACTTGATGGCGATGGCCGGATCCACCGGCCAGGCGCCGCCCGAGGCCCCGATCCCGATGCGGCTCATCGATTCGACGCCGCCGCCCACCGCCATCTCGTGCTGGCCGCTCATGACCTGCGCGGCGGCGAAATTCACGGCGTCGAGGCCGGAGGCGCAGAACCGGTTGATCTGCACGCCCGGGACATGCGCGCCGTAATCGGCCACCAGCGCCGCAGCGCGGGCGATGTCGCCGCCCGCTTCACCCACCGGATCGACGCAGCCCAGGATCACGTCGTCGACGAGGCCGGTGTCGAGCCCGTTGCGATCCTTGAGGGCGCGCAAGGCCGTCTCGGCCAGGCGCAGCGCCGTGACCTCGTGCAGAGAGCCGTCCGCCTTGCCGCGCCCGCGCGGCGTGCGGACGTGATCGTAGATGAAGGCATCCGTCATCAGCACTTCCCCGGGGCGTCGGTTCTCGCCTGTCGGCGACGCGGCCTTACAGGGCCGTCTCCGTCCGCGCCAGTCTGCCACGGCGCGCGCGCCCTCGGCCAGCCCCGTTCGAGGGAGCCGGCGAAGGGCGCGCGACGGCCGCGGCGGCCTCAAGGTGATGACACAGCTGCGGCGCGATCACGTGCGACCGGGCGGCGCCTCCGGGCCCTGCGGGACGAAGTCCGCCCGTTTCCGGGGCGTCTCGATCCCAGCGGGACACGGCTTCCGGCTAGTCCTGCAGCATCCGCTTCAGCAGCTCGACCTCATCGCCGAGCACCGAATCTTCGCCGATCTGCTTCTCGATCTTGCGAACGGCGTGGAGCACGGTGGTGTGATCGCGACCACCGAACCGGCGGCCGATCTCGGGCAGCGAGCGCAACGTCAGCACCTTCGAGAGGTACATGGCGATCTGACGCGGCTTCACCACGGCGGCGGTGCGCCGCTCCGACAGGATGTCCGAGCGCGAGACGTTGTAGCGCGAGGCGACCAGCTTCTGGATGTCCTCGATCTTGATCCGCTTCGGCTCGCGGTTCTTCACGAGGTCGCGGATCGCGCTCTCGGCGGTCTCCATCGTCACGGCGGTGCCGGTGAGCGTCGCGTGGGCCAGGAGGCGGTTCACCGCGCCCTCGAGATCGCGGCCGTTGGCCGTGATGGCGCGGGCCACGTAGGTGGCCACCTGCGGCGAGACGTCGAAGCCCGGATGGGACGCCCGAACGGTCGCGAGACGGGCCGACAGGATCGAGACGCGGAGCGCCTCGTCGAGGGCGGTGATCTCGACCACGAGGCCGCCGCCGAGGCGCGAGCGCACGCGCTCATCGAGGGCCTCCAGCTCGGTCGGAGGCCGGTCCGAGGCGACGACGACCTGCCGGCCGGCATCGATCAGCGCGTTGATCGTGTGGCCGAATTCGGCCTGGATTGACTTGCCCTGGATGAACTGGACGTCGTCGAGGATCAGCAGGTCGATGCCGCGCAGGCGCTCCTTGTAGGCCAGGGCCGACTGCGTCTTCAGGGCGTTGACGAAGCCGTACATGAAGCGGTCGGCGGTCAGGTAGATCACGCGGCGCCCGGCTTCGCGGGCGGCATGGCCGATGCCGTGCAGCAGGTGCGTCTTCCCGAGGCCGACGCCGGCATGGAGATAGAGCGGGTTGTAGAGCGCCCCCTCCCCCTGATGGGCGGCGACCCGCTCGGCGGCGGCGTGGGCCAGGGCGTTGGAGCGCCCGATGACGAAGCTCGCGAAGGTCAGGCGCGCGTCGAGGGGCGTGCCGCTCAGGTCTCCGCCGGCCTCGGCGCCGCGGGATTCGGCCGGGACCGAAGCGATGGCGGCCACCGGGACCGGGGCGCCGGCGGCGTGGAGCCGGGCCAGCGGTCCGCTGGCCGGGCTCGGCTTGGACGCTCCGACGGCGACCGGCCGGACCGGGGCGCCGGTGCCACGCACGCCGACCTCGATCCGCGCGATCTCTTCGACCTCGGCCTTGAAGGTGTTCAGCACGCGATCGAGGTAGTGCGACTCGATCCAGCTCTTGAGGAAGCGGGTCGGAACCGTGAGCCGGGCCGTGCCTCCGGCGACCGCCTCAAGTTCCAGGCGGGCGAACCAGCTGGCGAATACGTCCTCGCCGAGTTCCGCGCGCAGCCGGCGCTTCACCCGCGCCCAGGCAGACCCGTAATCCACGCCGCCGCCGTTGCGGCCCCCATCGTCGTCGCTCGCCACCGTTCCGTCGACACGCATCACTGGCTCTCCCGACGCTGCCCACGGAGTCCCGCAGGCCGCGCGTACGCACGAATTACGCCCTCAGCGTCCCGCAGACTTGGGCGGGACAGAGTTCGTCTCATGGAGTCAACCCCTCCACGGAGAACTTTTGCCGATTGAGAGAGCCTATCAACAATTACCTACAGTTCCTTTAACACTGGGACTTGCGGGGATGGCGGGGAGCCTCATCGGCAAGTGTTCTCGAGGGCGCTCAACACGGGTGCTAGAGTCTTGGCGAATCAGAACGATTCGTTTGAGTCCCGAATTCGGTGTGTTTGTCTTGAGCCGTGTCAGTTTCTGTTAAGCTACACGGCACACCCAGACTCCGCAATCGCGGCGATTCTTCAATAGGGTTAACGGTTCCGGTCACGGCTCCGCGCCGCCGAACAGGAGGCCGCCGGGATGCGGACACGAAAAAGCCCGGCGCGAAGGCCGGGCTTGAAACCGTCTGGATTGTGCGGGTGGTTCAGGCAGCGAGGGCCTTCACGCGAGCGGCGAGACGCGAGACCTTCCGCGAGGCGTTGTTCTTGTGAACGATGCCGTGCTGGGCAGCGCGCATCATCTCGGGCTCGGCGGCGCGCAGGGCGGTCAGCGCGTCCTGCTGGTTGCCGGTGGCGATCGCCTCCTCGACCTTGCGGACGAAGGTGCGCATGCGCGAGCGGCGCGAGCGGTTGATCGCCGTACGCTTGGCGATCTTGCGGGTCATCTTCTTGGCCGAAGCGGTGTTGGCCATGGAATCCTCGTTCTCTTCGTCGGGCGATGCCGACGGGCCGGCTGGGCCGGAAATCGGTCGTCGCGTCAGGTTGTCTGGCGATGGCCGAGACGCAGCGCGCGCGAAAGCGCGGCCCCTCGGCGAAGCGGCTTCTATAGTCACGGGCGTCGGGCGCGTCAACGCGGCGCAACACGCTCCTGGTCAGGAACAGCGCGACCGTCGGATCGCCACCTGTGCTGTCGCGTGGTTCGTTCCGGATCCGCCGCGAATGTCGCGCCGTCATGCCGGGGAGCGTCGAGGGGATCGAACCGGACGGAGCGTCGGGCGAGACAGCCGTCTTTCGCCACGTCCTGGCGGGCCTCGCTCCGGAGATCGAGCCGATCCGCGTAACTTGGCGGCGCCAGCCCTGAGACTCGTCCGATCAACCCGGGGGTCCGCCGGAGGGCGGGCAGCGGGTGCGGGAAGCGGTGACTTCGGGGCGTGGTTCGAATCATCGGTAGCCCGCCGAGACGTGCCGGAATCCCGTCGAGTCCAGTTATGCAGAAGAAGTTGCTTCGATGTCCCGGCCTATTGCCGAAGGCGGCTCCGTCGGACCTGAGGATCGCAGCCAAAGCTGAGGACCGATCCGCCAGGTCCGTAGCCCGATCTGGATTCGATGAAAATTTTTAGAAGCAGAAGCATTAGTAATTGGATTGTCGTCTCTCTATGAAGATTGGTATGCGCCCACATCATCTCTCATGAAACGTCTCGTTGATCCCATAAATCCCGCAGGCTAGCCGTTAAGTACAACAGTGGATTGATTAAGACTAAAATCTATATTTTATGCGATGATCATCTTGGATTTTAATCGGTCTGTCGACCTGTAGGCCTTGATACGTGACGGGATTATCCTGCAACATCCATGGCTAAATACCCTAGGGGGTGGATGTTCCAGGTGTTGCAGGCCCAGATCTTCAGAGCGGCGGTGCTGTGCCTGCCGCGAAAATCTCACTCCGGCCAGCGCAGCGCCGCCGCGGCCGCCAGCGTCCCGACCACGGCGGCGATGAGCGTCAGCGCGGCCAGTACCGCCAGCGGCACCAGGAACGGCACCGTCCCCCCGCTCGCCGCCTGAGCGGCCGAGACGCCGAAGATCAGCGTCGGGATCATCAGTGGCAGGACCAGCACGGCGAGGATCAGGCCGCCCCGGCGGATCGAAGCGGTCAGCGCCGCCCCCACCGCGCCGATGAAGCTCAGGGCCGGCGTCCCGGCCAGCAACGTCAGGGAGGTGGCGCCCATGGCGGTGCCGTCGAGGGCGACGAGGAGCCCGAAGAGCGGCGCGGCGAGGACCAGGGGCAGCCCCGTGGTCAGCCAGTGCGCCGCCACCTTGCCGAGCACCACGAGTTCGAGGGGCACCGGCGCGGCGGTCATCAGATCGAGGGAGCCGTCCTCCTCGTCGGCCTGGAACAGGCGATCGAGGCCGATCAGCGTCGCCAGCACGGCGGCGAGCCACAGGATCGCCGGGCCGATCCGCGACAGCAGGTTGAGGTCGGGCCCCAGCGCGAACGGCACCAGGGCGACGATCATGAGGAAGAAGACCAGCGACAGGGCGCCCGAGCCGCCGACGCGGCCGGCGAGGCGCAGGTCGCGGGCGATCAGGGCCAGGACGGCCCGGATCATGCCCAATCCTCCAGCGCGTCCGCGACCGGCGCCGCGGCCGCCCGATCGATGCGCAACTCCGCGGCGTCAGCGAGACCGAGCGACTGGTGCGTCGCGGCGATCACGAGGCCGCCGCCGGCCCGATGCTGCTCCATCAGGCCGGCGAGAACCGCCTGCGAGGCGGTGTCGAGGGCGGCGGTGGGTTCGTCCAGGAGCCAGAGCGGCCGGGCGCAGACGAGGAGCCGCGCCAGGGCGACGCGCCGCCGCTGGCCGGCCGAGAGATAGGCCACCGGCAGGTCGTGGGCGTGAACGAGGCCGAGCTGCTCCAGCGCGTCGCGGGGCGTCAGGCGCGGCGCGCCCAGGAGCCTCTGGGCGAACAGGAGGTTCTCCCCCGCGGTCAGGGAACTCTTCAGCCCGTCGCGATGCCCGACAGCGTGCAGGCATTCGGGCAGGCTCGCCTCGCCGACATCGGCGACGGCGATTCCCCCGGCATCCGGCCGCAGCCGGCCCGAGAGGATGGCCAGGAGGCTCGACTTGCCCGCACCGTTCCGGCCGGTGACCGCCAGGGCGTCACCGGGACCGAGGGTGAAGGAGAGGTTGGAGAAGATGCGGCGCCCGGAGCGGCGGCAGGCCAGATTGTCCACGCTGAGCCGCACCCGATACACCGCCCTCTTCCCCGCCGACGGACGGCGCCAGCAATCGTCGTCGTCTCCATGCCCGATTGCACAGCGGAACGGAACCACAGTCCAGCTCGGGCTTTCGTCCCGCAACGGAGGTTTGCCCATGCCTGAGGCGATGAACCCGAGCGAGGCGGACGTCGCCGCGACACCCGACGCGGTGGCCGGTCGCGCCAAGGTCGAGGCACGGATGGCCGAGTGCACGGCCGAGGAGCAGGCTGCCTTCTGGGACGCGGTCGGCCGCTGCTTCGGCGGCGGCAAGCCGCCAGATATGGAGCCCGCCTCCGGCTGATCAGCCGCCCTTCCGCGTCAAGGCCCGCAGCGCGCCGCGGAAGGTGCGCACGTCCTGCTCGGTCAGGCTCATGCGGTGGAGCATGTCCCGCATATTGCGGGCGATGATGTCGCGTTTCTCCGGGGGATAGAACTTGGCCGCGTCGAGCGCGGTCTCGAGGCTCCCGAACAGCGCGATCAGCGCCTCCCGCGTCGCGGGCGGGGACAGGAGCTCTCCGGAGAACGGCAGCCGGGCCCGGCCGCTGGCCTGCCGCCACGCGTAGCCGATCAGCAGCACCGCCTGCGCGAGGTTCAGCGACGGGAAATCCGGCGACACCGGGAACGTCACGATCGCGTCGGCGAGGGACACCTCGTCGTTGGTGAGCCCCACCCGCTCGCGGCCGAACATGACGGCGCAGCGCTGCCCCTCCCGAGCGACGAGTTCGGCCATCCCGTCCTCGGGCGCGAAGACGCGCTTCATCTGTCCGCGCTCGCGCGCCGTCGTGGCGAGCACGAAGGTGAGGTCGGCGATCGCCTCGGCGACGCTGCCGTGGATCGTCGCCCGGTCCAGCACGTGGGTGGCACCGGAGGCCGCCTCGCGCACGCCCTTCTTCGGCCAGCCGTTCTTCGGGTTGACGAGGCGCAGCTCCGACAGGCCGAAATTCGCCATGGCGCGGGCGGTCATGCCGATATTCTCGGCGAGCTGAGGCTCCACGAGGATCACCGCGGGGGCGATCCCCGGCGGGAGTTCGGTGACTGTCCTCGGGGCTTCGCCCTGCGCGTCGCGGCTCGTCATGGCCGCCCTCTGGCATGACGGGGCCCGGCCCGTCGAGGGCCGGGTGACGAAGCCGCCCGGATGACAGTGCGCGCCTTCCGTCGCCGGAAGGGCCGCGCTATGTCGCGGAGCGATTCCGACCCGACGGTCTGGCCCAACGGTCTTGGGCAGGCGACCGCACGACCCTTGCAGGCCGTGTGCGGGAACAACGCGAGAAGGCAACGGTCCATGGCGAAGATCAAGGTAGCGAACCCCGTCGTCGAGCTCGACGGCGACGAGATGACCCGGATCATCTGGGCCGAGATCAAGAACAAGCTGATCCATCCCTATCTCGACGTCGACCTCGAGTACTACGACCTCGGGGTCGAGCACCGCGACGCCACCAGCGACAAGGTGACGGTCGACGCCGCCGAGGCGATCAAGCGCCACGGCGTCGGCGTGAAGTGCGCCACCATCACGCCCGACGAGCAGCGGGTGCAGGAGTTCGGCCTGAAGGAGATGTGGCGCTCGCCCAACGGCACGATCCGCAACATCCTGGGCGGCGTGATCTTCCGCGAGCCGATCATCTGCAAGAACGTGCCGCGCCTCGTGCCCGGCTGGACCCAGCCCTTCGTGATCGGCCGCCACGCCTACGGCGACCAGTACCGCGCCACCGACTTCAAGGTGCCCGGCAAGGGCCGCCTGACCATCAAGTTCGAGGGCGACGACGGCACGGTCATCGAGAAGGAGGTGTTCAAGTTCCCCGAGGCCGGCGTCGCGATGTCGATGTACAACCTCGACCAGTCGATCATCGACTTCGCCCGGGCGTCACTGAACTACGGCCTGGCGCGCAAGTACCCGGTCTACCTGTCGACCAAGAACACCATCCTCAAGGCCTATGACGGCCGGTTCAAGGACCTGTTCCAGAAGGTTTACGAGGAGGAGTTCGAGGCCAAGTTCAAGCCCCTCGGCATCACCTACGAGCACCGGCTGATCGACGACATGGTCGCCTCC
>Ga0160428_1001711_pt1 | contig 15484 bp, 15 predicted proteins | sample SolpanmetagenomM_FD_108198 | JGI IMG/M metagenome (GOLD analysis project Ga0160428, IMG submission 108198) | Solar panel surface microbial communities from Lawrence Berkeley National Laboratory, California, USA - M | ecosystem: Engineered > Built environment > Solar panel > Unclassified ... | reverse complement strand
AGGGTGACCGCGAGCAATGGGAAGGCGATCGAGGAGGCGGGTGGCGATGCAAGGGAGGTCGCGTTGGTCAAGCTGCTATCCGTGCCGTCGATTGGAGTGTCACGGGCTCCAGCCCGCTGCTGAAGCATATGTCCCAGAGGAATCGGACATTGAAATCGAACCTTTTGCGTGCCGTTATCGACACGATGGATACCAGGAACCTCGATCTCGGATTGCTCGTGACGCTCGACGCCTTGCTTGCGGAACGCAACGTCACGCGCGCCGCGCGCCGGCTGAACCTTAGTCAGCCGGCCTTGTCGGCGCGGCTGGTGCGGCTCCGTGAGGCGCTCGGCGATCCCCTCCTGATCCCGGCCCAGCGCGGGATGGTGCTGACCCAGCGGGCACTCGAGCTGATGCAGCCACTGCACGAGGCGCTGGAAAGCGTCCGCCGCGTCGTCGAGCAAGGAACGCCGATTGATCCGGCGACCATGCGAGCAACCCTGGTGATCGCGGCGAGCGACTACGTCCAGTATGCGCTGCTGGCGCGCTTCTCGGTCGCGTTACGGACCGAGGCGCCGATGGTCCGCATCGCGTGGCGGGCGCTCGACGTAATGGCACTCACGACGCAGCTGGAACGGGGCGAGGTGGACCTGGCCTTGGCGGCACCTGAACACGCGCCGGCTGCGATGCGCCAGCGTCGACTCTACGAGGAGGATTATGCGGTCATCGCGCGACGAGGACATCCAGGCGTCCAGAGTGGTCTTGACCTGGACGTGTTCTGCGCGCTGGACCACGTCGTCGTATCGCCTCAGGGTAGCGGTTTTGCCGGGCCTGCTGACGCGGCGCTTGAGGCGATCGGCCGCCGCCGCACCGTCGCCTTGTCCACGTCAGGCTTCCTGATCGTGCCAGAGGTGGTATCCCGGTCCGACATGATCGCACTGATCCCGCGCCGGATCGCAGAAGGCTGGTCGGATCGGGTGCAGGTGCTGGAACCGCCGCTCACCATACCTGGATTCGTCATCGCCAGTATCTGGCACGAACGGACGACTACCCACCCGGCACAGAGCTGGCTGCGCGACCGACTTGCCGCGTTGGTATGATGCGGTATCCCGATGTAACGCACGTCCAAGCTTGCTTCCCAAAATATCATGGTGAAACGGGAACGAGGCTGTCGCGGTGACGCGGCCTTACGCCTTCTGCTATGCTGGAATATAAAACAGGCGCTTCTCGTTATCGACGTCCAGCCGTGCTTCGACCCGCCGCAATGGCAGGTGGATGGCATCAAGCAACTTGCGCCGACGATGCACTCGATCGCGACAGTAGAGCGCCACAACGAGGACGTGACGCCGTTCTGGCGGCAACTCGGATGGAAGCCATCATCGGACGATGAGCCGCTTGTGGTCACAGACAGGCTGTTCGTGAAGCATGGCTATGCGCCGCCTGTTGAACTGATCCACTATCTCAAGAACGCCGCAGTTCAGCGCGTATTGGTCTGCGGCATTCAAGCCGACACATGCTGTTTGGCGGCTGGTTTCCTGCTGTTCGATGCTGGTCTGCACCCAACAATGCTCAAGTGGCTGACGGTCGGCTCTTCCCTCGATCAATCGGCCGAACTCGGCGCACGGCTCTGGCGTCACCACTTCGGCCAGAACAGCGTGATTGATCGTGCAGACGATCTGGAACGGTGATTCTTTCCCGATTGGGATCGTGTGCGAGGATGGTGACGCGATGTAGGCGGCGGTAACAGGCTGTGTCGCTAATATGGTGAGTTTCTGCCGTTGTATATATCGTATGATGCATCAGGGATCATGGCGAAGCAGGTGACTTGAGGATCGTCCGACTCTTGTGGTCCAACAGCCCAAATTGGGAATGAGACATTGGACTAGTTTTCGGATGTATCGATCAGATCCTTGATGCGGCTGGCGATCACGTCCATCGCGAACGGCTTCGTCAGGACATGCATGCCTGGGTCGAGATGGCCATGGCTGAGTACGGCGCTTTCGGCGTAACCGGTGATGAACAGCACCTTCAGATCGGGTCGTGCTACTCGAGCTCCGTCCGCGACCTGCCGTCCATTTATGCCTCCCGGCAAGCCCACGTCGGTCACCAGCAGGTCGATCCGCACATTCGACTGCAGTATCTGCAACCCGGCCGCACCGTCGGCCGCTTCGAGAGCTCGGTAGCCCAAATCTTCAAGCACATCGGTCACAAGCATCCGTATCGTGGGCTCGTCGTCCACCACCAGCACCGTCTGACCCTCCTTCGCCCGTGGCGCGTCGGCCAACTCGGGAGCGAGTTGGGCCACGTCCGTCTCGCCCAGGTACTGGGGCAGGTAGAGGCAAATCGTTGTTCCTTGTCCAACCTGAGAATGGATGCGCACCTGGCCGCCGGACTGTTTGGCGAAACCGTAGATCATCGAGAGACCAAGGCCGGTGCCCTGCCCGATCGGTTTGGTGGTGAAGAACGGTTCGAACGCTTTGGCGGCCACCTCGGGCGTCATGCCTGTGCCAGTGTCGGACACGCAGAGCGAGACATACCGGCCGGGTGCCAGGTCACGCTCCTGCGCCGCGCGGCGGTCAAGCGAGCGATTGCTGGTCTCGATGGTGAGCTTGCCACCGTCCGGCATGGCGTCACGGGCGTTAATGCACAGGTTCAGCAGCGCGTTCTCGAGCTGGCCTGGGTCGATCAAGGTCGGCCAGAGGTCAGGTGCAGTGACGAGCGGCTCGAATTCGATGGCTGGCCCGACCGTACGGCGGATCAACTCCTCCATGCCCCGAGCCAGCCGGTTCACGTCTGTTGGCTTGGGGGCAAGTGTCTGCCGACGTGAAAAGGCCAGCAGCCGATGCGTCAACCCTGCCGCTCGCTTGGCTGCACCCTGGGCGGCATCGATGTAGCGGTCAACGTCGTTGATCCGGCCCTGCGCGATACGGGCCTGCAGCAGCTCCAGGCTACCGGTGACGCCGGTCAGCAGGTTGTTGAAGTCGTGCGCCAGGCCACCGGTCAGCTGTCCCACCGCTTCCATCTTCTGTGACTGGCGCAGCGCTGCCTCTACGGCCATCAGCTCATGCGTGCGCTGCTGCACTTCGGTCTCAAGCGATGCGGCAAGATCCGCCAGCGACTTTTCTGCCCGGCGGCGCTCCGTCGCCTCCCGGGTACGCTCGGCGACATCGCGGATGAACGAAAGTTCGTCTTCAGGCCATTCCCGCGCGTGCGCATGGTTGAGATAAAGCAAGGCTACCAAGCCCTCCTGCTCCGTCAACGGCATGTTCACGAAGGCACGCGCTGAGACCGCTTCCAGCGCAGAAGCATTGTCGCAGGTGCGTGCATCCAGGCGCGCATCGGTCACAACGGCAGTGTGGCCCTGTTTCAAGTCGTCGATGTAGGAGCCGAAGTCGCGGAAATGGAGGGTTCCGGCCAAGCTGCGTATGCCGGGAGCGTTCCAGTCCCGGACGATGGTGATCGTCTCTACGGCCTGATCGATCAACCCGTAGCCGGCACGGCTCACGTCCAGGGTCCGGCCGATTAGCTCCGCGACGGAAAAGCCGATCTGGTCCGGATCGTCTTGCCTGCGGAAAATGTCACTCAACTTCACCAGGGCGGCACGCATGCGATCAGCCCGATGCTCGACCGTGACGTCCCGTGACACGCCGACTAGGCGTAGCGGATGGCCTTCTATGTTGATAAACGCCTGACCACGCGAGGTCAGCCAGCGCACATTACCGTCGGGCCGCATGATCCGGTAGGTCACGTCGTAGTCGGCTTGGTCCTCGAGCAAGCTCTTCAGAGCGCCCTCGGCCAGAGCGCGATCCTCAGGCAAGATTGCCCTGATACGATCTGCATAGGTAAACGGCTGACTGGGCGGGTGTCCGAACAGCTCCTTGCAGGCATCCGACGCTGACAGTTTCATGTCCGCGAACTCGAGGCTCCAGGTCCCGAACTTGCCTGCGCGCATGGCAAAAGCCATTTCGCGTTCGCGTTCCTCCTGGCTGCGCAACCGATCAGTCAGCTCCGCCATCAGGGCGGCATTGTCTGTCTGCAACCCTTCAAGGCGTTCGCGCTCCAGCGTTACGTCAACCTGACTGGCGAAGAAGTAGGCGAGTTCGCCGTTGGCATCGAAGACCGGCGCCATGAGCAGCCGGTTCCAAAACGCCGACCCATCCTTGCGGTGATTGCGGATATCGAGCTGGACCGGCCGTAAGGCTCGAACAGCGTCTCTCATCTCATTGATGGCGCTCTGGTCAGACTCGGGCCCCTGCAGGAACCTACAGTTGCGGCCGAGGATCTCCTCTCGGGCATAGCCGCTCATGCGACAGAACGCGTCATTGACGAAGATGACTGGATTGTCGGGCAGCCGTGGATTGGTGATGATCATCGGCATACGGGTGGCACGAACCGCAGCCACGAATGGGTCCGACCTGTCGTCCTGGCCATGGATCTCGGCGGTGATGCGCGCCTCGTCCAGCCTCACCTTCTCCCGCACTGCATACAAGGTTAGCTCAGTCACGACGGCTCTCCTTCCGCACGGCACGCAGGCCAACGTGTTGCGGCGCCATGCTGTCCTTCTGCCGTGGCTGCGGGTCTTGTTCGCCATCGATGACCAGCAGACGCAGGCCGGCTCGGATGACCTCGCTTGCGCTGCCATACAGCCCGGATGCGACCTTGCTTGCGACCAGGTTGGCCAGCTCAGGAGTGAGGGAGATCGTCAGGGGGTGGCGCGTTGGCACGTCTTTTCACCGGGCTGAAGTGTCATACCATCAGCCTTAACATCCAGTTGTTTCCCAACTGTGAAGAACAAACAACTTTCCTCTCGTCATCAGGCTCGCACACAGTCCAGCAAGAGCGCCCAGACGACCTGCCGCTAGGCGGCATTCCTCCGGCATCATGCCCGATCCGTCGAGGGAACAGGCTAATTGAGCTAAGCCGAACGGTTCCAAAAGCCGAGCAACTGCAGGCCTATTGCCTGAACTGAACCGCACGGCGTGGTCATGAAGTGGATCATGTCAAAAGACACGGACCCTCAGTCCGAGGGGTGGCAGCGGCCGAAAGCTTGTCGCTGAATTGGTAAGATTTGCACCATCAACGCCGACCCGCGTGTTTGCTGGAGATCTCGCGTCGCATAACTCGGCTTCTAAAATACTAGGTTCTGATGCAGATTTGCAACCTAGTCATTGGCTATGCTCGCGTCTGGACCGACGAGCAGGAGAGAGGATCAAGGCCGCAAAAGCGAAGGTCATTTACAAGGGCCGTAAACAAGCACTGAGCCAGCAGAGCTGCGTCGGTTGCGCGACGAGGAAAAGCTTAGGACTGCCGTCATCGCACGCGGAAGCAGGATCAGCCGGGCCAGCGTCTATCGGGTACTCGGGAACGCCCCAGCGCCAGCGTAGCAGCCCAACACACTCCGCGAGCTTACTTTGCGGTTTACAGTACAGATGTTGGGTCAACCCCTGGTCGGCTGCCTTAGCCCCTACACCCGCGAGCACATCCGACGTTTTGGGCAACATGTCCTCGACATGTCAACCTATCCACGCCGTTCGACCCGCAATCGCTGCCGTTCAGAACAGTAACGTAGAAATTTGCATGTCTCTTTAAATAACGCTGTGGTTGGCACTTGGCCAAACTTTCCAATCGGGGCAAAGCTCAAGTAGTTGCTCGATGGGCGTGGTGTTGAGTTGGAAATACGCCTTTAAGAAAACCGACGGCCCAGCACAGGTGCATGATAATCAGTGCCACACCCATGCCGGCAAGGCAGAAGTCACCACGCCGGATTGCGACTAACAACCCAACCCCCACACACAGGGTGACATATAAGCCCGGGACCAGGCTGAAGCGAATATCAACCGGGACCAGCAGGACGCAACCGACGCATCCAGCAAAAATGGCGAGCGGTGCCACTTGGCGCAGGCGTGTACTTTGGCGGTGTTTACGGAAGGTGCGCGCACGCCCAGCTCCGTAGTTCAAATACTGGCGGGCAAGCGAGGTGAAGCTCTTGCGCGGGAAGTAAATGATCCCGGCGTCGGCACAACCCCACGCCCGCCCACCCAACTTTGCCGCCCGCAAATCGAACTCCACATCCTCGTTGTGGGAAAAGTCCTCGTCATAGCCTCCAAGCGCCACGAAGAACGCGCGATCGAAGACAGCATGGTGAGCATGGTCGACGAACTGCGACACCGCCAAGCGGCGGTGCGGCGAGCCGCCATTTCCCAGCGGACTATTCTGTGCGGCAGCGATGGCGCGCTGACGGCAGGTTTTTCCAACCGTCGTCATTGGCACAACGACCGACGTTGCATTCTGGCAGTACATCGCCTCCAGGCACTTCGCCACATAATGAGGCGGGTAGAACGCGTGCGCGTCTGCTCTTACCAGCACGGTCGTGCGGAGATCGGCTGTCCGTGCCGCAAGGTTCATGGCCGCGGCTTGGATACGTTTCGGGTTCTCGATCAACCTCAGCTTAACCCGGTCGGATTCCAAGCCAGCAACGATCTGTTGTGTGCCGTCGGTGCTGCCGCCGTCGACGACCAGAATCTCGAACTCCCCATTCCAATCCTGCTCCAATAGCGACTGTAGGCAATCACCAATATATTCCCGCTCGTTCAGCACCGGGACGACAATCGAGCAGAATGCAGCCGCTTCCACGCTACCTGGCACTCAGCCCGGTGCAGGAAGAAACGTACTGGAGTGCTCTTACAGCCATTAGGCAAGCATTCCAGGCACACTCGTGTGCCGCTGTGTCCAGCAGTTGCAAGTTCTCGCACATCATCGGCAGCCGTTTGCCCGAGCCCGGACGTGACCGGAAGCCCGCTAAAAATGGTAGGACCGGCCACCCCGCCGGCCGGAAAACGCCGGCTAATCGGGGCACGTGCATCTGCCTGGTCAGCAGCATTCAGATCTCGCCCTGCTTCAGATTAACGAGACGGTCTACCTCCACGGCGTTTCCCCACATCAACAACGACGAGCAGCCGCATCAGGCGCTGGATTACCGAACGTCAGAAGAAATGGTGTGCCAGGTAAAAAGCCTCGGCAAAATCTCCCCCTGCTTCTTCACCTCGTACTTGCATGCGTCGGTGCAGACTTTTAGGCGAACGTCCGGGTTCATGCTCGCTCAAGTAATAGGACATTGCTTCACATTTCCGCTGCGCATGGTGCGCGTCTAGCAAGCAATAGCTGTTCGGCACAAAGCTTGGGCGAAAACCTTGCTCTGTAGAAGTCGGGACTTCGAACAGGTAAACTTCGCGTCGTCGACGAAACGGTCGCACTGCAACTTCGACAGCACGCGCGAGAACACGATGCACCTGGTTCACGTCTTCGGGCCAGTGGGTGAAGATCGTGTCTGCCCACTCCACAGGCCCGAGCAAGATGTCGCACATGCGGTTGAACTCTGCCTCCAATGCGCGCTCGGCAACTAGTGGGTCGGCGATGATCGGGACCGCTCCGAGTAACGTGCAGGACCGGACGAACGCTTCGGTCAGCGCCTCCCAGTGGGTAATGCCGCGCGGGTCGCCACGACGTAAAGGAAGCAGCACCTTAACCTCATGACCACGCTCAGCGAGTTTTGCAAGCGTTGCTCCGCATCCGATCACCTCGTCATCAGGATGCGCGACAATAGCGAGAACGTTCACGAGGCCTCTTTCATTGCAAATGCCAGATCGGCATACCACTGCAGAGTTTTCGCGAGCGACTTCTCCCAGTCTGCGAATGCGAGCGGTCCTATAGCGCGCTCGAGCGGCGCGATGTCGGCAACAAGTATCGTTCCCGGCGTTTCGCCGCGCCGCATCGGCAAGTGATGGATACCTGCCTTGCTGCCAAAGTAGGCATTCACCGCCTCAGCAATCTGGTTAACACTCAGTCCGATGCCGCGGCCGAGATCGAGCACGCCCCGGGTGTCGGTTTTGGTCACGAAATCAACCGTTATACGGCCGAGATCTTCGGCATAGACCATGTCAACGATTTGCTCGCCATCGCCGTAAACCTCGATTGGGAGGTGGTTCATCGCCCTCCCGGCAAACGCCGGAATGATCTTGCGCACTGGCCCGGTTGCCTGATGGGGGCCATAAGCGTTGAAATAACGCAAGCCGCAGATGCGCGACGCGCCATTTGCGCCGTACAATTCGGTGAACTGCTCGGCCGCAAACTTGGTAATTGTGTATGTATTAAGCCAGACGTTGGGCTTCGAAGCATAGAATACAGTGGACACTTCATTTTGGACGCAGGCGGCGAAGACGTTGACCGCGCCGGTGATGTTAACATTAATGCCCGTTATGACATCGTCGTCCAGCTCTGACGTGCCGAGCTTGCCGGCAAGATGATAAACCTCTTCGGCCCCCCACGTGACTTTGCGCATGGCCTCTGCGTCGACAATGTCGGCACGCACGACATCGACCGAACCAGTTCCAAATAGAGCATCGCACTTAGCGACGTTGGGAAATAGATCGACTACGGTCACTCGCTTGCCCGTGGCGAGCAGCGCGCGAACGATCTCCGCGCCGATAAAACCTTGGCCCCCGATGACGACAACTTTCATGTCGTTCCCTGCTAATTGTCACTGTGTTCACTTGCTCCAATTGTCATTTCTTGTAAAGATTGATGCAGGCGCATTTAGCTTTTACGATTTAATAATGTGTTAGACGGAGCTTCGATGGCGGACGGGAACGGGCCGATAGAGCCGATCGTGATTATCGGCGGCGGTCCTACGGGGCTAGGCGCGGCGTGGCAGCTGGAGAAATTGGCGGCTGCGAACAATTTCATCCCTTATCTCCTGATCGAGCAAGAAGCTCGCGCAGGCGGTAGCGCGACATCGATAATCACGCCCGAAGGATTCACCTTCGATCAGGGCAGTCATGTGCTTTATCCGCATGCGAGCTATAGCGCTTTCACCGAAATGATCAACTCTACTGTGAGCGAGTGGCATAAATCATCGCCGATACGCGGCGTGCTGCGCGGGCGCACGCTCATTCCCTATCCCGTCCAACAGAATCTCCACCGCTTACCCACCGGCGAACGTGTGCGCGCGATCGCGGGACTGGTGCAGGCCCGTATCGTACGACATTTCCGTAAGCGTGCGATGACCGACGAGACGATGCAAGACTATTTGCGCCGCTGCTTCGGGCGAGGGCTCACCGATGGCATACTTGGCACTATCAATCGCAAAATGTGGGCGCATGGGCTAGACGAGCTAGGCAGTTACTGGGCCTCACAACGCAGCGGCTCAAAAATTTCCAACGTTGTCGGGATATCTATACGTGATGCACTCCGCGCCGCAATTAGGCGTGGCGATACGCTAGGCTGGGCCGGCAAGGCACTGTTACACTATCCGCTCACCGGCGGCACCGGCCGAATCTGGGAGGCAGTCGCGCACAGGCTGCCCGCGGCAAACCTCCGCTTCGGTCAGACAGTGCGGAGGATTGACTCATATGCGCGCTCGATCGAATTTTCGGATGGAAAGAAGATTCGCTATGGCCACTTGATCTCGACCATCCCGCTCGATCTGCTGTGCGCACTGGTGTCACCGTCACCGTCACCGGGGGGAGAGTTGGAAGGCCTTCGCTTCGCTAATGCTGGCTTTGTGGGTCTTGGTTTTCTCGGAGAGCCGGTCGACCAGTTGCGCGGTGTTCACTCGTTCCATACGCCCGACGAGGATTTCCCGTGCTGGCGGATCTCGCTCCCGGCTAATTTATCGCCCGGCAACGCCCCAGCCGGTAGTTGGTCAGTGTTGTGCGAGATCAGCCATCGCAAGGGGGTTAACTACGATCTTGATCATGCGCGCCGGCGTATCCTGGAAGCCTTTCGCCGACGTGGCATGATTGATGGAAGCACCCTCGTTTCGGTTTGGCAGCACCACATCGCGCATGGTTACCCGGTGCCGTCGCCAGGGCGCGATGCGATCCTCGAACCCATCCAGCATGCTTTAGCATCTGCAGGGATCTTCAGCCGTGGGCGCTTCGGAGGTTGGAAATACGAGGTTTCCAACATGGACCACAGCTTCATGCAAGGTGTGGAAGTTGTTAATAGTATTGTTGGTGGTGTTGGAGAGCAAACTTACTGGAAGCCAGAGTCGGTTAATTAAACAGGGTAGATTACAGGAGGATCTCGATGGAGCAGGGAACTGACGCCATTGCTCGCACCGAGCAGTTTTTTCGTAACGCAATGAAAGCTCGGCGTTTTCGGATCGCACTACACAGCAAACGAGTGATCGATAGCATTGCTGCAGCGTTCCTTATTCTGACCTGCCTGCCGTTGCTGGCCTTGGCGGCGATAGCGGTTAAACTCTCCTCTCAGGGTCCGATATTCTACGCCGCGACGCGCTGGGGTTACCAGGGACGCCATTTCACGTGCTTGAAGTTCAGGACGATGCGGGTCAATCAGGCGGTGCTTTTAGCAGAAGCTGGGCTGTGCGCGATCGACCAAACAGGTCGCATTTTGCTGCACGAGAATGATCCACGCGTAACCAGAGTCGGCGCGTTCCTGCGGGCGACGAGCATCGACGAACTACCGCAGCTACTTAATGTCTTGCGGGGGGACATGAGCATGATCGGCCCGCGGCCTCTCGATCTGCCCATGCTGGAACCGCACTCCCGCCTCCGCGAGGTGCGCGGCCTCGTCCGCCCCGGCATCTCAGGACTTTGGCAGGTCACCGAACGGCGCAAGAATGTCGACGCCATCGACATGGCGATGCTTGATATGGAGTACATCGCTGGGTGGACTCTGTTTCTCGACCTGCAGATCCTGGTGCGAACGCCCCGCAAAATCCTGCTCGCTGCGTCTGAAGGTAGCCATCATCGGCGCGCGAAACCGCGTTGAAGATACGATCCCGAACTCCGAGCTTTTCGCCAGCGGATAAACCGATTGTAGCAAGTCCTAGGCGGGCCGTAGCGCTCAGGGATGTCGGCTCATGGCGAGCCGCTGCGCAATTGCCAGAATATGCCGTTCAACACCCATCGATCGTCCACCCGTGCACGCCGCGCGGCCTGTTCGGGAGCAGCGGCGCGATGATCGACCATTCGAAGTCGGGGTCCGGTAGTAACAAAACCAAAAAGTGTGTTTCAGAGCCTAAACGACATGGTTTGCGGGCAAGAGATAGATGCACGCCCTGGTTCAAGCCCGGCTTGGCAGCCTCGGCTGCATCAGCCCGGTAGACGGCTCGATTTGCGTTGCAAGCACTCCCAAGCCAAGCGGTTATCAGGTGGCATACCGCAGCGCAGCAGTCTCGCATCGCCGAGTTCCGTGCATAACACGAAGATGCGAGCTGACGTCGACGAATGGTTTGACGATGACGGCCTATGCGTCCAAGCAGGTGCTGGGCTTATGCGGGCATAAGATGGTACAAGGCATGGCGCGTGAAGGGGGCTCACACCGCGGCATCGATGGGCGGTTTGGCTGGCGCGTCATGGCGGTCGAACTCGTGTGCGGCTATGTAAGCTGTGAGACACTGACTTGGATCACGCTCGTGAGCGGTCTGATGCTGCAACGGTTCGTCTTTCCCGCAGGCGGTTCGCTTAAGATCAGCATTGCAACACCACTCGTATTGGGTGCGACTGGGTGGGCACTGCTGTGCAACAGCATCGTCATCGAGCGGCGGCGACTGTCGATGTATCTGGGACTGCTTGCAGTGGCATTCCTTTCGACCGCGGTGCAATACAACCTGCCGCTCGCCATCGCGCCGCGGATGAGCCTTACCTCGCTAGCGTACTGGCTGGCGATTACGGCATTCGCCGTGGTCCGGTTTCGCCAGCCAATGGGCGAGCGGACGTTCTTCGGCATGGTCTCGCTGGCGATCCAAATTGTCGCGGTTGCCGGGGTGGCGCAGTTCATGCTGCAGTTCGTCGGCATCCGGCTGTTCGAGTTCACCGGGATCGTGCAGGACCGGTTCCTGAACGAAGACCAGTTCGCCGTCGTGCTCGGCTTGGAGGGCGGGTTGTTCAGGTCGAACGGCTTTTTCCTTGTCGAGCCGTCAGTATTCTCGCAGGTAATGGCGCTCGGCATCATTGTTGAGGCGCAGGTGTTCCGGCGGCCAGGGCGGTTCGCGTTGTTTTTCGCCGGGTTGCTGATGTCGGTCTCGGGCACGGGCTGGCTGGTACTTTCCTCGTATGTATTGGTTCTAGCAATCGGCGCGGGCCCGCGTGGGTTACTCGGCGCTATTGCGCTGGCCGCCGCCGGCGCGATCGCGTTTGGCGGCCTGAGCTTGGCGTTGCCGGACATAGCTGAGGCAATGACGTCGCGCTTGACGGAGTTCACATACGCCGGCACTAGCGGCAATGAGCGATTTGTGACGCCGTTCATGGCATTGAATTTTGTTTGGACGCAAGCAGAGTGGGCCGCTTTTACTGGTACCGGGCCTGGGTCTGCCGAACAACTAATGGTTCCGTTTTTTTATCGGATGAACGCGCCCGTTAAGATCTTAATCGAATACGGATTATTTGGCCTTTTTTTTTACTTGGGTCTGCTTTTGCGCGGCACTCGAACTTCTCGGCAATTCTTTCTTTTACCACCATGCCTTGTATTATTGCTTGTTGCTGGGGGGTATCACCAGTTTTCGCCAATTCTATTCATTGTCGTGCTGTTGTGCGACTGCGCTTTTTTAAAATCAGAATGTCAGTAGGGAAAGGGCTTCCTACAAAGCTATAATGCTGGTTAGGACTGCATTGCTCTTAATTACTAAGCGATAAGCTTCGTTGGAGAGCATCAGAATCTGTGGGGGGCACCGTCAACTTGGTCCCGGTTAGCTTGCGAGGTGCGGCGGCATCGGAGCAGGCGGGCGGGATGACGACGACTGCCTGCCCGAACTACGCCGGGTATCGCTTCCCGCCTGAGATCATCAGTCACGCGGTCTGGCTCTACTTCCGCTTCCCGCTCAGCTTGCGGATGGGCGATGAGTTGCTGGCCTCGCGCGGTATCATCGTCAGCCATGAGACGGTGCGCCAGTGGGCACTGAAGTTTGGGCAGATGTTTGCCAACCAGATCCGCCGCAGGCTGCCGGTTGCTGGTGACAAGTGGCATCTCGATGAAGTCGTGCTGACGATCGCGGGCGTGAAGCATTGGCTCTGGCGAGCGGTGGACCAGAACGGAATAGTGCTGCATATCCTGGTGCAGAGCCGGCGCGACACGCGGGCTGCCGAACGCTTGCTGTGTAAGTTGATGAAGCGGCAGTGCCGGACGCCTCGGGTCATGATCACGGACAAATCGGCGAGTTACGGCGCGGCCAAGCGCGAGGTGATGCCCTCGGTCGAACACCGAAAGCACAAAGGGCTGAACAACAGGGCGGAGAACCCGCACCAGCCCACGCGACGACGAGAGCGACAGATGAGGCAGTTCAAGTCAGTCAGCCAGGCGCAACGTTTCCTTGCCGCGCACGATGGGATCAACAACCTCTTCCACCTCCGCCGCCACCATATTCCAGCCGCCCAATACCGAGCCACCCGGACCGAGGCATTTCAAGTCTGGGCCGAAGTGATCGGTGTGGCCGCCGCAGCATAGCAACAGACACGCCGTTCCTGTCGCGGGGCATCGCGACCTAAACCCAACAAGTTGACGGTGCAGTCGGGCTGAGCCCTTCTGCCTGGGATTAGCTGTGAGATAGCGCTGGACAGAACGGTTCGACCAAGTCCGTGTGTTCGTCTGCCGCATCTGGGCCGCATTCGTTCGCTACCATGTTCGAGGGTGAGGGAGCACGATGATGCAAAGGTTTGTGGTAGTAGCTGTTGCTATGGGTGTGCTGGCGACCCCGGCCGCGGCTCAGAACATTGGCGATATTGGCCGAGCGATCCAGCAGCAGGTATTGCCTCGGCAAGGACCTGATCCCAGGCAGCAAGAGCGGGATCGGGCGATTTACGAGCAGGGTCGTCGAGATTCAGAGCGCAGCACTGACCAGCGTCGGTTTGAGGAACGCCGTCGAGACGAACAACACGGGGATGCTCGTCGACGTGAGGAGAGTGACCATTACCGACTTGAGCGAGACCGCCATCGCGGGGATGAGAAGCGGGCTCGAGATGAGGATCAGAGGGCACGGTTGGGTCGCTACTAAATAGCGTCCCGGCTACGCGGGTACAGGTGTGGCGGGAGCAATTTGTTCAGTTTCCGGTGCCCGTTGCGACCTGCTGAACCTCGCCTGATACACTATGAGTAATAGTGTAACAGGCCGGCGCAGGTAGCCGCCCTGCCCTTCTCCGGCTCTCTCGCCAAGAACCAGCAAATCCAGGGTTTCGCAAACATTCTGGCTAACACTCAGAGCGCGTTCGCGTTACACTTTCCGCGATCTTATGCCCAAACGTCGCAAATCCGCCTCCGCCCGGCCTGCTCCGATCCAGCTCCTGCTCTTCGCGGAAGCGGCCACCCTAGTCCGCACGCTGCCCGATCGGGAGGAGCACCGCTACTATCGCCTCGAGGTCTGGCCGGACCTCTTCGGTCACGCCCTGCTCGTCTGCAAATGGGGTCGCATCGGTACAAACGGCTGCCATCGCCTCGATCCCCATCCTAATCCGGGCGCCGCCATCAACGCGCTAGCCGCCCGGGTCCGGGCCAAGTACCGCCGCGGCTATCGGGACCGCACCGTATGAGCAAGGCGCCTGCCGCCAGTGCGGGCAAGCCGACGGCAAGACGGGGAGCATCGTCTCCGACGCCTCTCCAGGGCCGCGCCGTCCCTGCACCCGGCACGACGGCTTCCGTCGCGGTGCGGTCGTCAGGGATGGAGCTGCACACGGTCGAGGGGCTGCGGAAGTATGTGACGGCGGGGGAACGGGAAGCCTTCCTGCGCGAGGCCGACCGGGCCGATCGGGCGGTGAGGACATTATGCATGACGCTGACCTATGCCGGATGTCGGCTGTCCGAGGCGCTGGCCCTCACCGTCGATCGGGTCGACCTGACCGCCGGCGTGCTCACCTTCGAGAGCCTCAAGAAGCGACGGGACGGCGTCTATCGGAGCGTTCCCGTTCCCCCGTCCCTGCTCGAGGCGCTCGACATGGTGCACGGCATCCGCGAGCAGCAGGCTGGCGAGAGACACAGCCGTGGCGTTCTGCTTTGGCCCTGGAGCCGGATGACCGGCTGGCGGGCCGTGCACGACGTCATGGCCGCCGCCCGGCTCGAGGGGCCGCATGCTTCGCCCAAGGGGCTGCGTCATGGCTTTGGGGTCGCCGCCGTCTCGGCCGGCATTCCGCTCAACCTGGTGCAGAAATGGCTGGGACACGCCCAGCTTACGACAACGGCTATTTATGCTGACGCAGTGGGCGCCGAGGAGAAGGACATCGCCCGCCGCATGTGGGGGTGAGAGTTCGCAGTTGTCGGCCTGTGCGGCAGAGAAGCGCAATATTTGTCGGCAAGGCATCAGTATGACTATTTCTAGATACAGTCTGCGTGCTACTTAGTGCAGTAAGCGACAAGCAGACCAAATCTAGGATCCTATTTTAATGTCTGATCACGACACCGGCGTTCTTTTGGGGCTAACAGCAAATATCGTTGCTTCCCATCTCTCGCATAATCAGGTGAGCACCGAAGCGCTGCCGAGCCTGATCCAGTCTGT
>Ga0160428_1001710_pt1 | contig 15487 bp, 8 predicted proteins | sample SolpanmetagenomM_FD_108198 | JGI IMG/M metagenome (GOLD analysis project Ga0160428, IMG submission 108198) | Solar panel surface microbial communities from Lawrence Berkeley National Laboratory, California, USA - M | ecosystem: Engineered > Built environment > Solar panel > Unclassified ... | reverse complement strand
TTTGACGCATATTCCGCAAATGCTCCCACCACTACCACAAGATATCACATATTCCACCCGTAGAGCAAGCTCTTCCTTGCAAACAGCCATGGCTGGTCCATCTGTTACTGGGTTTGTCCAACATCCACTGTATCCAGGCTTACCGCCAATGAGGGCCTCTCCCGTCAAAGCTCCACCCAAGACTGTCAACTTTCAGCTCCTATTATCTGAAGCACCTCGTCATCGTGCTAGGTTACCCTTGAAAGTGAACATCAACGTTCCCGATCGTACCGACTCCATAATTGCCACGGTCAAGAACTTTTATGGCCTATATGAAGGAGAAGGTGTCAGTTTTCAGGACAGCAATGGTATTACGATTATAGCGACTTATGAGAACCTCGAGCACAACTCTACCATACACGTTCGTGTGACTCCTGAAACAGCTGGGGATGCTATCGCCAGACGTACAGGACTATCACCCCGGAAGGCTCGTCTTGGTGAACCATTCCAGATGCTGCCACCACAACAACCTCAACAACCAGATTCGAGACCAAACTCCAGAGCAAGCAAGAAGCGGAGTGCTTCTCCTTCTATCAGGCGCAGCACATCAGCTCGGCCGCCGACAAAATCAAAGGTCAAAGTCGGCATCAGAAATGGTTCACACGATGACAATGATGTGAGTGACAGTGACAATGGCAGCGTCTCTGTCTCGAGCTCGCGCAGAGAGCAGCTTGCCACAGCAGACATCAGTTTGGACAACATTGTCGAAGGTGGAAGACGCAAGCGAGCGAAGTTTGAGAGTTCAGTAAGCATATAGCTTCTATGAAGTTGTTCATCAAGATACTAACGCAACAGCAGGAACTTCCTCTCTTTGCGCCTCCTCAACAACCATCCGCTTCCATCTCTTCAATGTCTCCTCAACGCCGTGCATTTCCAACTGTGCAGTCTCCCATCAACAACCAATTCATGTTTGGCTATGGCCAGCCTTTGCCCTCCCCTCAGAGCTATGGTCAGAACGAGTACAGTACATCTACACATGGTGGTTTTGCTGCTCCTCAGCAAGCTGCGTCACGATCTCGCAATCGAGCTTATAGTGGCCATGGGCCTTCACGATTATCTGGGGGGAGCACAACTGGTTTGCTGCCTACACCTGATCCTACCATTGGCAGTGTTATCTCTGACGAGGATGTTGCACTACAGCTGATGCGGCTAGGTGATGCTACTAACTTTGCTCATGGTCGCATGTCGACTTCAACCATGGACGATGCTCAGAGTGGTCATGCTGATGCTGCATCTTCCGACGGCGAGACTGATGTGGAGAGTCTTGTTGATCATCAAGCCGCTCTTCCTGCTACGAGTAACCAGAAGCATAACCACAATGGTCATGCTCGCAAGAAGGTCCGCGCTATGGATGCTACTTTAGCTCATTACGACGACACCGAGTCAAGTGGGGATGAAGATGGCGACAACGACGGGTCTTTCAACGGTGAAAGCAACGGACGGAACCTCAACTGGAACGGCAGTAGAGCCAGATCAAAGTCAGCCAAACCTAGGTCGAACAGTGTTTCCGTCAAAGGTCAAGCGAAACCTCGTGTTCCGTCCCTTACCAAGACAAAGTCAAAGTCCTCCATGTCATCCAACAAGATACCTCCTTCCCCTTACGCCAACGCACCTGTCCTTGGTCGCAAGGCTTCCAGTGCATCCACTGTCAACAACTCTCAGCTCGGCCTCGACGAAGATGACCTGTCCTCAAAACCACGCTGCCAACGCTGCCGCAAGAGCAAGAAAGGGTGTGATCGTCAACGACCATGTCAACGCTGCAAAGATGCTGGCATCGGCGCAGACGGTTGTGTGAGCGAGGATGAAGGCAATGGTCGCAAGGGCAGATACGGACGTCATATGGGTGTGGTCATCAAGAGAGACTCGCTCGAAGCTGTGGCTTCTGTTGAGCAGAACATGGATACTTCTTTGTCTGGACATTCCTACTCACCTACCGACTCTGTCACCATGGACATCAGTAAGAAGAGGAAGCGGTAGCTGTACGCCGCACAATGCACCACCTTCTTCTGGACAAACCCTACTTGGATATGTTATGATTGGCATAAATTGGTCATGAACATTATAACGGATCCCCTCTCTTTCTCACACTATCAGACTGGTTCTCAACTCTAACCCATTACAAGATTTCTCACTAATTCGATTCTACTTGAACCCCTTGGAATTTACAGTACTTGACTTTTTTCGCCATCCGTCGCCTCTAAATCACCCTGTCCACAACTAATGAAGGCATCAGACCATCATCACAACAACACTTTCGTATTCGCACCACAGTCCAAAAAACAACAAATTGCAAGAAAGCACCGAGGTTAATATCAACACTCGTATAAGATCGGCAGGATCGTCTTGAGAAGGATATTGTTGTCGCACTTTTCACCCGGGGTAAGATTGTTGGACAAACTCGTGTAACTCAGACTAGTGACCAATTTACTACTCTCTCAAACGTTGTGTAACAGTATGCGACGAAGTAATGGTGTGTTAAGGTCTTGTTGACGAGCGTAAGTCGTCATCAAGCTGATTCATGTGCATGAAGCGGGAGACGAGCCGTCCAATCAAACGTACTTACGATAGCTTAGATAAGGTCGCACGTGGACCTCGGCGCTTTTACCCGCTCTCGATCTTGCTTTATGTCATTGTTGGAAATTACATCATGCTCATTTCATGACTAGCAGTGTTCGCATGGTGTATTGAAGTATGCAACTCGGCTCTATATACATATGTAATAATTCTGATGCGAGCAGGGATGCACAGTGTCACAGGTTGTTGTGGTACAGCAAGGATTATTGATTCGAGGTGGCGGAGTTTGCGGCCGCTCGGCCGTTCGGGTCAAGACTTAGGCCGATAGCTGGCTGGTCTGTGCTTTTATGCATAATAACTAAACTGAGTGTGAAAAATTGAGGATGAGTATGATGTACTGGATGGCTGCGAAGAGTGGGTTGTTATGTTGCGATGCGAAGTTTGGCTGATGTGTGCGAGTGAGTGTGTTGTGCTTTTTTCGTCGTCTCAATCTACATGTTGCTACCCGGCATTATCGAATTGTGTTTTGAGTTTCGAAAAACGAAAAACCTACCTACCCTCAGTCTTCAGATGACAACGATACTGCCAAAAAAAAAGCAGAAGATTGAGAACTGTGTGGATCGAACCTTTTCGAGAAGTCAGATACTGACCCTTGACCGAAGTGAGGGATCCAACTTACACACTACCTCCAGATAGCGCACACATGTATGCAGGGACAGAAGTGGAACTTCACTCTGGCGCTCTCCCAAGTGAGTTGATTCCCTGAACAAGAGAATATTCTACGGAACAATCATACTCAGTTGAGCCTATAAAACAAACAGAACATTCATTGTTCATTCCTTTTAAAGCAGGTATACATGATGACTCTCGCTCCCATCATGGCCGCAGCCAGCTTATATTATCCTCAAACACCTCGTCAGCTGCACACTCAATTTCTCCTGCTTTCTGTGTCTATGTATTGTTGCTATGTTGCTATGATGTCCTACAGTTGAAGACTAGACGAACATGTGGGGCAGCGGGGTAAGCGGGCACATCTGCGTCGAAAAAGTGGTCATCACGTCACTCAAACCCGACTCTTCCGCATTGCATTGTATATATCTATATGTCAGGTGCTCTACCCTTCACTCGTCACGTCAAATTACATTATCTCCTATACTATCACCATCGCCTCCAACTACATGATGAAGATCGCAATCACAGGAGCACGAGGCACAGTCGGCCGTGAAGTGTAAGCTCAAAGCATCCTACCCCACCATATTCAAGCACCAACTACTAACACAACACTCTTCTCACAGCGTCAAAGTATGTGCCAAAGCCGGCCACCACACCGTCCAAATCAACCGGACAGAAGAAGAACACGATGGCACACCTAATTCTGAGATGCGCGTCGCCGACTCAGCCTCCAGCTACGATGACAGCGTGAAAGCTTTCAAAGGCTGTGACGCCGTGATCCATCTCGCCGCAATCCCCAACCCCGTCGACAAGGAAGATTGGAAAGTCCACTCCAATAACGTCAACAGCTGCTTCAACGGGCTTCGAGCCGCGGCCGAATGTGGCATCAAGAAGTTCTGCTATGCTAGCTCTGTCAACGCGATCGGATTGGCCTACGCCAATAAGCCTCTACAATTCGATTACTTCCCCATTGATGAGGACTACCCACAACGACCAACCGATGCGTACGCGCTTGCTAAGCAAGAAGCGGAGATTCAATGCAAGAGCTTTGCGGACTGGTTCGACATGGATGTCGCCGCGCTAAGAATCCATGAAGTTGCTCCTCTCAAAGATGTCCAGAAGGAGCACAAGGAGAATTGGGATGAGGCTGCTGTTGGTCAGCTGTGGGGATGGGTCAATCCGGAAGCTACGGCGAGAGCGTGCATGTTGGCGGTGACTGCTGAGAAGATGAAGGGGTTCCAGGTGTTCAACATCATTGCGCCGACGACGACGCAGGAGACGCCCAGTGAAGAGCTGGCGAAGAAGTATTATCCTAAGGCACAGATTAAGGGGTTGAAGGATAATCAGGCTTTCTGGACTACGGATCGCGCTAGGGAGATTTTGGGGTGGGCTCATGATGAGAAGGAATGATGGTAATGAATGTAGAAGGAGATACGAATGATTACACTAATTGGGAATACAACTGCCAAGCGCATAAGCATACATGTCATCGTGACACCAGCATCTGCTACAACAGAAAGTTGACGTCCTGCCCCTCGAAGTCGAGCAGGCTGATATACTCTCGTGTTTCGACTCCTTGCCGCTATGCCATCTTGCGATAGTCCCCACGACGACCGACCCATGCCCGTACGCATATTCTGCCCAAACCAAACTAGTACACGATCGCTACAACACTTCATGCGCATCGACATCTCCCCTTTACTCTTCACTCCTCAACTTCCTCTGCTTTTGTGCCGGAATTGACAATTGTAAACAGGAAGTGTGAGCACCAGCTGAAAAAGGACTAGAAGATCAAAACCCGGGAGAGTATCTGGCTAAGGGTCTTTCCGCAACACATCCGAGACTACGACTCCGTCGTAGATTGCTGACGGTGCTTTGTTCACACCCCAAAGCCTTGTTATCCAGACTTCTGCGAAAATTGTAACTGTAACTCAAGGTAAAGGAAGTTGTGGAGAGTGCTGGAGAAGTTTGTCTCACGACATCCGACATGATCAGACTGAGATCAATACGACTATTGTGAGGCTGTGGTGGATGTTCATAGATATATACGAAATTCGTGCATCATGTACAAGCTAATCATCTAAGCAATCACATTGATGCCACCATCAACATCGAAATCTATCCTGACACTTTGCTCAGCCACATGAGCTAGTCAGTGTTGCGCCACAAAGCCAGCCGAATGCTATCTTTCTTCCTCTTGTGCAGTAACACGAAGATAAAGAACCATCACGCCCATGCTCCCCATCCGCCAAACAGCAACGCCAAGTTCGTTTCGTCCGTTGCTTGCTGGATCAGCTCATTCACTGTGGCTTGTGCACTGAGATCCTTCCTCAATTTCCTCTCCACCGCACCAAGCGCTCTATCAGCTTCACTCATCTCGTCATCTATATCTTTACCATGCGCCTTGGCATTGAGTGCCACACTACCAGGTATAGCCATATTAGAGCCTCCAGTACTTCTTCTCGTCACTTTCTTGCCTGGAAATGGCGTGGGAACTGGGGTTACATCGGCGGTATCCTGGTCCTTTTGTAGTCGACGTGCTCGCAGAGGACTGACGCTCCAATTGTGCAGCGGATCGTAGCGCAGCACATTCAGCAGTGTCATGATAGTTTCCTTGTTGTCTCGCAAAGCCTCCAAGGTGAATTCGCAGCAGCGTCTGAACACGCCTTCTGTACCCAGAATGCCAAAGCCGTCGACTAGATCTCGTGTCAAGCGGAATGGAACCAGTTCCGGGATGGGCAAAACCCGACCAGCTTCGAAGCAGACACCCAAGTCAATTTGGATCATCTCGCCGGACCGGGTGTCCACAAGAATGTTCTGATTATGGCGATCTCCTAGTCCGATGATCCATCCAAGGATCGAGTTCGCCGCAGTCGAACGTGTATAAGCAAGTCTTCGCTCGAACCAATCTACCGGGTCATGGAAATGTTCGAAGAAGAAGTGACGAAAGACTGGGCTGAAGTGGCTGGTCATTTCGGCATACACTTTTTTCCGCGTAGCAGCGTTACTATAACGGACTTTGTCGGATTTGTCTCGACAAGTCTTCCACGTCCATTCATCTGGATGATAGCGTTCGTGTGCTGGTTCCAGATAGTGCAAGAGTGAAGTTGTGTTTTGCACAAATTCAATAGCTCCAGATCCAGCATCAAGAGGCACGACGTTATATGTTCTTATACGTAGGTCGCGTTGTTGAGTGGCTTTAGCCTTTTGAAGTAGTGAACTTACTTCCACAAAGACTTGTTCCATGATGGAATCCTGACGCATGTCGTCTGTGCCTGATTTGAACTGTACCATATATCAGTTTAGTGCTCTATAGCGGAAAACATGTTCTGTCACTTACCAATTCCTTGTGTATAGTGCCATCGGACAATCGCATCGCTAGAAGTTTTGGCCTACTGATACCTCCAAGGATACTGACGTCTGCTGTATATCCATACACACTCGGTGTAGTACTATAATCTTGATCCGTTCTCAACGGAACAGTGATTGTGATTGGCGGAAGTTTCAGACCAGGCACAGTTCTCGCGATGCGACGGGACCAGTCGAGGTTCTCCATCTTGTACTTTTGACCCTCCTTGATTTTCTGGGATCTTGCATCAGTCATAGTCTTGGCCAAACCATTGAACAGATCGTTAGCCGTCTGAATTTTGCTCCAATACTTCTGTATATTGGGACTTCGTGCAAGTCGAGCTGCAATAGCACACGCGGCAGCTCGTCGAGATTGAGTCTTGGAATCCTGTCTGATACCGCTTTGCTTGCTTGAATAAACATGATACATTCCATGATAAGGATGCTCGCTGGATATACGCTCCACAAGTATCGTAAGGATCTTTTGGAAAGCGTCACCAGTCTCTTGCAATTTCGAGGCCAGTTGATGCATCAGTGGAGCAAACTTTCTCGACGACACCCGGGCAATGCGGTCGCCAATCTCATTGGTGGCGTTCTCGTTATCCGAGTGCTCGAACCAGAGCGCGGTGAATCGGATCGCGTCTGTATCGTACTTGTTTGTCACAGCTAAACAATCCAGGTAGCAGTTCAGACTCTTCTTGATGAAATTCTCGCGCATGGTCAGCGGGCGCGAGTACTCCTCGCTGGCTATCTCGAGCCACTTTCGTTGCCTTCCGAGTGCGTGCGCAGTACTGTCGCTGTTGGGTTTGTCATTATGAGCGATTTGCCACTCCTGAACTTCAGCCATCTTGGCTTCTCTGAACTTGGCACTGCGATGTATTTCTTGAAGCAGCTCCGGATTGGCGAGCTGGTCATGGCAGAACGTGGCGTAGATATGAAGAGCATTGCCGGCTGCGGCGTGCTCTTTGCCTTGTTGAAAGTCATGTATAGCGATCTCGAAGTAACCCGCGACAATTTCTGCAGGTTTTTCAAGACGAGCGACGGAGACGCGTTGACCCTAGGCAGGCATGTCAACATATTAATGCACAAGGCTTGTTATCTCAATGACTTACTAAATTTGCTGCGATGTCAGATCGCGATATCGACAGTTGTTGTTGGTCGTAAAGGCATGTCTCGTCCAGATTACGGAGGATACTGATCGAGGAGGTCAACTCGCCACGATCGTACAACGCATTTGATGTCTCAAATTTGACCGCTCCATCGACATTGAACTTTTGTTGCACATTGCGAGTGGTAAGTTCTGATAAGAATGTGACGTCTGCCAAAGAGTCCTCTAGCAGACCAAGCTTGCGACTGATTGCGGAGGCGCGAATGAGGGTATCAACTTCGGCTATCCCGACCTCACTACTATGTACTTGAAGTGCTTTCTGTAGTGCTTGGTTGCGAACAATAATGTGAAATGCAGCCTTTCGTGCTCTGAGAAGCCCCAGAACATCTTGTGACCTTTCAATAATTAGCGCTGAACACTTGCAAGTCCTTAATAATATCTATTACATACCGTCCTGTCTCCATCCAGCGGTTACGTCTCCTAATCAGACTCGACACTTCCTTGAACTGCTCAGATCCCCTGATACTCAACAACTGATCAAGTTCATGCAGGGAGGCGAGAGCTACAACCGCTGTTGATATCGAAGATGCGAGCACGGTGCTCTTTCTTAGTTCACCACTGATTTGGAGCAGACCAACGTTTGCGATGCGGCGCATGTCGTGAACGTCTTGACCCATTGCTATGCCTTGGAGGGTACGATACAAGACGGCCCCAGGCTCAACAACCGTAGCCGACACTGCAACATCCCACCTACTTAGTTGCAAGGCTGCTGTCGTCAGACTACGAACCGCGGAAGTATCAACACTACCAGTCCCCGTAGTGCTCATGATATCGTGGACGATAGTGTTCAAATTTGCGGAGGCCATCGAAGTCACTATTTCAGTTCGCCACATAGCTGATTCGACATCGGAATTCCGATATAGACTGTCTAATTGTGCACCACGAAAAAGGAGACTCTGGATAGAATTGCCTTCATAGGCAAGTCTATCACCGAGAGAAGCCACTGTATCGGCCCTGTGGACACCATAGAAAGAATCGGGCTCATCCAACGCTTTGTAGATCGACAGCAAAAGATCTTCCGGCTTGGATTGCGCTTTGCGCTGACGACCATTGAGTAGTTCTCGGTGTGTGTGCGCCACCTCAACGAACATCAGAGCAGTCTTGTGCATGTTACAACTCACAGCTGCTTGTGCCAAGGCTTGATAATCCAGATCAAGCCAAAAGTTCCGATCAAAAATGGTCTTCTCGTCAGACAGATGCTGAGTTCGCAAGTATAAGATGGCTTCGATTATGGCGCGGACATACTCCATCTGTATTTCTGTAAAGTTCGTTATCAGTTCTCCAAATAACCTTGATAGTTGTTTTCTCAGCGTAGAGCCCTGGTCTTCATCCTGTCGAAGGGCGATATGAAGCACGAATGGAAAGATCCGAGAGGCAAGACCACTAGCTGCTCGAAGTAATGGAGCTACGACACCTAGTAACGGCTCACCCTGAGCGCCAGCGATCAGTGTAGATACCATACCACGTACCCAGTCTTTGCTGGATCTGGAGACTGGCCGTGTAAGCAGCACTTCGAGACTCTCATTGGGCTCGGCTCCGGATGCAATATGTTCGTTTGCTCGTAATGCCAGGACTTGTACTTGCGCTTGCGTAGTTGAGAACGTTTCCACAACACTTTGAGGCAGATAGTCTTCAATCGTTTCAAGTTCGGGGTGATTTGTATAGGCCACTAGACAGCTTTGTATAGCGCCTTCAGCAAGTCCAATGACTTGAGATCTACTGCTACCCAGTAGATTAGCAACTGATGAGAGCAACGCAATCTTCGATGGTGCAAGAACCGGAGACGCGATAGCTAGAGCTCTTGATTTCTTGTAGTTCGATTCGTCTATTAGGTTGTTGGGAATATGTCCAGAATAAGAGAAGGCTCGCGCTAGTATTCTTGCTGTCCAAGCATGAAAATGCTCGTGCTTCTCAGCGTATTCTGCCAATTTCCATAATCTGGCTGCGTACTTTGAGGCCTGCTCGTCGTTGCCAAGAATGTCGTCTCGGAACGTCGATGGGGCCTCGAATTGAGCACAGAACAACTTGGCTACTGTTGACCGAGCGCGAGGCATTAGGAACGGAAACTGATCATCATCGTCGAGTAAAGCCAGCAGTAGTGCACTTTCTGGGGTTCCAGGTCTCGCATTCGGAGCCTGATGTATACGCCGTGCTGCTTCACTCATCCGCTTGAACAGGTTCAGAGACCGTTTGTCTAGCCCCTTCGGCTCGTACACATCAAGGTATTGTGCTAACCACTGATTCAAAGATCGTAGACTCAGAGTGGCTTCTGAGGCGTCGACTGCTGTTGTACGATATGCACCATGTTTCTGCAATTCAAGGAAGAGAGCTGTGATCATCCCAGCGAAGAAATCAGGACGACTCTCCAGATACGATTTACCCTTATCCAGTAAGTATTGAAAAATGCCAATAGCATCCTGGTTATGTCCGACCATGGTAAGCAACGGACGTAGACCGTGCAGTAACTGCTCCAGCGGATAATCTTTAAGCACGATACCACCAGACAACGCGACTAGAATCCTGATACGACGCGCTATCCGCACAGTGTGGCTGTCACCTAGTACTGGGTTGATATCGTCCAGCAGCATTCGTGATATAGCACAAACCTGTTGCGGAGACCAAATGTTGTTGATACCTTGGTTGGTTAGGCGAGATTGAAATCGCTCGATGAGTGCAGGTAAGAACTTGGCCTTAATCGATGGCTGTTGCGGCGCGGGCAACTGCTCTGACGACGAACATAAAGCAGTCATCTCATTCATTGCAGTATGTGCGACAGCCGTGCGTTTCTCAAGAGCCTTCGATATATTGTCTTCTTGATCTAGCCTCAAGAATATGTGGCCAAGCACTAAATGGTGTTCTGCCGGAAGCAATTGAGTATACTCTGATGAGGCTAAGCTCGCTCGTACTCGAGTCTCGGCATCACTATTTCCAGTACCGTCAGGATTCTTCGCGCGGATGTCTTGTATGAAAGCGTATGCGGCAACTCGTGCAAAGGAGTGGCGTACGTTCACATCCAGTTTGGAAGAGCTCAGATCCAAGAAGGTTGTGAGTTTCTGATCTGCACCATGCTCTATCCCACGCGATAGCAGTATACCAATGATATCTGACCTCAATTCCTGGAATAACTCCTCTGCGCAGCTGTAATCAAAGATTGTCCAGGGCAACATCTCAACACTGTGTGAATCAAACCAAGTGAAGAGAAGCTGTGACCTGAACAATTTTAGGAGATCGCGAGGTTCTATAAGACTGAGCGATTTGGTCATCTGTCGTAGGCATGTCTTGGCTTGAGGCGCAGCTCCAGGAACGTGTAGAACAGTCTCAACAATGCCATAGAAACATCTTCGAAGCAAAGACTTCCATTCGCTACCCAGTCTCTCATAGACGAACAAGCGTATCGCGATACCCTCACGCCAATTAGGGTCGGAAGGTAAAACATCTTGGATGTCATTCATTATTTTCTCGTGTTGTCCTGCCTCGAATGGTGCGAAGATGTTTGTCAGATTCTCGGCCACTCTGAATTTCACATGAATGTCTCCATCACTCAACAAAGTGAGTAGTGTGGTCCGCACAGAGGGTATGTCTGAGCTGTTCATCGCATACTTCGGACTCTTCAGCCACATTTGATAGAGAAGGTCGATAAATTGTACTTTGATCACATTTGAGACCTGACTTTGCGCAGCTGTCAAGTTGCAAAGCCATAAATACGTCGATTCGCCAACTGAATTGCTAGGGCTTGTAGAGGTTGTCCAGTCGGTGACCGAGCTGTACATAATATTGAGACAGAATCCTGTAGCACTCTCACATCGATCCCAATTGTAGACTGATTTACTGCTACTTTCACGCTGTCCCGAACCAGATGTCGTCTCAGAGCCGTTATCTTCTTCAACCATGAAAGAAGTCGCTATGTGATTGAGGAATCCTTCGGTATCTTCTGGTTGAAGTGGCCAGCCGGCCTCGGTAAGCTTCGTTACTAGTGGCAAGCAAGCGATCAATTGAGGTTGTGCAAGCGATGTAAGGTGAGTGACTAGTGCTGAGGGAAAGACTTTGGGATGCCCAAAAAGGCGACTCCCCTGCATTAATGAGTGCTGGAAAACGATGTAATACAGAGATGATATGTATGCAGAGTTCACGCTCGACAACGCTTGGTAGTACGATCGAGGGGCGTCCTCAGCGACATCCTCGTCATGCCGGCTTCTCTGTGAGTCGTCTTCGAATATATCATCCATGATGTCGACAGCTGGTTTTGTCGGAGCTTTCTGTGATGGATCCAGAACCTCTATGTGCTCTATGAATACTTCGAACAACTCTAAGCAGTTCTCGCTCGCCAACGAACCTGTCGATGACGATGACGCATCTTTGACATCGGGTAAAAGTGCGACAGTAAGTTGGACAGCACCTTCTCTTAGTGCTTGATCACCGCTTGGTCCTGCGATGTATGATAGTATTACGTGTGTCATCTCAGATATCGTGCGCATGCATCGCTCTAGTCTCTGCTTCTCTGCTCCACAGAGCGCACGCTCCAGACCAATTCCTAGGACACAATAGGAGAACATCACCAAAATTGCGTCATTTCGATGAGTATGTAAAGTCATTTTAGTAGCTGCCTGCCATGAGGCTTGGATTCGGTCAACTTCATTTTCGAGGTAAGATATTATCGTCGTCCGCAATTGAGCTTGTGTCTGAGTGTTCGGTCGAGATTCCGGTGACAAGCGCAAGTCGACTGGGTGTCTGGTAGACACAAAATACTCGTCAAGCAGTAAAAGATACTTCGTTGCTTTTGACTGCATATGCATCTCTAGCCAGCATTGACCCACGCGCTCCAATCGCGGAAAGAGCACTCGCTCCACCAGTGCCTCAGAGTCGAGCAGTGCCCATTGTAATGACTGATAGATTTTGGCATGCAAACCGAACCGAAGCGTTTGTGAGACCTTATGAAAGTCGCCATACTCACCTGAACATAGTCAGCGCAAGTCTCGGGTTGTGAAGTTTCTAGAGTTACCAGGATTCCATTTGGTGGATATCCACTCAAGCATATGATGATAACCAACCATGCCTTGGGTGCCTGGCTGATGCTGCGCTCGCAAAGATGACATCTTCAACCAAAGCTCCACAGCAGTGTCGCAGAAGACTGCAGGTCCATTCAGCGATGCCGAAGAAATGGCAAGAGACATAGAATCGTTAAGAACACTGTATGTTATTAGTTCGATACTCAATAGAAAGTTCACGGTATGGCAGCCAATTCGACAATGATACGGAGACGAAATCTTCTGCATTGCAAAATGTGCTATCCGTGTCCAGACAGCCTTCAGTGCTGGACGACAGGCCAGTTCCTGCGATGCAAGGCTGTGGCATACATCAGCGCGAGGGCATAATCGCCAGAGACGAAACAACGTACCTGCACAAGCACAAAAGAGCCCACGAGGCGACCGAAACGTCCTTATCAGACGCGAGCTGCAACAACTCGCCAGCCAATCCGCACATCTGGGACTCCGAGAAAGTACGGAGCTCAATGGAAAATACCACAATTTGTAACGTTCGCATACTCTCTGCACCACCATTTCCTTGGACCGAGCGAGAAATAAGAGCTTCGAAATGTGTCTCAACTCGTCTTCTTTTAGCCCTTGAACTGCCCTCGTGATCATCAGGGTCGCTGGGTGTTGAGGTTGTTTGGACCGGGTCACTTGACTTCGTTTGCTTCGCTTTAGGAGTCTCACAATCCAACCAAGTATGATAGAATGCTGACAGCGAGAGTTGGGTCCAGGACGCTTCTGCCTCCCGAGAACATGTCCTAAGCCAGAATGAGGCACTCTGCATCGGCATGATGTCCAGTGGAGGCCTATCCTGCAAACATAGGTCCAGATCTTCCAAGTTCAGTCGCTGTTTGGTGGATATAGTTTCAGTGGTGTGATCCTGAGTAAGCGCACTACATATGATGTTGACTGCTTCAAGCAAGCTGTCAGACGCGTCTCTGTTGGTGACACTTTGAAGATGTGGTCGCAGAACAATGAGCAACATCAGGATCTCCTCACGTAGAGTCGGGAGCTTGGTCCCGGAAGTGAACAAGCGACTCGAAGTGACCAACACATCTGGCAAAACCTCATATACGATAGCAGCTTTTGTCAGAGAGTAATGCGCTAGAGTGGTACGCAGGATTGCTATGCCCGAGGTAAAGCCTTCGACGATGGATACACTAGATTGAGACGTTGCCTCCCGAAGTATGTCGAGCACAAGTCGTACCATCACATTGCCACAAATAGCCAAAGGTGCATTGGTCGCCATTGTCAAAGCTCGCAAACAACCCAGAAGCTCGCTGCTCACTGAAGATACCACACCACGCTGCGAACGTGCCTGACGTGGCGAGGCTGTCTTGGTCAGTTCCAATTCATCTTGTAATCCATCTAGACAAAAGTCTGCAATGTCTTTCCATTGGTTCTTTTTCGCAGTCTTTGACAAATGCTCGACATGAGGTTGATACTCTAGCACGGTTCGCAGGATTCGCAAATATTCGACTTCGATTGGAGGAAGATAGCCTCCTGTTGGTACTGGCAAGAACTGCATGATGTGGTTGATTACTGAGCTGGCCTGCTTCCTGTTTACAAATTTGATAGTTGCGTTGACCAAGGCACGAAGTGCGCCGGTGCCTTCTTGTAGACGTATTGCAGCACTAGCCTTTTGTATTTTGCTACTAGTTTCACGCACATACATCCTCCTTTCATCTGCATTGACCTGGAACAAGTCATCATATAGAACCTGTATCGCGTACTGGCCGAGATTGCGAAGCGCTGTATCATTACGATGTTGCTCAAAGTATCTCTTGAGCCAACTGAAGCCTGCTGTTTTCTCGCTCACTCGTGTTGCTCTGATTAGTTCTGTTTACGTCAGTCTGAACACCCAAGACAAGTCACAAAATGACGGTAACAACCTCTTGCATCCTCCAGTGTCTCAATGCGACGACTGGAAGTTTCCTTACTAGCCACCATCCTGCAGACAATGTTTCAGGTCACGTGAGGTGATATTTGTGTCACATTTCACTTGTCAACCTCTGACTTCTCTTCAGCGGCCAGCGGAACCCGCATGCAACAATGAGAGAGACGAACGAGTCTATCAGACAACATTGCTCAGCATGGTCGAGGTTAATTGTCCTTGGGATGATTTCCGGAGAGACGACGAGACGAATGGACGGGGATGTTTATTAATCTCCTACATCAGCCCTATTGACCACATTTTGGGAAGGAGCATCGTAAACATTCCGTCTCAAAGTTGTTTCGCATTTGAAATAGCGAGCATCTTCCGCGTAGACCTTCGCCCAGACTCAACAGCATGGCGATGGCTCTGTCTGGCTCAGATAGTGTGATTGGTCTTCAGACTTTACATCGAGATCTCATCAATCTTGCAGAATCACGCTTGCCAAATATTGAAAGATTGCTTGCTGAACTGGAAGCTCGCGTAGAGGACTTTCGTATATTGTTGGACAGAAGACCGAAGAATGACAAGAGTAGACAGCAACTATCTAGCGGAAGCGTTATAATAGACGAAAATGAATATACGATCAACGACGAGTTCAAGCAAGAGACTATACAACTAGCAGACGCGTTGGACCTGGATGAACTGGATGCTGCAAGACTCTATATCCAAGCACAGGAAAATGCCAATACTCTGGATCGCTCTTCGCTGGCGAGCTCGATAATATTGTTTCATCAAAGAAGACAATATTTGCTCGACTGTTTGCGCCTCACTTTTCAAGCT
>Ga0160428_1001708_pt1 | contig 15515 bp, 14 predicted proteins | sample SolpanmetagenomM_FD_108198 | JGI IMG/M metagenome (GOLD analysis project Ga0160428, IMG submission 108198) | Solar panel surface microbial communities from Lawrence Berkeley National Laboratory, California, USA - M | ecosystem: Engineered > Built environment > Solar panel > Unclassified ... | reverse complement strand
GGAGATCTGCTTGCTCTTCAACAATGAAAGCTTCCTCAGCTCGAATGGATCAATGATGCTGATTCAGTTTTCTCTATTGGAATATATGCATGGAGATATTGTCTCAAGACTTCACCGCATGTAAAAGTACGATACTCGCTTACCGTGGAAACTCCGTAATCATGCGCTTTGCTTGCACAGCAACAACAGACAATGTCACGATGTACGTAAAGACAAGACGAATAGCCCGAGTATACTGTAGTATTAGCCTATCGTTGACCGACCGCACTTTCAAAGTTGTGCGACCGCCTTTCAACACCTTCCTGAGCTCTATCTAGCTGTTATTGAATACCAGCCAATCCCTGGCCTCGCCATTCGCATGCCGAGCTTTGCTACTTCGACTTTCGTAAGCTGAGCGACCTGCTTGTGATTACACTTGCGCGCCAGAATATTGCATACTGTAGACCTGGTTGAATCCCAGTATCTAGAAAATCCATCCCATTTAGTCTTACACATTCTTATACTGGGAGGTTAGACTTTGGTGGTGGGGTCGAGGACTATCCGAGATTAGGCAAACGAAGGCAACGACAAGCCGATCTTGTACTTCATGATCACGTCGTTTCGTCCTGAAAGAAAGGGCATATGTTGTATATCGTCAGCTTAGCTCCGTATACTGTATACTCGAACAGCAAACTCCCAAAGCCACTGTATTGTGAGAAGTATTACTCAAACCGGAAGGAAGGGCAGAATGACGAGTAGCAGTGTTTCAACGCAGATCGTATTGACTCGGTCAAAGACTTCAATTATGAAAAATGGGGGCTTTGCCAGTCTGGCTGGCATATCTACTAGCGCTCTTTTGCTTTGCGATATAAGTGGCGTTTACAGAAGACAATACGATGGTCATTCACTCGCCGATTTCTCGCACTAGACGATCTCTAGAGTACAGCACTAATTCTACAGATACAACCGCCTCTTCTTTTCATACCATGAGCAGTCATTCTTTTCACAACTGAGAACATAGATAATAACAACCAATGTAAACAGTAAGAAGACGCAGACAGAGAGAGCAGTCATAGCATGGTAAAGTAGTGGTAGCCTTACGATAGTATAGTGTAGAAATTGACAACTCGTAGTGATGAGATGTTACTGTGAATTCCCATGGCTTGTTCTTGACTTGACTTGACTTGACTTGTCTACTGGGTTAGTTGTTTTCGTTGCTCAAAACCTGGGATTGTATACCGTGGCGTGGCGTACTGTACTATCTGCTGTATTGAAGCTATAGTATACTTGTTTAAAAATGGGCAATTTCTACTGATAGGATTTAGTTTTAGCTGTCTTTGTGCTGCTGATGCTGCTACATGACTTGTGAGATGAGGTCGAGCTTACCGATGGTGTCAGTCTTTTCACTTCATTCTATAAGAAATGCTCGGCGTGTGGCCGTGACAGACAGAGCAGAACTTGTCCAATGTTTGCTGTTTGTTTGTTTGTCATTGTTGAAGCCAGTCAGCGTCGTCGGCATGATTATTGTCAGCCTGTTTACGTTGGATTCCGAACGTGGACCCAAAGTGATGCCAGCCAGAAAAACCACAAAGTGTCCGTACCATGCCTAGGTATCCTCTCGCGACAGATAGACGATTCCAATGCCAAGCTTGTACACTTGCTCTTCAACACGCATGCCTGTCATTTCCTGTCCCATACGCTCACGCCTCCTTCAGATGACACCCCAGCGTCCCTCTCCCACCCCAATCCCTCCTCGGCACCAGTCCCAACGTCAGCACACCCTGCTGTTCCCTAGCCACAACAACCTCAATCCTCCTTCCCTCACTCCTGCCGACAATCTGTGCCACTTTGGCCAATTTCTCATGATTCCGCCAATTCGCGTCGCCGAATTGTAGAATCCGATCACCTGCTTTGAGTCCGGCTGTTTCTGCTGGCGAGTTTGGCGTGACGGTGTTGACGATTGCGAAGGCCAGTTGTTGTTGTGTTTGTGTTCCATTTCCATTTGTATATCCATTTCCACTAGCGCTTGCATTCGTCCCATTCGTTATCTGTTGTGATGATGTGCTAATTTTCTTCCGTTCTTCTTCCTCCTCCTCAGCAGCTTTTTCAGACTCGGCGAAATGTGAATGTAGCGCTTTCTCGATGCGATCCATTACTGCTTTGTGATCGTTGCGGAGGTGAATGATGCGTGCGCGGGTTGTGCGGATTTGAGCAATGTCGATGTCGGCGCGCGGGTAGCCGTCGAAGGAGGTGAGTGTTGTGCGCATGTTTACGCCGTGCTAGAAAAATAGAATCATCAGATACTGCGTCGTTTATCTAACTAAATCATAGGTAGGTGGTATGGTTCGGGCATGGTTCGAGCAGGGGTTGTTTAGGTGCATTGTTTTGTGTGACGGATGAGTGTACGGGTCGAATGAAAAGGCAGAAAAGATACTATGCTTACGGAATCAAGGACGGAGCCCAAAGCTTTCAACTCGCTTTCGAGGTTGTCTTTTTGTCGGATCAGATCTTGGATGGAGGTGGCATCTGAAGAGGTGGTGTTGTTGGAGGAGGCAATAGAGGGAGAGTGGAGGCTAGGTAGTGGCATGCCCATGTTGAGAGTTGTGTCGATTGGTGCTATTAGGATGAAGGATTTGCTGATGATGATGGGTATGATGGCAAAGATGAAACAGAGATGTGAAACACCGCTGACAGAGGCGGGGTTGATATTACGGATCAAGCTCCGCCGATGCATAGAGGATATGGAACGATATAAGTTGCTTGATAAGTTGTGTCGATTTTAGTCTCATCTATAGTATCTACATTGTGGTTTTAAAAGTCTGTGCACTTCTAAGTACTCCCGCTGTTTTTTGGTATCTCCAAGAAGAACAATAACAACACCAAGGCCGTGACTGTGCCAAAGACGCCACGCTCATCAGACTCGTCTTGCCACTAATAACTCCTTTGTATATCTTCCATAACTCGTTATCGCTTCCCTACATCTATTGAGCACCCATCTTGGCGTAAGGCTTGTTAACCTTGTTCTTGTTGGCGTAGAACATGACACCTGCGTTCTCACCAGTGGCACCCTCGTTTGGCTCCACCCACTGGCAGCTCTTCATGTTGACGTAGAGAGCCTTCAAGAAACCAATGGCACCACCACGAGTATCGCTGCGGTAGTGACGACCCATGATAGGCTTAACAGCCTCAGTCGCTTCGCCAGCGTGGTAGAAAGGAATGGTGCTGATGTAGTGGTGAAGAACGTGAGACTCGATGATTTCGTGGAAGCAGAAAGGACCAATGGGCCAGAAGTTGCGGTCAATGGTAGCACCAGCGCCACGAGTGTAGTTCCAAGCCTCGCCAGTGTAGTGAGGGAGCGAAGGGTCGGTATGTTGAAGGAAGGTAATAGCAACTGCCATGATATTAGCCAAATCTTTCCTGGAAGAGATTGAGAAGAAAAACTAACCTAGCCAGTGGTTGACCCAGAGGTAAGGAATGAAATACCAGACAGCCATGTTGGCCCAGCCAAACTTGCTGCCGAGCAGGTACAAAACAGTCGCGGTGATGGCAATACCAAGGTCACTGAGCAAGATAAGCTTCTCGTCCTTCCTCTCGTACAAAGGACTGGAAGGGTTGAAGTGGTTGACGCCGGTGAACAAGCCATTCTTCTTTCCCTTGCCCTTGCCTTCGATTTGCTTCTCGTGGTTGTCGTGGCCAGTAACGTTGGCAATGAGGTAAGCGGGCCATCCACCGATTTGCTGGGTCAACAGATAGTATAGCGTGGCGAGAGGAGTATCTTCAGTAAGTTCATCGATTTGGTGAGCAAGCTTGCCCCATTTGGAAGCAAACTTTTCTCTTGTAAGAGGGTTGAAGACCATGTCGCGCTCGAGATGACCAGTAGCCTTGTGGTGCTTGCCGTGGGAAATCTTCCAAGAGAAATATGGTACAAGGAGAGCGGAGTGGAGAACCCAGCCAACGGTGTCGTTCAATTGCTTAGAAGGAGAGAAAGACTGGTGACCGCACTCGTGAGCCAGGACCCAGACGCCAGTACCAAACAAGCCTTGGATGACGGTGTAGAGTGTCCACAAAGCGGTTCGTGCGGCAAAGTTGGGAACAGTCTGAGGGGTGACAAAGTTGTGGAAAACAACAAAGACAGTAGCCAAGATGACAATGTCGCGTGCAACGTAGTAGAGACCAGTCGCAGCTGACCTTTCGAAGCAGTGAGCGGGAATGGCATCGCGGAATTGCTTGATAGTGAAGTCGGGCAGGGCGAACTCGTTGCCGTAGGAGTCGGTTAGGGGCTTTGACATTGTTGGTTTGGTTTCAGGAATCTCAGCAGAGTCCATGGAGGAGATTGAGCTGGATGAAGACGAGCGGTTGGGCGTGGCCAAAGGGCTATCAGCAGGACTGGCTGAGGCAGAAGAGAATGTGGAGTCTACAGTGACGGGCTTGCGCATGGTGGCCTGTAGGTTGGCATCAAGTGCCGTGGCTGTAGTTGCAGCCATATTGTGTTTGTCTTGAGATTGGTAAAAGAGAGTGATTGACGATGGTTTTGTCCAGTGAATACGTTCAGAAACGTAGAATGATCGAAGGGTCTGAGCTGGGTGTAGCTCGAAACAGGAAAGTACTTCAAGAAGGTAGTATGAAGTAGGAAGACAAAGATGATGAAGGAGGGTGAAAGGTGCGAGAAGAGGATCGGATTAAGGCCAGAAAACAAAATGGTCGAATCGAATCGCCTCCAGGGTAAATGTAAAATGCTCCCTCCCGCTGGACCCTGACTTGGCAGATTCCCAATGATGGGGATATAAATTCTAGAAGCATAGCTGTTGATACGTCTGGATCGTCACGTCTAAATCGTCGACTTAGACGCGTCGGTCATACTCAATTGACTTTCTACTTCTAGCCGATTGGACACAGCTTTGCATCCGACGTTCTACAGGGAGAGATCGAGCCTTTCACGATGATGATGATGCTGCATGCAGATCTTTCAATGGACCAACCAACAGAGTTCAGGGGTACTGCACCTTGTGGTTTTGTGGGGCGCAGTCCCTTCTCGCTCGCTTCCTGCCGAGCAAAGTGGTGGGGTGATGAAAACAAGTCCGAGAATACCCGAACATCTCGCAATCACTTCATGGATAATGTAGCAGACACAGATATATTGATTATCTACACCTAGGCAGTGGATGAAGCTTGACAGATACCCAGCTCCGCTTGCTTGTAAAGGGTGAAAGAATCCAGTAGACAGAAAAAGGGCGCTCAGCGCGTAGAATCGAAAGTATCAAATCGTCAAGCAGAATTTCATCCAAGAAAAACATCATGGTATCAGAGAACAGTATCCAGTTGTCGGCCGTGTATGTGAGGATGCTCAAACATAAGGAGCGACGGTTGTCTGTAAAACCGTAGCATCAGCGTGTGGTCTGCAAATGCGGAAAGTACCAATTGCTTACCTCAAGCGCAACAAATTCGCAATTGTCACCGTAATTGGGAATCAGACCAGTGTACTCGTAGTAGAAGGTTTGGAAGTACTGTCCGTTGTCCTGAGGGAATGTTAGCAAAAGGCAACAGCAAGCCAGACACTTCTCCAACTTACCATTTCACACATGATGAACCCATTGATCCAGCCACTTGGCACGTTCTGGTGAAGCACGTAGGTTGGAGTGTGACCACCACCAAGCAAGTACCAGCCACGAGAGCTCTGCTTGAAGACGGTAGAAGTAGTGGAAGTCTCGTTACGGAAGATGAAGGACTGTGCAGCCTGAGTGGCATTGCTGCTGACGTTGCGAAGACCGCCAATGTCACCAAGAAGGTAGGGATCTGCAAAGACGCGTCATTAAACAAAGTGTATTATCAGAGGAAGTTGACCTACCATTGAAGTCGCTCAAAGTCACGGTAGCCAAACTACCATTACTGAGAGTGAGAAGCAGAGCAGGCGAGGCGAGATCGACGACGGCAAGAGAAGCAGGAGAGCCAGGCATGAGCTGGACGTTGTGCCCGTCATAGCGAGGGTCTTTGGCGCGAACAGTGAGGTAGAAGGTTTGACCTTGACTGTCGTCGAGACTGCAAGGAAGATTAGTAGTGATTGTGCAAAAGTGTAAGACGATGAACATACCTTCCTTGGTAGCTCGCGGCTGTACCACCACCGATGGTTGGCTTTTGCTCCATGGGAAGAGTCTCGTTGATGACGGTGTTGATGTAGCCGATTTGAGGAGCCGGGGCAGAGAGTGCGAAAGACGCGAAGAAGATTGCGACGATGGAAATGAAGGAATGCATGTTGTCCAAGAACGAGTGTGAGGGTGAACAAAAAGGTAGGATGGTGTCAATGAGTGGCTGAAGTCTTGGTTGAAGGAGTGGATGGTACGAAGCCTAGCAAAAGAGAGTGTGTTGTGAGTGAGGAGAAGCGAAGAAGCAGGAAGAAGAGGACGACGAGGATATAAAGAAAGACAGGAAAAAATCAACAGTGTGCAACGTCACCAGACTAGCAAAAGCTTAACCAAGGCAAACAGGCGAAAGTGAGAACGGACGTTGGTTTCAGATCTCATCAGCAACCAATAAGAGATGCGAGAAGCAGCACTTAATTTCGGCTGTTGTCGTTTGTCAGAGATCGGTTTCATATCTGCCCCTTTTTCCCACGTTTGGAATCTGAAACATCACTACCACCTGAGGAGCTCCACGTAATCCTATCAATGCGCACAAGACTCATCCAGATGTCGTGGTTTTCGTCTTGTTTGTTTGTAAGGACTCGAGTAGAATGTCTTTGCATGAGGCGAAACATGAGGGTGTCTAAAGTCTGGTGTGCAACTCGTCATTTCTTGCTGAGGCTCATATTCATAGATGGTCGTGCATATAATATTCCCCGTCAAGATAGGTACAGCTTTGTGACAGTATCATCTAGAACGTTCCCAAATACTCCACCGAACTTCTACTTCTGCAGCCCAATCATCCCTACTCGTCTCCACTCCCTCCATCACAACACTTAATCCTGCTTTTTTGAGCCTCTGCCTCAAATCGGCGATTTGAGGCAGATATGCTTCGCGAATGGGATATGCAAGTACAAGGCGGGCATCCTTGCCAGGAGCGAGCCATGACGTGACTGCGTTGACAAGCAAAGGCGGGTGGTCTGGAGAGTAAATAGGATCCGCGGCGAGTATTGTCTGGACATTTGGGTGAGGATGAGTTGTGGTGAACGAAGTGAAACATTCGGTTGTGAGGTGCGTGTCTGATGTATGTGATTCCGTGTAAGGAGAAAAGATCTCTGGCTGAGTCCAGTCTAATATCCCTGCTATAGCACCGCCGCCCCTTTCCGACACTATGCTTGCACTGCCAGCCACGTTTCGGGCCAGATTTGGGACGATCGCGGCAAGATCAGTCAGCACGACAGGCACCTGCCAGGTGATTGCAGCCGCCATACCAACTAGACCTGTCCCTGCACCCAGCTCGAGCACAGGCAGTTCTTTAGACAAAGGGATGTGTGGAGTCAGGATGTGCAAATTCTTCGCAAGTACATACGAAGATGACCACGTCTTCAGGCCTAAGTTATCCTCCGTCAATGCGGGCTCATGAATCCCGATTGTAGCGTCGTCCTTTTGATATTGTGACGTGGGAATGGTGAAGTGGCGGGTCATGTTTGCCATGGCGGTTCTGCCGGAGCGTTGTGTAAGCCTCTGGCTTGCAATGTCCCATATTGTTTCACGCTCATCGTCTGATGTCAACCACGAGAGTGGACTGGATATGATCTTGGTGAGGTAGGATGTGATCCCTTCAGGATGGATCGAGGGGCTGTTTGTGTCGGATATAGAAGGGACATCGTCGAATGTGGATGGTGGCAGGTCGAGAAGTGTTAAGACAGCATGCATGACGTCGAGTGAAGGCTTCTGGTAAAGTTGAGGAAGGTCGAACACTGTGCTTGGTCAGTATACGATTGCAGACATTTTCGACCATGTTACACCCTACCATGTATAGGTTCTCCTGTTTCGACTTTTTCCTCCAGATCTAATGTCCTTAAAACTCCAGCATTTGAGGTCGTCACAGACATGGCTAGAACTTCTTGGACGCGAGTACAAAACTGTGTTCCTTCACGTCAACGTAGCTTTGAAACCGTTGTACGCACTATCCATATCGTATTGAAAGTCTCTTGCTTGATTTTCGTCTAACTCTTCAGCTGCTCTCATCTGATTCAGCGTGATAAGCCACCGAACAATCTTATCTTTGTTCTCAAACTCTACAGAAGTTACTTTATTGACAGCCTGAATTGTTTCTACTAGTAAAGGATGTAATTGGTCTTTCGAGACCATGCCAAGTTGGATGGCGTCCAGAAGAGTGATGAACAATTCAGAAGCTGCAACGACAAGAGTTGCTGCTGCCCCTCCACCACCTTGAGGTGTGGCAGTATGAGAAGGATGTTCGATGGTGGCAGGTATGCCTATACGAATGCGTTCTGTTGCTCTAGGACAATCAATCTCCCATTCACGCTTGAAGGATTCGAGGTCTTTGAAGGCACTGGAGACAGTGTCGTCTGCTAGGTTGGACTTGTACTGTTTGAGCAAACGACCACAGGTTTCGGTATAGTCGGTTTCGGTGATGGAATCTTTAATGTAGGCACGTTCGATAGCGTCAAGGGTTACGATGATGCTGTAGATCTCGGCGAGAGATTCGTAGAGATCACGTTCAGCGCTGGTGGTGTAGAGTTTGACTTCTTCGTCAAGATTGATTGTAGCCGCGAGACTAGACGTGGGAGTATAGCTGTACGGGACTGGCGCGTAGGCCTGCTGCCTCTGAGGTTGTGAGGAGTACATCGTTTCTTCAAACAGATCTGAAACACCTTTGTTGTCGTTAGATCAAGATGTCACATGCTAGCACGTAAAATGCTACGGAGTTCTTTCTCCGTAAGTATACATTTTTTTGGATCATCGAGTTCAGGTCTTTCAAAGCAACAAATATTATTTCACGATGGCGCAATCCAAAGCAACGAAAAAGTTCGAAAAGAACAAACTCAAGGACACTCTCGGGCGTCGCAAGGAATTCGCAAAAATCAAGCAGAGACACCAAGTAAACGACAAGCGGAAAGCGAAGAAAGCAGCTGAAGAAGAGAAAGAAAAGGAATATGCTGCCTCTCAAGTACAAGATTCAGGTCGGCCTGCAAAGAAGCAGAAGCAGCAGAATGCCAATCTTGGTGAGATGAGTGTGGATGACTTCTTCGCTGGAGACTTTGAATTGCCCAAGCCTGCACCACAAAAGAAGGCCAAGGCCGTCCAGAGGAGCGAGAAGAAGCGTGCTAGAGAGGAAGATGAAGAAGAAGAAGAGGAGGATGATGATGATGATGCTGAATCTGTTGGATCGCTCGAGGATGAGCCACTCCAAGTAGACGAGCAGGATGATGCAGAAGATGATGGAGCAGATGACGATGACACGCATAAGCAAGATCTAAATGCTCTCAAGGAGAAAGATCCAGAGTTTTACAAATATCTGCAAGAGGAGGACCCAGAGCTCCTCAACTTTGCCGAAGACGCACCATTGGACGAGATAGACGAGCTCAGTAACGATGAAGAAGACGAATCAAAAGACAAGAAGAAAAAGAAGCGACGTTCCAAAGGCGAGGATGAGGATAACTCGAACGAAGTGACGAAAGAGAAGATTGGAAGATGGTCAAATGCCATGACAGAAAAGCAATCGCTTCGTGCAATGCGCGAAGTAGTATTAGCTTTCCGAGCTGCAGCACACCTGAATGAAGAGAATGGCAAGGACTATAGGTGTACCATCTCAAACGCCGACGTCTACCACGAGGTGCTGCTCAGCGCACTGCAGCACATTCCTGCCGTACTCAATCATCATCTGCCGATCAAAGAGATGGCCAATGGCAAGATCCGTGTACCTACAGATTCGAAGAAGTTCCGCACTCTTACTCCAATGCTCAAGTCGCACGCATCATCTCTCCAGCACTTGTTGGAAAACTTGTCAGACGTCGCAACATTGAAGATCACCCTTACGAGTTTGCTTGCACTCCAACCATACCTGCTTACCTTTAAGAAGCTCATCCGCGAAATCACCAACACCATAGTCGGCATCTGGGCCGAATCCTCCCAATCGGAAGCTACTCGCATCAGTGCCTTTCTTGTGCTACGCCGTCTCATCGTCATCTCCGACCCCTCCATTCGTGAGCACATCCTACGCTCCACCTATCAAGGCCTAATCAAGGGCTCTCGCACCACCACCATTCACAACATAGGTGGCATCAACCTGATGAAAAACTCCTCCGTCGAGCTCTGGGGTCTCGTCGAGCCCTCTCTCGCCTACACCTCCGGCTTCACCTTCATCCGCCAACTAGCCATCCACTTACGCTCCGCACTGAAGAACAACTCCAACGACAGCTACAAAACAATCTACAACTGGCAATACACGCACTCCCTTGACTTCTGGTCCCGCGTCCTCTCCACCCACTGCGAAACCCTTCGCGAAGCAACACTGGGCGCCGAATCACCACTCCGTCCCCTGATCTATCCTCTCGTCCAAGTAACCCTCGGGGCTCTCCGGCTAGTGCCTACGTCCGCTTACTTCCCGCTCCGTTTCCACCTGACCCGCTCCCTGCTCCGTCTCTCCCGCACCACGAACACCTACATCCCCCTTGCGGCATCCCTCTACGAAGTCCTCACAAGCAACGAAATGCGCAAACCGCCCAAACCCAGCACACTCAAACCGCTCGACTTCGACACAAACATCCGCGCCACGAAAGCGTATCTCCGGACGCGAATCTACCAAGACGGTGTCGGCGAACAAGTCGTTGAATTACTGAGCGAGTTCTTTGCGCTTTGGGGGAAGAGTATCGCATTCCCTGAACTAGCACTCCCGGTCGTCGTCATGCTCAAGCGCTGGTTGAAAGAAGTATCGCCGTATTCCGTCTCCGCTGCAGCCCGTGGTGGGAGTAACGGACAAAGCAACAACAGCAACAGCCGCAACAATGCCAACACAAACACGAAACACCAAACCGGTGCCCGCAAACGCAAGTCCTCTGCCCCAGACGCAGGCGGCAACCGCAACAGCAAGTTGAACGCCTCCATCGCCTTGCTGATTTCCAAACTCGACGCAAACAGCAAATGGATCGAGGCGCGTCGTGCAAAAGTCGAGTTTGCGCCTAATAACCGGACGGAGGTGGAGGCGTTTCTGAAAGAGGTGGAGTGGACGGAGACGCCGCTGGGTGCGTTTGTGGAGGGGCAGAGGAAGGTGCGGGAGGCGAGGAAGAAGGTGCTTGAGGAGGCGAGGAGGGAGAGGGAGGAGGAGAGGAAGGGGAGGAGAGAGGGGAAGAGGGAGGGGAGGGGGGAAGAGGGGTTTAGTGATGATGATGCTGGAAGTGGAGGGGAGGATGAAGAGGAGGAGGAACGTGAGTTGGAGGTTGAGGGGGAGATGGAGGATGAGCTTGAAGATGAGGAGGAGGATGAGGATGAGGGTGAGATGGAGATGGAGGAAGATTGAAGAAGGGGTTTTAGATGGGATGGACTTGGATTATAGCTTCATGTAGCGTCAATGTATGCTTGCAAGACTATATTGCACAATGCCGCAGTTTAATTTCTTTGTTCACGTTCTGTCATTGAAATAGTAACCTCTGCGGTCATTGGTTCTGATACTCGGTCTGAAGCCTGATTGATGCAGTGCGTTAGATATCGTTGGTAATTTCATACGAGCGCAGAAACAAGGGCTTGTGCGATGATGACAACGATGGCAATTGGCACAGCACATGATATATGCATAATTAATCAATGGTATCATCGATTCATCCTCGCTACAGCAGGAGCAGTGAGATAGCGCACTCTTCGCAAGCCGGAAACCGTCCAGCGAATGTGACCCGACCGACCTAGCGGACCTACGAAGCCAGAAGACAGACGCCCACACCAATGCCTTTCCATTCATAAGTCATAACAATCAACAGTGCTTCAGTCGCCCATCACGAAAGTTCCATTCCCTCATCATCGTCATTTCCTTCGTCCTCCGCTACTGTCCCCACACTCCCCAACCTTCTCATCCTCCCATCCCTTGACATCCCGCCATACATGCCGCCAAACCTCGCGCCTCCAAGTCCACCCACGCTCTCCAGTTCCTCCGCACCCAACACGCGTCCCTCCTGATCGATCTCACCGCACAATTCGGTCATCGCCGACTTTCTCAGATTCCTAAATCCAGCCGTCCTTACGACACGGCCCCAGAACGTGAGACAGAAGCGTGCGGCGCGACGTTTCAGCCATTCTTCACCAGCTTGACCAGCACGCTCCCAAATATTCGCGGCATGCTCGACATCGAGTTCGCGGCCGAGGCGAGCGCGACAAAGTAGACGAAGACGAGGCATGTCGTAGAGGTTAGACATTACTAGCATGCCTGCGACATCGTCAAGAGTTGGTCCTTCAGTACCATAACATGAGATGCTATCAGTATAGAGATAATGCAAGAAGGCACGAACAACGGTGTATGGTTCTGGGATATGGAGTTTCTTGCTGTGGAATTCGGCCATTTGTGAGGCAATCATGCGTGCGAAGTGTGGCCATCTTGCTTCGAGAATGAGACGGTGGACATAGACTGATTTAGGAGGAGGTCGGGAGTTTGATATGTCGCCTTCGACCATATCTGGCTCGTCTTCATCGTCGTCCGAAAGGTCGACGTCTGCAGTTACAATAAAATCCGTGCCGCTGCCTGTTTCAGGAGCACGATCGAACATGCGAGCGAGATCTGCGCCAATGCCTGATAGAGGCGATTTGTCGTGAGTATCTGAAGTAGGCATTCGTTGTGTGTCTGTGGCTAGATTGTTGCCAAGTAAGCCTAGTTTGCGCAAGTCGACGCAGAGAACATCGCTAAGATATTCACCGTGGCCCGGTCCTCCACGATTCATATTTTCGCGTGGACATCCTAGCAGCCAGGCACAAGTGCCTTCCTGGTTTAGTGTGCAATAGTGCCAGCGATAGCTCGGGTCGAAGAGATCACGACCATCTGCCAATTTCTCCCATCTCATAGTCTCCAGCTCAAGTGCACATAAGCTGTTGTCGAAAGTTGGTGCAAGCGTTGGCGTCACAAAGTCTAGAAGATATCCGGAAGAGAAGGTATGAAAGTGTGTGCCGGTTGTTTGGCTTGGAATATTTGGACCAGCAACGAAATTTAGTGAAGAGATGGAACCAGGTGCCATCGGTGCTTTTCTCCCAGAGTAGATACCCTGATTAGTTTGGACGCTACTAGAGTTTGCGGCATAAGGAGTTGCTGCTTGAGGGGGTATGTTGTAAGGTGCGGCTGTGCGCATTGGTCGAGACGTTGTCGTTCGTCGATCTCCTGTCGAGGTAAAAGACATCTCACCATTGAGTGTCGGGCTTTGCTTTGGATCAAGCCACCATATGTCGCTGACTTTCTCCATACCTTCTGTCATGCCACCAAAGACCCAAATACGACCTCCCCATACCCAAGAGTGATGATCAAATCTCGGCACAAACCTCCATGTCCTGGACCATTCCCATTTCTTCAAATCAAGATAGCAAAAGTCGTCAAGGATAGTGTTATTGTCTTGGCCACTCAGTCCACCAACAATGAACAGCTTGTCGTCGAAGATTGTGGCAGCATGACGTGCTCGACCCCTTGGGATCGTTCCGGCTATTTCTGGTTGATGCCAGTGTGCAGTCTTGATGTCGAAGATGATGAGATCATTCAGATAGGCTCGATGTTCGTTCTCTCCTCCGAATATTAGAACTTTATCACCCCAAAGTGTTGCTGTATGACCCATCCGTACACCGGGGATGTCTCCGTAGTTGTCGACCAAGTTCCATTGACGAGTATCAAGATTCAGTCGTAAAACATGATTGTAGACTTCGTCCGTATACTGATCGAAGCCACCAAAGGCGTAGATTTCGTTGTTGCCGACATACGTGACTGATGCACTTAGTAAACAGGCAGGTCGCTGCCCGATTGTGCTTATAATCTTAGGTTTGTAATTTTCATTGTTGCTCATCCGCCTGTCTCGACTTGGACTTGCTGGCATCAAGTAGGTTGCTTCGGTGTGTGTAGATGAGGCTGAAGGGGGAGTTGGGACGTGCAGAGTGTGTTGGAAATTGGGTGTCGTAGTCATGTTGAAGAACTGTGTAACCTATGGTCGGTAGTAGCTGCCGAGCAGAGTCGTACACACTCTACCCCTGGTCAGGCCAGCCTGATTGGAGCTTGAGTAAAAGGGCAGTCTTGCAGAACTTGTTATACGTTATACCACAAAACAGCTGACCAAGATGAAAGAGAGTGAAATGCTGTATGCAAGGAGGAGGGTGACTCCAGTCAGGATCAAACGTTTGGCCGACAGCGACGGGAGTGCTGGGAACCGAAGACAGTGGTATGGGTATGAATGAGGCTTCACAATAGCAGAAAGCAACTGTCTAAGATTCAATTGATTGCTTTATTCAATAACAAGGAATGACTTGATGAATTGACGATCTGGAGTTAACGAGTCAGATGGAAAAGTCATTCAAGGTCACGTGAAACCGTGACGTGCCTTCTTGTCTTGGCATTACCCATCGTTCCTCCTCGCAACAAACAACGGCTATCCCACCTTCCTTGTCTCTTCAGCAACCAGTCGAATGGGCTCTATATGAAGAAGGAAGGCACGGTCGTTCGTTCTCTTTTCTTTTGTTCCTCATCACTCCTCCCGATCCCACACTCGTTCTCTTCTGTTCATCAACTTCATACTGCAAACACAACAATTACCTTCTTCTTCCTTGCGCAGCTTTACTTAGCAGTCCATTAGATCAATCATCTCATCCTTGATCGTCCTTCCGATTGCCTATACCTCTTCGCATCAATCAACTCCGGAATCAGAGCCCAATCAACCAAATTACTAACCCGTCAATAAAAAACTCATCCAGGATCCATTCAGTTGAGACTCTTGGACATTATACCAAGTCCCTGATTACCGGAGTACTATTTAGTACTAACCTTGTCTGATTTTAACTGAGACATTAGCTTGTTCTTTTTTTACAAATCAGAAAACAAAAAACACATACACAAAATGGCTACCGCAGTATCAACCCCGATCAAGAACCACCACAGCATCTTCTCGACTCGCATGGCTGGCGGTCGGATGCCTCTTACTCCTTCGCCTAGAAGCAGGACCAACAGCATCGTTCAACCCAACTTCTCTCCTGTCGCACCAGCCGAGAAGCCAGAGTCCCTGTTCACCAACACCTACACTCCTCGCTTTTCCAGAGCCATTTCCAAGACTTCAGTACGTGACTCTCCCAAGTCAAACATTGCTCGCAGCACCCCTAGGAAGGTCGACGATGTCGTTTCAGACTTTACTCTCACTGGTACTGGCCCAGCAGCAAAGACTCCTCGTCGCAAGGACATCAACATCCGTCCTAAACTTGGCAAGACCGCCTTCAAGGCCAGCTACAACGCAGTCGACCGTTTCATTCCTAGCCGTTCTGCCAGTGAAGCTATCGTCAACTCTGGTGCTGTCAAGATCGAACATGAGCAGAAGCCTAGGGGCAAGAAAAGTGAAGGCTCAGCCGTCTTGGCCAGCGCTGCCAGTGCTTACAGCCTTGGTGGTCGTGCTG
>Ga0160428_1001707_pt1 | contig 15519 bp, 18 predicted proteins | sample SolpanmetagenomM_FD_108198 | JGI IMG/M metagenome (GOLD analysis project Ga0160428, IMG submission 108198) | Solar panel surface microbial communities from Lawrence Berkeley National Laboratory, California, USA - M | ecosystem: Engineered > Built environment > Solar panel > Unclassified ... | reverse complement strand
TTGCCGGCGGCGCGTTTGGGAGAGATGCCCGCGAGGAACAGCGCCTCGCAGACGTAGATGTTGCCAAGCCCCGCGACGATCCGCTGGTCGAGCAGCATCAGCTTGATCGATGCGATCCGGTCTTTCAGCATCCGGTGGAGATACGCGGCGGTCAGGTCGGGCCCGAGCGGCTCGGGGCCGAGCGCGAGGAACGCGGGAAACGCCGCAAGCGATTCGGTCGCGACCAGATCGACCGAGCCGAACCGTCGCGCATCGTTGAGCGCGAGGCGGTGCTGCGCGGTCTCCAGGATCAGGTGATCGTGCGGCAGCATCTCGTCCGGGTCGACTCGCCAGCGCCCCGACATGCCGAGGTGGAAGATCATCGTGTCGCCGCGATCCGTGTCGATCAGCCCGTATTTGGCGCGGCGCCCGAGCGCGGTCACGGTCGCGCCGGTCAGCCGTTGCCCGAGATCCTCGGGGAACGGTCGCCTGAGATCGGGGCGGCGGATCTGCACCGCGGTGATGCGCTGCCCTTCGAGCACGGGGCGCAGGCCCCGCACGGTGGTTTCGACTTCGGGCAATTCTGGCATCGCAATCAGCTAGGTTGCGTTTGCCCGCGCCACAAGCACTGGCTAGAGCAGGCGGCATGAACGACCCCGCGCCCAGCACCGTCTCCTTCGGCTACGAAGACATCCCCGCCTCCGAAAAGACCGCCCGCGTCGGCGGCGTCTTCTCCAGCGTCGCGGCCCGCTACGACATCATGAACGACGCGATGTCGGGGGGCATGCACCGCGTGTGGAAGGACCGCTTCGTCCGCCGCCTCAAGCCGCGCGACGGCGAGCAGATCCTCGACATGGCGGGGGGCACCGGCGACATCGCGTTCCGCATCGCCGAATCGGGGGCGAGCGTGACGGTCGCGGACATCAACCCGCAGATGCTCGAAGTCGGGATGGAGCGCGCGGCGAAACGCGGGATCGACGGGCTGGTGTGGACCGAGGCGAATGCCGAGACGCTGACCTTTCCCGACCGTTTCTTCGATGCGTACACGATCGCATTCGGGATCCGGAACGTGACCGACATTCCCAAGGCCTTGCGCGAGGCGCACCGCGTGTTGCGGCGGGGCGGGCGGTTCTTCTGCCTCGAATTCTCGACCACCGTGTGGCCGGGGTTTGCTGACGTCTATGACGCCTATTCGCACAAGGTCGTGCCGCAGCTCGGCAAGCTGCTCGCGCAGGATTCGGAGAGCTATCGCTATCTGATCGAATCGATCCGGCGTTTTCCGGACATGCCGACCTTCGAGGGGATGATCCGCGATGCGGGGTTCATCCAGACCGGGGTCGAACCAATGCTCGGCGGGCTTGTCGCGATTCACCACGGCTGGAAGATTTGATGCGGGCGTCCCAAAAAGCCCCTCCCCTTCAGGGGAGGGGTTGGGGTGGGGCCGTACTGGGTCATCGCGCCTACGCCTCGTCCACTACCCAGTCCTGCCCCACCCCCAGCCCCTCCCCTGAAGGGGAGGGGAGAGGCATATGACCGCGCCTGCTGTTCACCTCTGGCGCCTGCTGAAGTGGGGCCGTATCCTTGCGCGTCACGGCGCGCTGCAGGGCATCGAGCGCGATCCCAACACCCCCGCCCCCGTCCGCCGTCTTGCGCGGATCGCGCGGTTCGGGGCGCGGGTGCCCAAGGTGCCGCGTTATGCCGATGCGCTCCAGGCGATCGGTCCCGCCGCGATCAAGCTCGGGCAGACGCTCGCGACTCGCCCCGACATGGTCGGCGACGCCGCCGCGCTCGATCTGTTGCGGTTGCAGGATGCGCTGCCGCCGGTGCCGTATGAGACGATCCACGCCGCGCTGACCCGCGCGTTCCAGCGCGATCCGGCCGAGCTGTTCCGGTCGATCGAACCCGTCCCCGTGGGCGCCGCCTCGATCGCGCAGGTCCACCGTGCGGTGACGACCGACGGGCGCACCGTCGCGATCAAGGTGCTCCGCCCCGGAGTCGAGGAAGATTTCACCCGCGCGATCGACACGTACGAATGGGCCGCGGCGCAGGTCGAGGCGATGGGCGGCGAACTCTCCCGCCTTCGCCCGCGGCTGACGATCGAGACGTTCAAACGCTGGACCGCGCGCGAGCTCGATTTGCGGCGCGAGGCGGCATCCGCGTCCGAGCTCGCGGATTCGATGGAAGCCGAGCCCGATTTCACCGTCCCCAAGATCGACTGGCAGCGCACCACCGGCAAGGTGCTGACGCTCGAATGGATCGACGGGATCAAGCTGTCGAACCGCACCGCGCTGATCGCGGCGGGGTATGACCTGCCGAAGCTCGCCGACACGCTCGTCCACGCGTTCCTGCGGCAGGCGATCGCGGAGGGATTCTTCCACGCCGACATGCATCAGGGCAATCTGTTCGCGCTACCCGGCAACAAGATCGCGGCGATCGACTTCGGCATCATGGGGCGGATCGACCGGCGCGCGCGCGTCTGGCTCGCGGAGATCCTCTACGGGTTGATCACCGGCAATTACAAACGCGTCGCGGAGATCCATTTCGAAGCGGGCTATGTGCCCTCGCACCACAACGTCGCCGAATTCGCGACGGCGCTCCGCGCGGTCGGCGAGCCGATGCGCGGGATGGCGGTCAAGGACATGTCGATCGGGATGATGCTCGACGGGTTGTTCAACATCACCCGCGATTTCGACATGCAAACGCAGCCGCATCTGCTGCTGCTGCAAAAGACGATGGTGATGGTCGAGGGCGTCGCGACCAGCCTCGATCCCGAGATCAACCTGTGGGATGCCGCCGCGCCGTTCGTGCGCGAGTGGATCCGCACCGAGCTCGGGCCCGAAGCCGCGATTGCGGACCGGATCGTCACCGACCTGCGCACCTTCGCGCGGCTGCCCGACCTGATCCGCAACATCGAACTGCGCTTCCCCAACCCGCCGGGCGCGCCGCCCGAGCCGCCGCTCCGCAAGATCGAGATCGTCCGCTTCGGCGGGGGCTGGCGCTATGCCGCGGTCGCCCTCGTGAGCGCCGCCGCGAGCCTTGGCATCGGATGGACCCTGTGGGGGTAGCCACGCCGCCACCGACGACTCCACGCCCACCGCTCTGGCTCGCTGCGCCGTCGCGCTTCGCGATGCTCAACCGGACACAGGCACGCTGGGGGTTGGGGGTGTTCGTGCTGCTGCTCGCGGCGACGCTGCTCGCGCTTGCGAGCCCGCCGCCCGCCACCGCGGCGGGCGATGCGGCGCAGACCGATACCGCCCTGTACAGCGCGATCGTCTCCGGGATCCGCGGCGGTGGCGACTATTACAGCGTAACCGCCAATGCGCTTCGGCGTGGGGAGTATCCGCTGCGGCCGTTCGTGACGTTTCGGCTGCCTGCGCTGGCGATGGTCGAGGCGCATGTCGCGCCCGCAGTGATGGCGACGCTGCTGTACGCTTTGGTGGCGGGAACCGCCGCTGCCTGGTTCGCCCGGCTCCGCCCCGCCCTGCAACGCGCCCTGCCGTTCACCGTTGCCATGCTGTTGCTGGCGGGCGGGATGGCGGCCTTCGTCCAGCGGGACCTGATCGGCTTTCACGAGATCTGGGCGGGTTTGTTGATTGCCCTGTCGCTCGCGCTCCGCCGTGAGGACCGCTGGTCGACTGCCGTCGCCATCGGGCTGGTCGCCATGCTGATCCGCGAGACGGCGGTCCTGTATGTCGGCATCATGGCAGTGCTTGCGTTCGCCGAGGGGAATCGCCGCGAGGCGCTTGGCTGGGGTGCGACGATCGCGGTGCTCGCGCTGGTCCTCGCCTTTCATGCGCATGCCGTGGCAGAAGTCGTCCGCCCGACCGACCCGGAATCGCCGGGTTGGGCGGGTCTTCTCGGCTTCGGTTTCTTCCTTCGCGCGATGACGGCGTCGACCGCGCTGACGATCGTGCCGCTGGTGGTCGCGGCGCCGTTGGTCGGGCTTGCCCTGTTCGGCTGGGCGAGCTGGGCGGAGCCGCTGGCGCTGCGCGCGCTGACGGTCTTCTGCGGCTATGCCGCGCTGCTCGGGGTGTTCGGGCGGGCCGACACCTTCTATTGGGGGCTGATGATCGCCCCCGTGCTCCTCGTCGGCCTTGCGTTTGCGCCCGATGGCCTGCGCGATCTCGTCGCGCGCGCGCGGGACCGGCGGCGGATCACGGTCACGCGGCTGGTGCGATGAAGATCCTGCTGATCATCGGGGGCGGGATCGCCGCCTACAAGGCGAGCGAACTGATCCGGTTGTGCCGCAAGGCGGGGATTTCGGTCAAATGCGTGCTGACCGATGGCGGCGCGCATTTCGTGACGCCGATGACGCTCGCGGCGCTTTCCGAAAATCAGGTTCATACCAGCCTGTGGGATCTGAAGGACGAGGTCGAGATGGGGCATATCCAGCTCAGCCGCGAGGCCGATCTGGTCGTCGTCGCGCCCGCCACCGCCGACCTGATGGCGAAGATGGCGGGGGGAATCGCGGACGACCTCGCGACGACATTGCTGCTGGCGACCGACAAGCGAGTCCTTGCCGTCCCGGCGATGAACGTGCGGATGTGGCAACACCCTGCGACGGTGCGCAACGTGGCGACCCTGCGCAGTGACGGGATCACCGTGCTCGACCCCGACGAGGGCGCGATGGCGTGCGGCGAATTCGGCCCCGGTCGCCTGCCCGAGCCCCCCGCCATTCTCGCGGCGATCCTGCAGATGCTGGCCGGCTGAGGGACCGACGCGCGATGCTCGAAGGCAAGCACATCCTCGTTACCGCGGGGCCGACGCACGAACCGATCGATCCGGTCCGCTATCTCGCCAACCGGTCGTCCGGAAAACAGGGCTTCGCGATCGCTGCCGCGCTGGCGCTACGGGGTGCGCGGGTGACGCTGGTGGCGGGGCCGGTGACACTGCCGACCCCCGCGGGCGTCGAGCGGATCGACGTCGAGACCGCGCTCGAAATGGCGGCGGCGGTCGAGGCTGCGCTCCCGGTCGATGCCGCGGTGATGGTCGCCGCCGTCGCCGACTGGCGAGTCGAGGGCGTGACGCAGAAGATCAAGAAAGGGGCAGAGACGCCCGTCCTGCGGCTGGTCGAGAATCCGGACATCCTCGCGACGCTCGCGCAAAGCGTCGATCGACCACCGTTGCTGATCGGTTTCGCGGCCGAGACCGAGCGAGTGGTGGAACATGCCACCGCCAAGCGGCTGCGCAAGCACGTCGACTGGATCGTCGCCAATGACGTTTCGGGGGATGTGATGGGGGGCGACGCCAACAGCGTGCACATCGTGACCGCGACCGGCGTCGAGACGTGGGCGCGAATGCCGAAGGATCGGGTCGCGGAGTTGCTCGCGGATCGGATCGCGACGGCGCTTATCGCGCTGGAGAAGGACCGCCGCCACCCCTGAGGACAGGGATGGCGGTCGGTGGCCCGGGCTCAGTGCCCGAGCTTCTCTTTCAGTTCGTCGATCATCTTGGAGGCGTCGGCCTTGCTAAGATCGGCGCTGGGCGCCTCGACCTTGGCTTCCTCGCACAGGGTGGTGAGGTAGGATGCCTGCGCACCCGTCATCGGATCTCCGCCCGAGACCCAGTCCGCCGGGTCTTTCTCGGTGTTCGAATCGGGGTGTTCGTCGAGTTTCGGGTTGTGCAGCTGTTCGGCCATGATGGATCTCTCGATGTTTCTCGTATGTTCCGAACACGCGAAGGACTTTCCGGTTCCAGAATAACGCAGCATCGCGATTTCTTCGCAGCCACTCGGGGAATCCCGAGCCGCCCGGCGCGGGACTTCAGGGATAGCGGAAACGGGCACATCGCCGCTGCCCCCGCCGGACCCAGATGACACGCTTCCCAGAAAGACCAGCAACCGGCAGCATGATCGGGGTGTCGGCATGCTGATGCCGCAGGATGTGCGGCCGTGGCTGCGGCGGACCGCGGACGGTGCGGATGTCCAGCGGCATGTGATCGGTGCGCTGATCATGCGCGAACTGCAGACGCGCTACGGACGCGCCAACATCGGATACATGTGGATGCTCGCCGAACCCGCGCTGCTCGCGGCGTCGGTCGCGCTGATCCATGTCGGCAGCGGCGGGAGCGGCGGCGGGCATTACACCTCGGACCTGCGGCTGATCCCCTTCACGCTGATCGGATATTGCACCTTCATGATCTTCCGGTCGATCGTCACGCGGGCGGAGACCACGCTCGATTCCAACAAGACCCTGCTGTTCCACCGCGCAGTCTCGATCCTCGACATGCTGCTTGCCCGCGCGATCCTCGAGCTGCTCGCGACGATGGCGGCGCTTGCCCTGCTCCTGTCGCTCGCCGTCGTTTTCGGCATCGCGGATTGGCCCGCCCGCCCGCTGCGGCTGCTCGCGGGGATCCTGCTGCTGACCTGGTTCTCGCTCGCCTTGTCGATGGGGATCGCGACCGGCTCCTATTTCAGCAAGGCGTTCAACAAGTTCGTCCACCCCCTGACGTATATCGCGATGCCGCTGTCGGGCGCGTTCTTCGTGCTGCAATGGATCCCGCAGCCCTATCGCGGCTACCTGTCGTGGTCGCCGCTCGACCAGGCGACCGCGACCGTCCCCGCAAGGCAGGTGATGCAGACCCTGTCCCCATCGCGCCGCGCGCTCATCCGCCCGCCGGTGACGGTGCCCCGCCCCGCCCCCGCGACCACCGCGGCGCGCGCCGACGATCCGTTCGCGACGATCGCCTCGCCGTCGAGCAGGTCGATCGCGGGCATCCCCAGACCGGTCCGCAAGCCGATGCTCGTCCGCGTGTTGAGATCGGCCAGCGCGCCACCGCGCAGCCGGAGGCGACGGCGTTCGCCCGGCCCGGTGCGGACGTCCGCGGTCAGGGCGGAGGGCATCGGAAGGATATCGGCCGTGCGCGCACCGAACAGGACGCCCCCCGCCACCGAGGCGGCCAGCGCCCCACCCAGAAGGCCGCGCCGGGTCAGCCGCGGACCCGGGACGGCATGAAAGACCGCCCCCGCCATGTCGTCGTTCGCCGCCCGGCCGCTGCGGTCCGACGAGCCGGGCGCTGCGTGCTCGATCATCCGCGTCAGGCGAACCGCCGAGCGAAACGCCTCTTCGTGCGCAGGGCTCGTCGCGCGCCAGGTGATGAAGGCGGCGGCGTCATGGTCGGTCGCCTCGCCCGAGCGAAGGCGGGTCAGATGATCGAGCCCCTCCAGCCGCAGACGCGCCAGGTCGTCCTCCCAATCCCGGCGTTCCGTCATCGTGACATGGTACCCAATCGCTCAAGGGCAAACGCGCTGCCAGCCAGCATCGTACTTGATCCCTATCGTGATGACACTTGGGCGAGCCGTTTTTGCAACTCTGCCACACAAAAATTCGCGGTCGCCGCGTGAACGTGGCGGTTCGCCAGCAGCAATTCATGCCGCACCGTTCGTTCGGACACGTTGAACTCGATCGCCATATCCTTGTATCCGGATCCTTCCACCCAGAAGCGCAGGAACATCGCGCGGCGCCGCGGCGCAAGGTCGCCCAACGCGCGCTCGACCGCGGCAAGCTCGGACCGCGCCTCGAGCGTTCGCAACGCATCGGGCGCTTCGTCGGGGATCTCGATCAGCCGATCGATCTCCGCCGAGGACAGGTGGCGCGCTTCCGAGCGCGTGTTGTTCTTCGCGATGTTGAGCGCGGTGACGAGGATATAGGAGCGCGGGTTGCGGATCTCGCCGAGATTCTCCGCGCGACTGAGCCGGATATAGGTATCCTGCAACGCCTCGTTCGCAAGATCCGCCGACCCCAGCCTGCTGGCGAGCCGGCGTCGGAATTCGGGATATGCGGAAATCAGCAGGCCGACGAGCCCGTTGCGCGCTGTCGTCACGCGAACGTCCCGGTCGCGCGTGATACCGCTTCGTGACGGTCGCTCGTCATCTGTCTAGTGCGCCGATCCGGTGGCGACCTGCTGGATGACGGACGAGTCGAGTTCGATCACGAAGTCCATGCGCGCCGGCAACGTGGCCGGAATCGGCGGCAGGGGGTGTGCCCGCGCCAACGCGTCGGTCGCGGCGGTGTCGAGCAGGTCGGACCCCGAGCTTTCCTGGATCCAGCTGTCCAGCACGGTCCCCGCGCGATCGAGGCGAAACGCAAGCTGCGTCACGCCCGACAGATGCAGGCGACGTGCCGCCGCCGGGTAGCGACTGTTGCGGGCGATCGTCTCGTACAATTGCCGCTGATAGCTTGCCAGCGCATCGCGCGACGGTGCGCCATCGGGCGCCGGGGGCGTTGCCGTCGCGGCGACCGGCACCGGCATCGCGGTGACGGCACCGACCGGGACGATGGCCGCATCCGGCGCGGCGTTCCACGCCTCGGGATGCCGCGGCCCGGGGGATACGGTGCCGACCGGTGTCCCCACGGGGCGAGTCGGCGGCGCGTCGGGTTGCGGCGGCGTCACGCGCCGCGCCGGCGCGAACGACACCGCCATCGTCGTAACCTGCTGCGTTTGAACGGTTGCGACGTGCGGCGCACGATAGCCGGCGAGCAAGCAACCACCAAGGATTGCCGCATGTGCCACACAGGAGCAAAACATACTCAACAAGTTGATTCGGTTGATGGCGGGCATGATTACTCGCATTGAGTCGTGGTGACACTCACTATCTAGACCATCGTTTGGGACGTTCGTGTGACATGCCGTAGCTGGTGACTTTCCCAGCTAGGGATTTACCGAGTTGAGATTTCGCTTGCACCGCGAAAACGCGCGATTCACCTGTGCGCCGATGGGCGCGACAGACACGCCGACCGACCATGACGGATGTTGGCCCGCCGCGGACTTGCCGGTATGGCACGCGCTGCGCCACCGTGACCGGCGGGATTTCCGCCGCGACAGGCGAACCGGCGCAAGATGGGAACAGACTGAGATGACAGACCCGGCCCGCATGGACGTCGAACTGCGGATCCTCGACGACCGGCTCCACGGCTGGGGCCTGCCACGCTACCAGACCGACATGGCGGCGGGGCTCGATCTCCACGCCTGTATCGCCGAACCGCTGACGCTCCAGCCCCAGGCCCCCGCCGTGCTGATCCCGTCGGGCATCGCGGTGCTGATGAACGACCCCGGCATGGCCGCGATCCTGCTCGCGCGCTCGGGGCTCGGGCACAAGAAAGGGCTGATCCTCGGCCAGTCGGTCGGGCTGATCGACGCGGATTATTGCGACCAGATCTTCATCAGTGCGTGGCTGCGCACGCCGCCGGGCTCCGAACCGCTGGTGATCCAGCCCGGCGACCGCATCGCGCAGCTTGTCTTCGTGCCGATCCTGCGCCCCACCTTGCGCGTCGTCGACACTTTCAGCACCGGGACGACCCGTGGCCTCGGCGGCTTCGGTTCGACCGGCTATCGCGGCGCACCCGACGCGGGTTGATCGTTTCGAGCCTGTTTCGGTGTCCGTTGAACGCGCCACGGTGGAAAGTCGCGATGGAACGGCCGATATAACGCAGGCCCGTACGGGCAGATCGAAGGGACGATGATACTAGCCTTGCTTCTGATACAGGCGGAGCAGCCCCCCGCCCCGCCCCCCGCGCTCCCGTCCGACTGGTCGGCGATGATCCAGTTGCCGTACGTCGCGCCACGCCAGGTGACGCCGCAGGTGACGAACTTCGTCGCAGGCGAGATCGCCGCGGGCCGCTGCGCCACCGTACGCCCGTCCGACGGCCATTATGTCGTGCGCGTCGATGTCGCGACGCTGGTCGCCACCGACGGCACCGTCCGCCGGATCGTCCCGCACGCGATCGGCTGCCCGACGGTCGAGCAATATGCGGTCGGCCTCGTCACCGGCTTCGCGCGCGGCAACCTGATCCCGAGCGGTCGTGCGAGCGATACCTGGTATCGTACCGCGATCGTGTTCGACTGGCACCAATGAGCACGCTCGAAGACGCCGAACTCGATCGCTATGCCCGCCACATCGTCCTGCGCGAAGTCGGCGGCGCGGGGCAGTTGCGCCTCAAGGCGGCGAGCGTCGCGGTGGTCGGCGCCGGCGGAATCGGCAGCCCCGCGATCCAGTATCTCGCCGCGGCGGGCGTCGGCCGGCTGGTGCTGATCGACGACGATCATGTCGACCTGTCCAACCTCCAGCGCCAGACGCTGTTCGGCGACGCCGACGTCGGCACCGCCAAGGTGGCGGCGGCACGCGCCGCGGCCGAACGCATCACCCCGCACGTCACGATCGAACCGCTGCGGCAACGCCTCGACGCGACCAACGCCGCGACCTTGCTCGCCGGGGTCGATGTCGTGCTCGACGGCACCGACAGTTTCGCCACCCGCCTCGCGGTCGCCGATGCCGCGCATGCGCTGCGCATCCCGCTGGTCTCCTCCGCGGTCGGCCAGTTCGAGGGGCAGCTCGGGGTGTTCCGCGGGTGGGAGCCCGACAAGCCATGCTATCGCTGCTTCGTCGGCAACAGCGTCGACACCGCGGGCGACAGTTGCGCCGAACAAGGCGTGATCGGCGCGATGACCGGGGTGATGGGCAGCCTCGCCGCGCTTGAGGCGATGCGCAGCATCGTCGGCTTCGGTGAGGACAGCGCGGGCAAGCTGCTGCTGGTCGATGCGCTCGCCTTCCGTTTCCGCACGATTTTGTTGCCCAAGGACCCCGGATGCCCGGGTTGCGGCTAGCCCGGGCCTGAACGATCGCGGGTAACCCGGGGGGATGCAGCCTCCCCTTCCCCGTAAAATCCTCGTCATCTTCGGGACCCGCCCCGAGGCGATCAAGCTGTTCCCGGTCGTCGCGGCGCTTGCCGCCACGCCCGGGCTGCTGGTCCGTACCTGCGTTACCGCGCAACACCGCGGACTGCTCGACCAAGTGCTCGCGATCGCCGGGCTGACCCCCGATATCGACCTCGACCTGATGGAACCCGGCCAGTCGCTCGACCGGCTGACCACACGGTTGCTCGCCGCGCTCGGCGTGGTGATGGACGCCGAGCGTCCCGATCGCGTGATCGTCCAGGGCGACACCGCCACCGCGATAGTCGGTGCGCTCGCGGCCTATTATCGCAGGATCCCGGTGGCGCATGTCGAGGCAGGCCTGCGCTCGGGCGCGATTTATCACCCCTGGCCCGAGGAAGTGAACCGCCGGATCGTCGCGCCGATCGCCGACCAGCATTACGCCCCGACCGAAACCGCCGCCGCCGCGCTCCGCCGCGAGAACATCGCCCCCGGCACGATCCACGTCACGGGCAACACCGTGATCGACGCGCTCCACGCGACCCGCGCGAAACTCGCCGCCGATCCGTCGCTCGCCGCCGGGCTCGATGAAATCGCGGAGCGTTTCGCCGGCAAGCGGATCGTCCTCGTCACCGCGCACCGTCGCGAGAATCTGGGCGGGAGCATGGAAAACATCGCGCGTGCGCTCGTGCGCATTGCCGGGCGGAGCGATACCGCGATCCTGTTCCCGGTCCATCCCAACCCCGACGTCGTCGCAGTGATGGACGCGCTGCTCGGCAAGCACGCCAATATCGCGCGGATCGCCCCGCTCGATTACCCGCACTTCATCCGCGCGCTCGATCTCGCGCATATCGTGCTCACCGATTCGGGCGGCGTGCAGGAGGAAGCCCCCGCGCTCGCCAAGCCCGTGCTGGTAATGCGCGAGACGACCGAACGCCCCGAAGGCGTCGAAGCGGGCACCGCGCGGCTGATCGGCACCGACACCGACCGGATCGTTTCCGAAATATCGACACTCATCGACGACGCGGCCGCGTATCGGGTCATGGCCCGCGCGCACAATCCGTTCGGCGACGGCCATGCGTCCGCGCGGATCGCACAGCATGTCGCCGATGGTTTCGGGCGGTGAACCCGCGAACCGGGTCGCCCCCTACCCGTTCGTTGCGAGCGAGGTCGAGAAACCCGGCACGACACGAGTTTCCCGATACCGCCCGAAACGAACGGAGCGGAACTCCGTCGTTAAGCCGAACCCTCAGACCGAAACCGCCTCCGCCGCCACATAGGCGCTCTCGGTCTCCTCGATCCACCCGCCGCCGATCACCCGGTCGCCGCCGTACAGCACCGTCGCCTGCCCCGGCGCGACGCCGTATTCCGGTGCATCGAACACGACCCAATCGCCTTCGCGCCGCGCCGGCACCGGCTTTGCGAGCGAGCGAACCTTGGCGGTCAGTGGGCCGTCATACCCGCCCCCGAGCCAGTTGATCCCGCTCAGCCGCGCCGCGCGTACCGCCAGCGCCGCACGCGGGCCGACGACGACCCGTCGCGTGTCCGCCTCCAGCCGGATGACGTACAGCGGTTCGGGCGTCCCGCCGATCTCGAGCCCACGGCGCTGCCCGACGGTGAAGTGGATCAGCCCCTTGTGCCGCCCGAGCACGCGCCCCGCCGCATCGACGATCTCGCCCGCGGTATCCGCCTCGGGGCGCAGCTTCTTCACCAGCGCGGCATAATTGCCGTCCGGCACGAAGCAGATGTCCTGGCTGTCGGGTTTGCCCGCAACCCCCAGCCCGAGCTCGGCGGCGATCTCGCGCACGCGGGTCTTGGGCAGGCCGCCCAGCGGGAAGCGCAGATAGTCGAGCTGCGCCTGGGTCGTCGCGAACAGGAAATAGCTCTGGTCGCGTGCCGGGTCGATCGCGCGGTGGAGTTCGGCCCCGGCCGGTCCCGCGACCCGCCGGACATAATGACCGGTAGCGAGGCAATCCGCCCCCAAATCGCGCGCAGCCGTCAACAAATCGGTGAATTTCGGTCCCATATTGCACTGAATGCACGGGATTGGTGTCCGTCCGGCGAGGTAATCGTCGGCGAACCGGTCGATCACTTGGTCACGAAACCGCGTCTCGTGGTCGAACACATAATGCGCGATCCCGAGCCGGTCGCACACCCCGCGTGCATCGCGAATGTCGCGCCCCGCGCAGCACGACCCGGCGCGACCGACCGCCTCGCCGTGATCGTAGAGCTGGAGCGTGATCCCGATCACCTCGGCCCCGCTGCGCGCCGCGAGCGCGGCGACGACCGAGCTGTCGACCCCGCCCGACATCGCCACGACGATGCGCTTGCCCGCGATGTCGGGCCCCAACTGGAAATCTGCGTCTGTCATGATGCGTCCAGATAGGCGTTCCGGGCCGGACATGCAAAATCGTCCGAAAATATTCCCGGGCTTTACGCGCCCTTTAAGACCTTCCCTCTACAACACCGGGACTCGCCTCTTGGAAGTACGTGTGTGGACCTGAGTTTTTCCCGATTTGAAGCAGACGTACAGGTCGTGGCGCTCCCGCCCGATCTGGCCGTGCTGATGGTCGGCGTGGCGGCGCGACAGGCGGCGAGCCCGACCGCGATGGTCCAGGCGCGGCTGCCGCGAATCCATCGCAGCGATCCGTTCGTCCCGGCGCACGGGGCGTTCAACCTTGCCGTCTGGGAAATGCTCGAAAAATGCGGCGAGCGGAGGAAGCCATGAACGCGCCGTTTACCCTGACGCTTTAGCGAGCGTTCAAGTCCACTGTTTAAGACCGTAACGATTGAAATGCCGGGGCCCCCCCGCCCCAACACGAGGTCCTTTAGAATGATCGAGAACCAGAAGATCCGCCCGGCCAAGGTGATCGGACCGCTTGGAGAGCCGCTCACGCTCGACTCGCTGCCCCCGCCCGAGACGACGCGCTGGGTCGTGCGCCGCAAGGCGGAGGTCGTCGCGGCGGTCAACGGCGGGCTGCTGTCGGTCGACGAGGTGTGCGAACGCTATGGCCTGACGGTCGAGGAATTCGCCGGCTGGCAGCGTGCGATCGATCGCTCGGGGATGCCGGGGCTGCGTGTCACGCGGATCCAGCATTACAAGTCGTTGTACGAGCGTCAGCAAAAATACTGATTGCCAAAGCGGTAACGCGCATTTCGCTCGAACCGGGGCCGGAACAAAATTCGCGGTTTGGGAGTCTTGCTTCCGTAAACCCGGACGTACCCGGGTAACGGAGGGTAACATGGTTGGACTTATCGTTTGGCTCGTCGTCGGTGGCGTGTGTGGTTGGCTTGCAAGCATGATCATGCGCACCGATGGCCAGCAGGGCATGGTGCTTAACGTCGTCGTCGGCATCATCGGCTCGGTGATCGCGTCGTTCCTGTTCGGCGCCGGCATCAACGAAGCCATCACCATCAACACGTTCATCTACTCGCTGATCGGCGCAGTAATCCTGCTAGCTATCGTCAACCTCGTGCGTCGCGGTACCGTTCGCTAACACCGAACCGTCCAACCGGACACGGCGGGCCGCTGGGGAAACCCAGCGGCCCTTTTCGTATTTATCGTTTTATTTCAACAGGAAGCGGACCGAAACGGTGACGCTGACCTGCGTTTCCCCGGCCGCGATCGGGGTCGACTCGCTGACCTTCATCCCGCGCGCCATGGCAAACATCGGCGGCTGCGGGTTCGACCCGTCGTTCGTGCCATTCTCGCTGATCGTCACGATCCGCGCGACGCTCAGCCCGGCGGCCCTGGCATAAAGCTCGGCGCGCGTGCGTGCGATCTTGACTGCGTTTGCCCGCGCCTCGTCGAGCGCCGCATCGGGCTGGTCAAGCGACAGGGTCGGCCCGTCGATCTGGTTCGCCCCCTGCGCGACCAGCGCATCGAGGATCGCCCCCGACTTCGCGACGTCGCGGAAGCGGATCGAGACGCTGTTGCTCGCCTGATAGCCGGTGACCGCAGGTGGCTGGTTCTCGGCATAGCGATATTGCGGGTTGAGCGCGACGCTTGCGGTGCGGATGTCACGCTGCGCGACGCCTGCCTGCTTGAGCGCGGCGAGCACGCGGGTCATCCGCGTCGCATTCTCCGACAGCGCGGCGGCGGCGGTCTGCCCCTGCGTCACGACGCCGGCGCGGATCGTCGCGACATCGGGCACCCGCGTGGTACGCCCCTCGGCCGAAACGTCGAGCACTGTCGCATCGGGGAGGATCGTCGGCGCGGTCTGCGCCAGGGCGGGGGCGGCCATGCCCAGAACCGCTGGGGCCAGCAGCAACATCGTCGAACGCATCGTCATCTCCCAATATGCCAGGCAAACCGGCCCGGCGCAGCGCCCTGTTGCCAGCTTTGCCTGAAACGGGCGATGAACAATCGTAACGCTAGCGTATCCGCTCGGGGACCGGAGCCGGAGCATCGTCCGTAATCGCCGTACGCCGCTGCTGCCCCCAGCTTTCATGGCCGGTCAGGAACGCATGCCACCCCCACACCGCGCCGGCATGCCGCAAAAGCTGGAAACTGAACGGCTCCGCGATCGCCGCGACCAGCGCGGGGAGCAACGACAGGCCATCGCGCTGCCCGGTCCAGCGCTTGTAGATGCCAAGCGACCACAGATGGAAACTGAGGTCGATCACGATCTTGGCGACCATCACCCCGAGGATCGGCAGCGCGACCGCAAACCGCCCGGTCACGACCAGCCCGATCAGGATCGCGAACGCCGCGAGCCCGTAGATCGGTTGCAGCGTGTCGAGCGCCTTGACCGGAAGCATCGCAGTGCCGAGCCAGCCGAACCGGCGCGCGCCGACCATGTCGCGGTTCCAATATTGCGTCTGGAGAAACCCGCCGAACCAGCGCCGCCGCTGCCGTAGGAACGCCATCGGGCTCGCGGGCGCATCGGT
>Ga0160428_1001706_pt1 | contig 15541 bp, 12 predicted proteins | sample SolpanmetagenomM_FD_108198 | JGI IMG/M metagenome (GOLD analysis project Ga0160428, IMG submission 108198) | Solar panel surface microbial communities from Lawrence Berkeley National Laboratory, California, USA - M | ecosystem: Engineered > Built environment > Solar panel > Unclassified ... | reverse complement strand
GTTTCCCAGCCGCTTCCCAATCGCGCCTTCTGAAAAGCGCGGATCAGGACAGTATCTGCTGAGTGCGTGAAGCTAATGGCGCGCCCGAAAGGATTCGAACCTCTGACCCCCAGATTCGTAGTCTGGTGCTCTATCCAGCTGAGCTACGGGCGCCTGACACGGCGGCGAGCTCTTGGCTCGCCGGTGTCAGGGGCTTCTAGAGGCTCGGATCGGGCTTGGCAAGACACCTCACGACACGGAATCGGGCGAGACGTCGGTCCCGTGCGAGACGCCCGCCGCGACCAGGGGCGGGTCAGGAAATCCGGCTCGCCGTCACGCGCTCCTCCGCGGCCCGGATCGCCTCCGGCGTGCCGACATGGAGCCACTGGCCGTCGAGCGCCATACCGAACAGCCGCCCGGCCGCGATCGCCCGGTCGAACAGCAGGTTGAGCGAGAACGCCCCCTCCGGCACATCGGCGAAGAGGCCCGGGGTCAGGATCGCCACGCCGGCGTAGATGTAGGGAGCCGCCGCGCGCGTCCCACGGCGCTCCAGGCGGCCATCCGGGTCCATCACGAAATCGCCGGCGCCCTCGTAGCCGAGGCTGGACGCGGTGGGTGCCACCAGGAGCAGCCCGTCCATGCAGCGCCCGTCCCAAGTTTCCACCAGCCTGCGCAGATTGGAGACCGATCCCTCGAGCCAGAACGAATCCGAGTTCAGCACCACGAAGGGTTGATCGCCGAGCAGCGGCAGCGCCTTGCGGATGCCTCCGCCCGTCTCCAGCAGCGCAGCGCGCTCGTCGGAGACCTGGATGACCGGCCCCCCGGCCCGGCGGCCGAGGTGAGCCTCGATCTGGTCGGCGAGGTAGTGGACGTTGACCACCGCGCGGTCGATTCCGGCCTCGGCGACCCGGTCCAGGGCGTGGTCGAGGAGGGCCTTGCCGGCCACCGCCACCAGGGGCTTCGGCACCGTGGCGGTCACCGGTCGCATGCGCTTGCCCAGGCCGGCGGCCAGGACGAAGGCGCGGCTGACGGCGGGGCGGGGCTCGCTCATGCGGTGAAGGATCCGGTGGTCAGGGTTCGGGAGCGGGGGGGACGAGGCCCGGAAGGTGTTCCGCATGCCAAGCCCGCAGCCCGGCCAGCGCCGGATGGGCGAGGTTGCGGGCGAGGTAGCCCTCGATCCGCGGCAGGTGGGCGAGGTAGCCGGGCTTGCCGTCGCGCCGGTCAAGCCGGGCGAAGATGCCGAGGATCTTGGTGGCCCGCTGCGCGGCGAGCAGCGCGTAGGCGGTGGCGAAGGCGCTGACATCGAAGGCCGGGTCCTTCCCCCGGCGCTCGCGGGCGTAGAGGCCGAGCAGCCGCAGCTCGAACTCCGCGCTGGCGTCGACCCGCGCATCCTGCAGCAGCGAGGCCACGTCGTAGGCCGGATGGCCCATCACGGCGTCCTGGAAGTCGATCAGCCCGACCCGCTCCAGCCCATCCCGATCGGGCAGCCAGATCAGGTTCGGAGAATGATAGTCGCGCAGGGTCCAGGTGGGCCGGTCCGGAACCGCCCCCGCCAGGGCCTCGCGCCACAGGTCGACGAAGTCTGCGCGCGCCGCGTCGGACAGGGTGACGTTCCGGATCGCCGGGGCGTACCAGTCCGGCATCAGCTCCGTCTCGAACAGCAGCGCCTCCGTGTCGTAGGCCGGCAGCACGTGCTCGATCCCGTCCGCCACCGGTAGAACCGCCGGCAGCGGGGTGGCGTGGAGCTTGGCGAGCAGGCGCACGGCCTCGGCGTAGCGCTCGGGGCGCGGGGCGCCGGCCTCGATCACCGGCTCGCTGCCGAGATCCTCCAGGATCAGCAGGCCCTCGGCGAGGTCCTCGCCGTAGATCTTCGGCGCCGAGAAGCCCAGCGCCCGCAGGCCGCGGTCGAGGGCCACGAAGGCGTGGACGCTCTCGGCCAGATGGACGATCGCGCTGTAGGGCTTGCCGTCGCGCACCGGCGGTCCGTCCGGCCGGGGCGGTGCGATCATCAGCACCGCGCTGGTGCCGTCGGGCTTGGTCAGGCGCTCGTAGGCGCGCGAGGAGGCGTCGCCCTGCATCAGCACGCGCTCGGCGAGATCCCAGCCGCTGCGGTCGAGGAGCCGGCGCACCGCCCGGGCCCGGTCGAGGCGGGCGCGCATGCCTCCGGAGCCGTCGATCCGGGCGAACCGCGCCTCGGGGCCGAACTCGGCCCGCAGGGACAGGTCGACGGTGAGCACCGGGCCGGCGCGGGGCGGCATCCGATCAGGCCACTCGACGAGGGTGATGGCGTCCTCGGCCATCTCGTCGAAGCCGAGCTCCACCAGCTCGTCGGGGTCGCGCAGCCGGTAGAGATCGGCGTGGATGATCCCGCGGCCATCGCGGGCCGTGTAGGGCTGAACCAGCGTGAAGGTCGGGCTGGGAACTTCCAGACGCGGGTCGCCGGCGAGTTCCCGGATCACCGCGCGGGCGAGCGTCGTCTTGCCGCCGCCCAAGCCGCCGGACAGCGCCACCACGTCCCCCGGGAGCAGGAGTTCGGAGAGGAACAGCCCGAGATCCTCGGTGGCGGTCTCCTCCGGCAGCACGAATTCCCACGGGGCCGGCGGCGCGGATGCGCCCGCCGTCCCATCGGCCGTCTGCCCGTCCCGATCGTCTCCGCCCAAAGCCCGCCTCCGAGACCAGAGGGCGCATGGTCCGGAAACACGCCACGGATGCAAGCGTTTCCGATCGCGGTTGTGCGCTTCCCGACCGCCCGGTGCATCGAAAGCACGCTCCCGGTCGACCGCCGACGTCGGCCGTTCCGGCCTCGCGCTTGGCATACGGCTTGCCCGCCCGGCCCGGGCACATCGCCGATCCGGGCTGAAACCGGGTCGGAACGAGCCGATCCATCGAACAGGGAGCAAACGATGAAGCGCGAGGACCTCACCGAGAAGCTGCTCGACATCAAGCGCGAGAAGGGGTGGAGCTGGAAGCACATCCACGAGGCGATCGGTGGCCTGTCGCCGTTCCTGATCACGGCGGCCTGCATGGGCCAGATGAAGCTGCCGAAGGCGCAGGCCAAGCGGGCCGCCGAGCTGTTCGGCCTCACCGAGGCCGAGGAGCGGATGCTCAACGAGGCGCCCTATCGCGGCTCGATCCCGTCGATGCCGCCCACCGACCCGCTGATCTACCGGTTCTACGAGCTCGTGATGGTCTACGGCACGACCTTCAAGGAGCTGATCCAGGAGGAGTTCGGCGACGGCATCATGTCGGCGATCGACTTCAACATGGACATGGCCCGGGAGGCCAACAACAAGGGCGACCGGGTGCGGCTCACCATGTCGGGCAAGTTCCTGCCGTACAAGTACTACGGTAACGACGACGATACGCCGGAATACGGGTTCAAGGAGGGGTGACCGTCGAGGAGGTCCGGATAATCCGGAACGCGCCCTCGTCCCGGGTTGCCGGGCGATCCCCGATCGCCCGGCCTCGAAGGCGCCCTCCGGACGGCGCGCGATCCCTGGAGAGCTCCCGCGCGGGCTACGCTCCGCCCTGACACGTCAGGATGAGGGCGCGGGTGGCCCGGGCCGCCCGTCGCCCCCTCCCGGAGAAACGGCCGGAGAAGCAGCCTCGCCGAGCCGCACTCCACCCGCCGGGACCGGCTCCCGTTTCAGGCCGCCGGCTGCCCCTCCGGCTCCAGGTAATCCTGCACCGGCCGCGCCGGCCCGCCCCGCATCAGCACGTAGAGGAACGGCACCAGCAGCAGCGTCGCGGGCGTCGCGAAGGCGATGCCGCCCATCACGGCGCGGGCGAGCGCCGCGTTCTGCTCGCCGCCCTCGCCGGTGCCGAGCGCCATCGGGATCAGCCCCAGGAACATCGCCGAGGCGGTCATCAGCACCGGCCGCAGGCGGGTCTCGCCCGCGGTGATCGCCGCCTCCAGGGCGTTGCAGCCCGTCGCCTCCCGGTGCTCCTTGGCGAAGGTGACGAGCAGGATCGAGTTCGCCGACGCGATGCCCACCGACATGATCGCCCCGAAGATCGACGGGATCGAGAAGGTCGTGCCGGTGATGAACAGCGCGAAGGTGATGCCGCAGAACGCCATCGGCAGGGCCGCGATCACCACGAAGGGGTCGCCCCAGCTCTGGTAGTTCACCGCCATCAGCAGGTAGACGGCGATCAGCGCGATGCCGAGGCCGATCTCCAGGCGGAGGAAGGCCGAGCGCATGTTCTCGATCTGCCCGCGCACCGCGATCTTGTCGGGCGCCTGCAGGTTCTTCTGCTCCTCCTGCGCGATCGCGTCGATGTCGCGCGCCACCGAGCCGAGATCCCGGTCCTGGACCGAGGCGAAGATGTCGAAGGTCGGCTGGATGTTGACGTGGCTGATCATGGTCTGCGTCGGCACCCGGCGGATGTCGGCGAGGCTGGAGAGCAGCGTCAGCACGCCCGGACCGGAGCCGGAGGTCGCGGCCGCGCGCACGAACATCGGCGTGTTGCGCAGGTCGGTGAGCGAGCTGTTGCGGTATTCGGGCGTCTGCACCCAGAGCTGGTAGGGGATGCCGGTCTTCGGGTCCGGCCAGAAGTTCGGCGTCACCTGATAGCTGCCGGACAGCGAGATGTTCATGTTCTGCGCCACCTGCTGCTCGGTGAGCCCGAGTTCGGAGGCGAGGCGCCGGTCGACGTCGACGTAGAATTGCGGCTCGTTGACGATCTGCTGCAGGTGGACGTCGACGAGCCCCTTGGTGTGCTTCAGCCGCTGGACGATGCGCTGGGCGACCTCCAGGTCCTTCTCCTTGTTCCGGCCGGAGACCTGCACGTCGATCGGTGTGAGGACACCGAAGTTCAGGATCTGGGTGATCATGTCGGCGGGCTGGAAATAGGCGATCACGTCGGGGAAGCGCTTCAGCAGCACCGCGCGCAGGCGCTTCATGTAGCCCGCCACAGGGCCGTGCCCCTCCTTGAGGCTGATGAGCATCTGCCCGTCGTTGTAGGACACGAACGAGCCGTCCGAGAACGCGAAATTGTAGTTGTTCGACGGCAGGCCGATGTTCTGGAGGACCTGATCGACCTCGCCCGGGGGGATGACCTCGCGGACGGTGTCCTCGACCTCGGCGAAGACCTGCCGGGCGGTCTCGATGCGCATGCCCGTGCGCGTGCGCAGATGCAGGGTCATCTGGCTCGCCTCGATCTGCGGGAAGTAGTCCTGGCCGACGAAGGCGAACTGCACGCCGGTCATGGCCAGCACGCCGACGACGATCCCGAGGGTGACGATCCGATGGCGCAGCACCGCGTGCAGCAGGCCGACATAGCCCCGGTGGAACCGCGCGAAGCCCCGCTCGAAGCCGGCGTGGATCCGGCCGGCGAGCCGCATCAGGGGGGCGCCGACGAGACCGAGCGCCCGGGCGATCCGGCCCCGCCGGGGTGCCTCATGCTGCGCCCGGTCCTTGGCGTGCTTCTGCCGGTATTCCGGCGCGACGATCACGTCGATCAGCAGCGGCACCAGGGTCCGCGACAGCAGGTAGGAGGTCAGCATCGCGAACACGACCGCGAGCGCCTGCGGGGTGAACAGGTATTTCGGCGTGTCGGTGAGCGCGAACACCGCCGTGAAGGCCGCGCAGATCGCCAGCGTCGAGATCAGCGCCGGCTTGGCGATCCCGGCGGCGCCGTGGACCACGCTCTCGCGGAATTCCTCGCCCTCCTCGAACAGCCGGTAGGTGTTCTCGATCGCCACCGTGGCGTCGTCCACCAGGATGCCCACCGCCAGGGCGAGGCCGCCGAGCGTCATGACGTTGATGGTCTCGCCCAGCGCCGCCAGCACGGCGAGCGAGGTCATCACGCAGAGCGGGATCGAGATCAGCACGATGATCGTCGAGCGCCAGGAGCCGAGGAACAGCAGGATCGCCAGTCCCGTCAGCGCCGCCGCGGTGAGCGCCTCGTGCAGCACGCCCTCGATGGCGTTCGACACGAAGACCGACTGATCGAACAGCGGCTTGATCGACAGGCCTTCGGGTGCGGCCGCGCGGATCGTCGGCATCGCCGCCTTGACGTTGTTGACGACGTTGAGCGTCGAGGCGTTGCCGTTCTTGATGATCTGCATCAGCACGGCCTGCTGGCCGTCGGCGCTGACGACGTTGACCTGCGGCGGACCGCCGTCGCGGACGTAGGCGACGTCGCGCATCAGGACCGGTTGCCCGGCCACGACCTTGATCGGCGCGAGATTCAGGGTCTCGATCGAGGGCGGCGTGGCGTTGAGCTGGACGGGGTATTGCTGCTCGCCGATCTTGGTCAGGCCGGACGGCACCGTCAGGTTCTGGGCCGTCATGGCGCTGGTGACGTCCAGCGGCGTCAGGCCGAGCGCCTGCAGGGCGTTGAGGTCGAGATCGACCATGATCTGCCGGGGCGCGCCGCCGAAGGGCGACGGCAGGGTCGAGCCCGGCACCTGTGCGAGGGTCTGGCGGATCCGATACTGGGCGTAGTCGTAGACCTCGTTGAGGCTCTGCTTGGCCGAGGTCAGGGCAAGCTGGATCACCGGCACCGAGGAGGCGGAGTAGCGCACGATCACCGGCGGCTGCGTGCCGGTGGGCATCACGGCGCGGATCGAGTTGGTCGAGGAGACGACCTGGGCGATGGCCAGATCCAGGCTGACCGACGGGTCGAAGTAGACCCGCTGCACCGCCGTTCCCTGGAGCGTCGTCGACTCCATGCGGCGGATATTGTTGACGTTGTTGGAGATCCCGTATTCGGCGTAGGTCGTGATGCGCTGTTCCATCTCCGGCGCGGACAGGCCGGTATAGGTCCAGACCACCACGACGACCGGGATGTCGACGACCGGCAGCACGTCCTTGGGCATCACGACGATCGCGCCGACGCCGCCGAGCATCATCAGCACGGCGAGCACGTAGGTCGTGATCCGGAACTTGAGGGCGTAGAGGACGAGGCCCATGCGGTCTCCGCCGGCCGGCGGCGGGCCGGCAACTCCGCGTTGCGTACCGGCGCACCGGATACCCGGACTGTTTCGCTATCACGTCCGGATCGGCAAGGGAGCAGGCAAGGGTCGGGCCGCGTCGCCGCAGGGCGGGCCCCCTTGGCGCCCGGGATGGATCGCCCGCACCCTCACGGGGAGGTGCCCGCCGGAGCGGGCCTCGAGGACGGACTCCAGGGTTCAACCGGCCGGCTGGCGGGCTCGTTCGAGCCTCCGCGCTCCGGCACCCCAGGATGAGCGTGCGCCTCGGACAAGATCGGCACGGGGAGGCCTCGCCCGCCGGATCACCGCAGGAGCGCGGATTTGTCGACCTGCAGAGCCCCGGCGATCTCGTCGAGCGCCTTGTGCTCGACCGCGCTGATGCCGCCGAAATCAGCCACGTCCGCGCCGATCAGGAACACGTCCTGGCGCTGCTCGATCGGCCGCTCCGCGATGGCGCCGACGAGCCGCAGGTTCTCCAGGCGCCCCGCCCGGGTCTTGGCCCGGGCGATGGCCTCATAGAGTTCCTGCTCGACCCGCAGGGTGTCGTAGGATTTCTCGAGGATCGGGTTCGCGCGGATGCCGCTGATCGCCGACTCGATCTCCTCCTCGGCCACGTCCCCGTCGGCCACGATGACGTTGGCCGCGGCGGAGACCGCGGCCTGAAGGAAGACGGCGTCGCCCGCGTACGACATGATCGTGCGGCCGAACCGAAGGATGGCGTCCTGGAAAATGCTCATGCCGGCCTCCCGTCAGGTCGGAGATGGCGGACATTGTGGCCGCCGAGTCAAGATGCGGTCGAGCTTGGGCCGGGGATGCCGGCTCAGGTCGCGGGCTCGTGGCCGGGCCAGTCCCGCCCGAGATGGGCCGCCACGCGGGCCGGATCGTCGCCGACCGCCGCCACGGCGGCCTCGACCTGCTCCACCGGGACCATGAGGCGGCGTGCCCAGTAGGCCCGCTCCCAGGCGTGCGCTGTGTTGACGGCCTTCGGCTCGACCGGGTCCTGCGCGTTGTCGTCGGTCATCGGCTCCCTGCTCGCAGATGAGGGCCGAACCGCCCTCCGGCAGGGTAAACGCCGGTGGCGCCGGATCGGTCCGGATGGCGGCGGCGGGCGGCGCCCCTTCGCGGATCGAGCCCGGTCGAAGCGGTCCCCCGCCCGGGACAGGGGCGCGCCGTCCCGGGAGCGGGGCGACGCCGCTCAGCAGCGCGGCGCGCACCGATCGCGCGCTGTCCGCAGCTACCCCCCTCCGTCGCTTCCCTCGGCCGCTTCGCGCCGCCGAAGGCCGGCAGGCCCGACCGGGCGGCCCGTCACCCGGCCCCGCCGCACCGCTCAGCAGCAGCGGAAGCCCGAGGTGTTGCCCACGCCGAAGCGGGCATTCTCCCGGTTGCGGAAGAACTCCACCTCCGTCATGGGCGCCCGGTCGGGATGGGTGCGGCGGATATGCTCCGCATAGGTCGCGTAATCCCCCTGCCCCACCATCAGCCGGGCGCCGTCGCAGACGCATTTCGACAGCGTCCGGAGTCGATCCCGCAGGTTTGTCTGCTGCATGGTGTTCCTACTCCGCGGCGACCATGCGGGGCTCGGTCTCCAACGCGGTCCAGCGATCGGCGCGCCACGCCTTCAGGCAGGCCGCGATGCCGAAGCCCGCGATGGCGACGACGAGGCCGATGAACAGGGCCGCCAGGACCGCGTCGATCCGGTCGTTGAGGATGATCTGGCTCATCTGATCGGCGTTCTTGGCCGGTGCCAGGATCTTGCCCTCCGCGGCGGCCGTCGCGTAGCGCTCGGCATGGGCCAGGAACCCGATCTTCGGATCGGCCGAGAAGATCTTCTGCCAGCCGGCCGTGAGGGTGCACAGGCACAGCCACGCGGTCGGGATGATGGTCACGAACGCGTAGCGCTCGCGCTTCATCTTGAAGATCACCACCGTGCAGAGGGTCAGAGCCACCGCAGCGAGCATCTGGTTCGAGATGCCGAACAGGGGCCACAGGGTGTTGATGCCGCCCAGCGGGTCGGTCACGCCCTGATAGAGGAAGTAGCCCCAGGCCCCCACCGAGATGGCGGTCGCCGCGATGCTCGGACCCCACGACGTGGTGTTCTTGAACGACGGGACGGCGAGCGCGACGAGGTCCTGCACCATGAACCGGCAGGCGCGGGTACCCGCGTCCACCGCGGTGAGGATGAAGAGCGCCTCGAACAGGATCGCGAAGTGGTACCAGAAGGCCATCATCGCCTTGCCGCCGACGGCCGACGAAATGATGTGGGCCATGCCGACCGCGAGCGTCGGCGCGCCGCCCGCGCGCGAGATGATCGTGTGCTCGCCGACGTCGGCCGCGGTCTGGGTGATCACCTCGGGCGTCGTAGCGAAGCCGAGCTTGGACACCGCGGCGGCGGCCGTCTCGGGCGTCGTGCCGACCAAGGCGGCGGGCGAGTTCATGGTGAAGTAGACGCCCGGGTCGATCACGCAGGCCGAGACCAGCGCCATGATCGCCACGAAGGATTCCATCAGCATGCCGCCGTAGCCGATGAAGCGGGCATCGGCCTCGCTGGCGATGAGCTTCGGCGTGGTGCCCGACGAGATCAGGGCGTGGAAGCCCGAGACCGCGCCGCACGCGATGGTGATGAACAGGAACGGGAACAGGCTGCCGGCCCAGACCGGACCGGTGCCGTCGACGAACTTGGTGACCGCCGGCATCTGCATGTGCGGGGCCACGAAGGCGATGCCGAGCGCCAGCCCGACGATGGTGCCGATCTTCAGGAAGGTCGACAGGTAGTCGCGCGGGGCGAGGAGCAGCCAGACCGGCAGGATCGAGGCGACGAAGCCGTAGCCGATCAGCATCCAGCAGAGCTGCGGGCCCGTGAAGGTGAAGGCCGGGGCCCAGACCGGGCTCGACGCCACCGAGCCGCCCGCGACGATCGCCAGCATCAGCAGGACGAAGCCGAGGATCGAGACCTCGCCGATCTTGCCCGGGCGGATGTAGCGCGAATAGACGCCCATCAGCATGGCGATCGGGATCGTCGACATCACCGTGAAGGTGCCCCAGGGGCTCTCGGCGAGCGCCTTGACGACGATCAGCGCCAGCACGGCCAGCAGGATCACCATGATCAGGAAGGTGCCGAACAGGGCGATGATGCCCGGCACGGTGCCGAGCTCGGCCCGGATCAGCTCGCCGAGCGAGCGCCCGTCCCGCCGCATCGACACGAACAGGACCATGAAGTCCTGCACGGCGCCGGCCAGCACGACGCCGGCCAGGATCCACAGCATGCCGGGCAGGTAGCCCATCTGGGCGGCCAGCACCGGGCCGACCAGCGGGCCCGCGCCCGCGATCGCCGCGAAGTGGTGGCCGAACAGGACGCCGCGGTTGGTGGGGACGTAGTCGAGCCCGTCATTGTGGCGGACCGCCGGGGTCAGGCGTTTGGGGTCGAGGCGCATCACCTTGTCGGCGATGAACTGGGAATAGTAGCGGTAGGCGATCAGGTAGGTGCAGACCGCCGCGACCACGATCCAGAGGGCGTTGATGGTCTCGCCCCGCTGGCTCGCCACGATCGCCAGAGCCGCGGCGCCGAGTGCCCCCACGAGGGCCCAGGGCCCATGCCTGCCGATCGCCGAACCCATGTCCCACTCCCTGACCGACCACCTCGCGCGCGGGGCCACGGGGGCTCCGGCTGGGACTCGCGGGTCCCGGGCTACACGGGCGGTTTATCCTATTGGTCCGACGTTGACGCAAGCGATCCGAGCTGTGATGCAGCGTCGGCGGCGGCACGATGCCCAATCTGTCACGTCCGGTCTTCGGCACGGCCCCGATCACTCTCACGAACCGGCGGCCGGGTCTTGTCGCCGCCTGCCGTGAGCGAAGGAAGGGCGCCGGCGCCGACCGGGCCTGCGAGGAGCGCACAACAATGGCGAAGGTCGCATTCCTGGGTCTTGGCGTGATGGGCGGCCCCATGGCCGGACACCTCGCCAAGAAGGGTGGCCACGACGTCACCGTCTACAACCGCACCACGCCCAAGGCCGAGGCCTGGGTGAAGACCTACGGCGGCGCCCACGCGCCCACGCCCCGGCAGGCCGTCGAGGGCGCCGAGATCGTGTTCGCCTGCGTGGGCAACGACGACGACCTGCGCAGCGTCGTGCTGGGCGAGGACGGCGCGCTCGCCGGCATGAAGCCCGGCGCGATCTTCGTCGACCACACCACGGCCTCCGCCGAGGTCGCCCGGGAGCTCGCCGCCGCGGCGGACGCCAAGGGACTAGGCTTCGTCGACGCGCCGGTCTCCGGCGGCCAGGCCGGCGCCGAGAACGGCGTGCTCACCGTGATGTGCGGCGGCGATCCGGCGACCTACGCCAAGGTCGAGGGCGCGATCGGCTCGTTCGCCCGCGCCTGCCGGCTGATGGGCCCGGCGGGTTCCGGCCAGCTCACCAAGATGGTCAACCAGATCTGCATCGCCGGCCTCGTCCAGGGCCTCTCCGAGGGCGTCCACTTCGCCAAGCGCGCCGGCCTCGACGTGGAGGCCGTGCTCGACGTGATCTCCAAGGGGGCCGCCGGCTCCTGGCAGATGGAGAACCGCGGCAAGACCATGAACCAGGGCAAGTTCGATTTCGGCTTCGCCGTGGATTGGATGCGCAAGGATCTCGGCATCCTGCTGGACGAGGCCCGCCGCAACGGCGCCAAGCTGCCGGTCTCGGCCCTGGTCGATCAATTCTACGCCGAGGTCCAGGCCATGGGCGGCAACCGCTGGGACACGTCGAGCCTGGTGGCGCGCCTGGAGCGCTGAAGCGTCGCCCCGGGCCGCGGCGCGGGGGCGAGACGCGCCATACCGGCTCTTTCGTGCTCTTCCGTGAGCGCGCGGGCGGTGGGGGCACTTCCGGAAGGACTTGCTCCCTCGCCCTGTCCCCCGCCCGCACGGGAGATGAAGACCCAGCCTAGGGCCGGTGACGGGTGAGCCCGCTCCGCCCGGCGGATCGGGCTCACCCGTCACAGTAGCGCGTCGCCCGCCGCAGCCTCTGGATCGAGCCAGCGCCAGCCCGTCCCCATCTGGTGGCGGAACCACGTGAACTGGCGCTTCGCATAGGCCCGCGTATCCGCCTGCCCGCGGGTGATCGCCGCCTCCAGATCGATCGCCCCGTCGAGATGGGCGATCAGGCCCGGCACGCCGTGGGCCCGCATCACCGGCAGCAATGGATCGAGGTTTCGGGCGCGCAGACGGGCGACCTCGTCCAGGGCGCCCGCAGCGATCATCGCCCGGAAGCGGGTGTCGATGCGGGCGCGCAGCACCGCGCGGTCGGGCGCCAGGAAGATCTTGTCGAGCGTCCAGCCGGCGAGCGGGCCGGGGACCGGATCGCCGTAGAAGCTGGCGATCGGCCGGCCCGTGGCGAGAAAGATTTCCAGGGCGCGCATCACCCGCATCCGGTCGCTCGGGCGCAGGCGGGCGGCGCCCTCGGGGTCGTGCCGGGCGAGTTCGGCGTGGAGCGCTGCGGTCGGTCGTCCCTCGGCCTCGGTCCGCACCTGCGCGCGCACCGGCTCGGGGACCGGCGGCAACTCCGAGAACCCCTGCTCCAGCGCCCGGAAATACAGGCCCGTGCCGCCCACGAAGACCGGCAAGCGCCCGCCGAGCGTCCCCAGCAGCGCCGCCGCGTCCCGCGAGAAATGCCCCACGGAGTAGTTCACGGCGCCGTCGACATGGCCATAGAGCCTGTGGGGCACCCGCGCCTCCTCGTCCGGGTCGGGCCGGGCGGTCAGGCGGCGCAGGTCCGCGTAGACCTGCATCGAATCGGTGTTGATCACCACGCCCTCGTGCCGTCGGGCCAGCCGCGCGGCGAGCGCCGACTTGCCCGACGCGGTGGGCCCTGCGATGAGGATCGCGGCCGGGCGCCCCCCGGCCTCCTCCCGGTCTGGCAAGGCGTACCTCCACGATGCTGGTCGCGGTCCTGATAGCAAACCCGGATCGGCCGTCCATCACCGACGCGGTCCTGGCCGAGTCCCGCGCCGTGCTGCGGACGGAGCATCAGCCCCGGATCCTGCACGGGGAAGTCGCCGCCGAGCTGCTGGTGCCGGGCGAGCCCGCCGCGGCGGCGTCCCTCGCGGAGAGGCTGCGCACGGCCCTCGCGGGCGAGCCGGTCGATCTCGCGGTGCTTCCCGCCGACGCGCACCGGCGCAAGCGCCTGTTCCTGGCCGACATGGATTCCACCATGATCGAGCAGGAATGCATCGACGAGCTCGCCGGGACGCTCGGCCTCAAGGACCATGTCGCGGCGATCACCGAGCGGGCGATGCGCGGCGAGATCGCCTTCGAGCCGGCCCTGCGCGAGCGCGTGGCGCTCCTGAAGGACATCCCGGTCGGCGCGGTCGACGGACTGATCGCCGAGCACCTGACCCTGACCCCGGGCGGCCGCACGCTGGTGCGGACGATGCGGGCGCACGGCGCCCATACCTGCCTGGTCTCGGGCGGCTTCACCGTCTTCACCGGCCCGATCGCCGCGATGATTGGCTTCGACGAGCACCGGTCCAACGTGCTCGGCGTGGCGAACGGGCGGCTCACCGGAGTCGTCGAGTCCCCGATCGTCGGGAAGGCCGAGAAGCGCGCGACGCTGATCGCCCTGCGCGGCCAATTGGGCCTCGGGGCCGCCGAGACCCTCGCGGTGGGCGACGGGGCCAACGATCTCGACATGCTGAGCGAGGCCGGCCTCGGCGTGGCGTTCCGGGCGAAGCCCGCGGTCGCGGCCGCGGCGCGGGTCCGGATCGAGCACGGCGACCTCACCGCGCTCCTGTACCTGCAGGGCTACGCGGCGGCGGAGTTCGTGGGGTGAGCGCTCAGCGCAGGGGGCGAGGCGGGGCGATGACCGCCCCCGGAACCGCCCGGGTCTGACGGCCGTGCGTCCCCATGAGCCAGCCCACCGTCTCGTCCTCCGCGGAGGCGCCGGCGCCTTTCACGGCCTCGATGTCGCTCCACACGATCCGGATGTCGATCTGCACGTGTCGAGATGCCCGTGTCGACCTGAACATCGCGGATGTGGGCCATCGTAGCGGGAGGGCCGTCGGCGACATCCACTTGCGCGTCGGCCAAGCCCTCGTCCGGCCCGGGCGGCAGCCTCGCCTTCTCACCGGGGCGGGGGCGAATTTCGGGGTATCGAAGGCGACGGCCGTCACGGATCGCGGATCGTCCGAGCCGCACCGACCCGCGGCACCCGTATGCCGCCCCGTGGCGCCGCGTCCAGGCGGCGTGCCCTGAACGCAGGAAAGGCCGCCGCTCCCCGCGAAGCGACGGCCCTCGATCGCGCGCCTGACGGCGCTCAGTCCAGCCCGATCGCCACGAAGCGCACGTCGCCCGTGGCGCCCGCCACCAGCAAGAGGACCGACTTGCGGCCGTCCTTCTTCAGGGTGTCGACCCGCTTGGTCACGTCCGCCGGAGTGTTGACCGCCTCCTGGCCGACCTCGACGATCACCTCGCCGGGCTGGATCCGCTTGTCGGCCGCCGTCGAGTTCGGATCGACGCGGGTCACGACCACGCCCTTCACGGTGTCCTTGATCGAGTACTTCTTGCGCAGGTCGTCGGTCATGCCGGAGAGGTTGAGACCGAGCGCCTGACGGGTCGCGCTCTCGGGCTCCGGCTGGCGCAGGTTGGCGAGCTGGGGCTTGTCGCCGTCCTCCAGACGGCCGAGGGTGACGGGCTTCGTCACCTCCTCGCCCTTGCGCATGACGACCACGTCGACCTTCTGGCCGACCGGCGTGGAGGCGACGATGCGCGGCAGGTCGCCCGAGGCCTTCACGGGGGCGCCGTTGAACTTCAGGATCACGTCGCCGACCTCGATGCCGGCGGTCTTAGCCGGGCCCTTCTCGTCGACGCCGGCCACCAGGGCCCCCCGCGGCCCACCCTTCAGGTTGAGGGCCTCCGCGGTGGCGTCATCGACGTTCTGGATGCGCACGCCGAGCCAGCCCCGGCGAACCTCGCCGAAGTCGCGGAGCTGGTCGATCACGGGCTTGGCCGTCCCCGACGGCACCGCGAAGCCGATGCCCACCGAGCCGCCGGTGGGCGACAGGATGGCGGTGTTGATGCCGATCACCTCACCGTCCATGTTGAACAGCGGACCGCCCGAATTGCCCTTGTTGATGGCCGCGTCGGTCTGAATGTAGTTGTCGTACGGTCCGGACTCGATGTTCCGGCCCCGGGCCGAGACGATGCCGGCCGAGACCGAGCCGCCGAGCCCGAACGGGTTGCCGATGGCGATGACCCAGTCGCCCGGCCGCATCTTGTCGGAATCGCCGAACGGCACGGCCTTCAGGGGCCGCTCGGCCGTCGGCTTCACCCGCAGCACCGCGAGGTCGATCTTCGGATCCTTGCCGACGATCTCGGCCTTCAGCTTGGTGCCGTCGTGCAGGATGACCTGGATGTCGTTCGCGTCGCCGATAACGTGGTTGTTGGTCACCACGATGCCGGAGGCATCGATGATGAAGCCGGAGCCCAGGGAATTGGACTTGCGCTGCTGGCGCGGCGCGTCGCTCTCGCCCCGCTCTCCGCCACCGCCGCGGCCGCCGCGACGGTTGAAGAACTCCTCGAACAGATCCTCGAAGGGCGTACCCGGGGGGACCTGCGGCCCGGCGCGGCTGCTGCGCGCCTCGACCGTCGTGGAGGCC
>Ga0160428_1001705_pt1 | contig 15552 bp, 20 predicted proteins | sample SolpanmetagenomM_FD_108198 | JGI IMG/M metagenome (GOLD analysis project Ga0160428, IMG submission 108198) | Solar panel surface microbial communities from Lawrence Berkeley National Laboratory, California, USA - M | ecosystem: Engineered > Built environment > Solar panel > Unclassified ... | reverse complement strand
CTGCTCATCGCGGTATATCTCGCCCATGTCTTCATCGCCCAAATCTCGCCATAGAGTACTATTGATATATTTCGCGTTCCCCTGTCCAGACGCGAGCACCTTGACCTTTTTTGATAAATCCTGATCAAAATATAGCAGCGACATTAGCCTCGTCGATTCCAATACTGGTTTCGCGGCGACAACAGGAGCCAGGACGGCAGGAGCCGCAGCGCTGTCATCAGCTGCTACTCCCTCACTTCCACGGACTGCTACATCCCCATTCACCCTGCCGTCAACGTCACCACCAGGCAACAACCCATGCTCCCTCAAAACCCTCTCATACACCCTCACCTTCTCCTTCACAGCCTCACCATCACTCAACCTCCTTCTCTTACGCCGTGGCGGCGGAGCTTGCCATGTGCATTCAGCGTTGCCCTTTCTACACGTCGAGCAGATGGGCGATATTTTGTCACATTTCACTTTGCGCTTGGTGCACGGTTGGCAGGTATATGGCATGATGGATGCAGGAGGCATGGATGCTGGGGGCATGGATGCAGGAGGCATGGAAGCCATCGTTTGTTTGCTTTCAGTCACAGTAAGGTTCGTCCCGGATTTTAAAACCTAGTAGAGCATCATGAAGATGGAAGAGTGATGATGGAGACTCATGGAATTGAAGAAGCATGCAGCACACATTGAGAGCGGGAGGAGCTGCTCCACCTCCGTTTTCGTGCTAGCCAGTACTACCTGACCTTAAGTTAAACCTACAAATTGGTAAGCACAAACACTTCTGCCATAACACATATAAGCTCTACGATAGAGTCTCTCTCTCTCTATAGCCAGGCACTAATTCTGCATCACTGCGGTGCACAACGTAGACTACAACTCACACGTACCACATCTACAGTATACGAATTGATACAGTATCCCACGTCTGCCTCATCTTCTCGCACACAGACTACAGAATCCAGCTATATTACACGCCTTGACATGCATGAGTATATATACAAAAAAACGCCAAATGGCGAACGCAGCATTTCTCTTTCCAATTCGTTACGCGCTACGCGCTACGGCACTTTTCCCTCGACCTTGCCCCCGTTATTCCCATCCATCCTCTTGCCTTGCTTGGAGTCATGCTCTGGCACCACACTCCGACTCGATTTACTCTTAAGGTATACACTCTCTTTGCTCTTGAGATCTACACTCTCTTTACTCTTGAAGTCTACACTCTCTTTACTCTTAAACTCTACAACACTCTCTTTATTCTCCAACAATCTCGCGACACCCCTAAACCCACTTTCTCTTCCACTCGCATAATACACAATCATCAACCAAGCCGCGATGACATTGACGATATGATGCAGCACATATGCGTACGTAACGCCATAAATCGCCGCATACGCCGCCATAGCGAAGAAGAGGACGGACGTTGCCTGATGCGCTAGGGCATGTAGTTTAGGATGATATTCGGCTGCAATGCCCCTACTCTGTGCTGTTGATGTTGATATTGGAGGAGAAGATATGCTTTGGCGATGAAGTCGTGGTATCATTTTGCCCGTACTCAACGTCTCCACAAGCAGTACGAACGGCAAGATGGAGAGGACATTATGGTGCGACGAAAAGGGTGTGAGCCAATGGACCGTCAGATTGTGTATCCAAACGACCAATGTTGGCAGATTGATCGGCAAGATCCAAAGCATTAGGATTAAGACACTGTGTGCGTAATTGTAAAAGTCGACGGAGTTGGTGTATGTGTACTAACAATAGTAGTATTAGTGACGGGGCACAATTTAAAAAGACGGACGTTTGTCTATCGTCCAAAACTTACATTCTCTCTTGCCAAGCTCAAAGCACGCACACACGTTGCGAGCTGAGCGATACAGAGCACAATAAAAAGGAATTGGTATGGTATCACAGTCCAGACAAGCATAATCAGAACACTTGTAACGATAAGCCTGCGTCTCAGGCTAGAGACGATAAAGCTTGAATTGGCTCTTCCCAGGAGTCGTAGAATTGTAGCGTAGATGACTGCCAACACATGTGTGAGTAGCAGGGCGATATAGTTCAAGCCGACACAAATCCCAATACTGACAACACCGAAGAGAGGGACCAGGAACCAGAAGAACGGGTCGTGGGTGCCGAGGAGGAGATCGTTTTGCGTAAAGTCAAAGGACGCTTCGACAGCTTTGTCAGCGCGCCAACTGAGGAGGCTCGGACCTATAGTGCCAGAAGTTTGAGGGTATGAAATCCCAAAGAGAGTTAGTGCGACAAATAGGACGGGTACTGAGGTGCGAAGACACATGTCCAGACCCTCAGAGAAGCTCATGAAGATGCCTATTGCCGTCAGCATACTTAGTATATAGAAAATATCTATAAAACTTACCAGAATCATCATATGTTTTAAATTGCTTCCTCAACACAAGCGCCACAATCAACAATGGAAACGCAGCAAATGCTGTCCTATATCTCATCCATAGCTTGCCCATACTACCAGGAATATCCACCTTGAGTGAGATATGCATGGAGCTGTTGCACGTCGGGCTAGACCAGATCTGTAGTCCCAACCCGCTGGCACCGGCATTGCCTTCGAGTGGTGGAGGCAAGTATGGAGCTACACCATGCATGCTGACTTCCACCTCTCTTGCATTCACGAAAAACTTGGACTCGTGCGGATCAGAGATGTATTGACGGACAAGCGGGGCGAATAGTTCGGGCTCATCGCAGGATGGCGTGTCGATATTGAGTTTGTAGGCTAGCAAACTCGATTGTAAGGACGCTATTGTAATTTCCATCATGAACGGATGATCTGCCGCAGTGGTGACGTCTATACCGGATGCAATCATGCTCGATAATGTCTTGGTTGTTTCTATCTTTGATTCGGATATTGTTGCAAATTCTGCAATCACCCAACCAGAATGCAGTTCGGCAAGTCTATCGACTATTGCAACAAATTGATAGTCGACAAGTTGTTCAAGGTCGACCTGCAGATATGAAAATGGTTGCACTTCGTCGAAAGGATGTCGAGAATCATTCGTGGATGCAGGAAGAGCGGTCGTGTCATCAGCGGCACTCCGGCAGGCCAGTCGGCTTGAATCAGGATTTCCTCCAGAAAGATCGATGTTGATGGAGAAGCTTGAGGATAATTGTTGTGACGGAATGACACTACAAAACATGATATCAAGCTGGTCTGCTACATCGGCCAAACCTTGGCTCTGATGCGATAGTATAGTAAGACGCTTACGATCAAGAGGGTCCTCAGCAGGCACCGGCAGTAAATACGCCATAGATTTGCCACGTGCACCAAGCTCTTGCAGAACAAGTCTTTCTCCGACAGGCATAAAATCATGCGCGCCCTCGCCCAAGGTCAAAAGTATCCTAGGCTCGACCTGAGTAGGTCGCTTCTGCTTGATATCTTCTAGTCCAGTTAAAAGCCACTTACTGAACGACGACATCCTCTCTCCTCTGGTTCTCGTTTGTGGTGGTCTTCTTGCATCAATCACATCATACAATGACCGTACTACGCTCTTCCTCAACTGGTCACACCAGACCATTGCTAGATGGTCCATTCCAGTCCAAACATGCGGTATTGTTGATGTAAAAACAGTGAATCCATTTTTCGCAGGTACCAAGGAAGCAAGGGTGGCGTAGTCTGAAGCTACTATAGTGTCGAGTCCACCTCCAGCAATCGAGACCAGAGTTACCTCTCTTAGAGGATTAGCGCCAGGAAGCTTCTCCAGATAAGCATTACGCCAGTAATCATTAACTCGTTGATAAGTATGAAGCACTTCTGCATCGAAGCTGACAGGGGGTCGGGAATGTGGTGCTGCTAAGGTAACGATTGTGTTCACGGTATCTGGCTGGTAGTTTGAAAGTGTGAGCATTGTTCGAGCAACGATACCTCCCATAGAATGTCCAACCAAAACCACAGACGTGGGATCTGGTAAGCTCGAATCTCTGACCGACTGATGTGGATTGTGATAGAGCTGTAATATGTAGCCAATGACTTCGTTCAGATATTCTGCTTGATCTAGCAGTGTCTGCCCATGGAAAGCAGCCAAATCTTCATTGAAATCGACAGTAAACCAATCAAGCGACCTCTTGCCACTGTCAAAAGCATACGTGTCGCTTTGCAAGACGTTCTGAAAGTGTACCGCAGATTCTGATGCCAATGACCGGACTTGCTTATAACTTCCAGCATTTCCAGGAATAAACAGAACCGGCACTCCTCTCACCTGGATCGATCGATCAGTATGACGAAATCGCATAGATACTGTCTCAATTCCATACCCTTGCATCATCATCTATTCCCACTTCCCTGTACAAGTACAACGAGTATTTACTGGCGAATCGAGTATGTTCGGTATCAAAATCCGGATACGCAACAAAACCAGCACTCATGTATGACATTCGGCAACCATCCGGATCTTTCTGTCGCGATAAAAAGGCTTGAATAATGGAAAAGGAAAAGAATGTCGCAAATGCAGTAACAAGCAAGATCAGAGCAGAGGCGCCCCATGGACTTCGTCGTCGTTTTGGTCGTGGCCGGGTTTGTTTTGTATGTGCTGTAAAGTCTGGGTTTGTGGCATTGTCCGAGGCAGATTGTGTCTTCATAATCCATTCTGTTGTCTCTTCCTCCGTCCTATCCCAAGCCCTCGTCCTCCTTCCATCTTCCACGGTCAATGCCTCCTCTTCCGATGTGTCTCTCGAACTGCGGTCTTCTCCTCCCAATGCGCCGATCTCTCTCGACTTCCTCCTCCTTGACTCTTTCATGTTGCCATTGGTTCGCGCACTGGTCTGTGTCGTCTCCGCTGATTCCTCTTGCGCAGGTGAAGCCTGAGACCTTGTCTTCATCTATAGTAGCATATGAGCCAGGATGAAGTAGGGGTCCGAACTGGTTGAGAGTGCGAACATGCGCGTCGCGAGTGTGACCTCGAATGGAGTTGTCGCAAATGGTGCTGCCGTATAGATTATTCGTGTTGAAATCGAGGGATGTTTAAGGATGTCGGCACAGATAGATAGCCGTTTGGATACAACGCGTGGCTGGGGCCAGTGTTTATGCGGCCGGAAATAGCAACAAGCCAGACAGCGACAGCAATGAAGTGCAAGACAGAAACAGCAAGAGCGAGAAGGAGAGTTGAGGGAGGTGGTTGTGAAAGTCCGGGCTAGAAGACTATCTAATTCAGCGTTGCGGCTCTTGCTCAAGGACTCGGCCAGATGATGAAATGTTACTTTGAATCGAAGCAGGCCGCAGATCTTGAATATTCAACCATGGTACTGCTAGACTCGCTTGTTCTTGATTCAGGTTTGTTTCAGCTTGACGCAGAATGCTATTGGTTGTCATCCTCGATGATGCTGATATACTGCACATCCGTACCTTCTCCGCCTTGTCATCTATAGTTACCAGGTACCCGTCCTGTCCTGAAGCCTGCCCATTGGCATTGGCAGACCAAATGCTTGTCCCTCCATGTATACATCCCATACTGAAACGCCATCTCCAATGCTGCTACTCTCTCACGGTCCATTCAGCCAGTCTCGCACTCCTCTGACAATCCTTCCAGTAATTCCTTCTTCTTCACCTTCGCCACCCTGCTGCTGCGGATTCTGTGGCTGCCCAGATGGTGCTCGTCGAGCTCTTGTCGGGCTTTCATCAAGCACATACGGATGATCTCTAGAACCAGATTGTTGACGTGCAAGATTCAGACGCGCAAGGTAATCACGAGAACCATGATCATGCAAAGGCGGCTGATCAGACGCTCGTGGTCCTTCCTGAGCTTGATCCTTCGGAGTGATGCCTTCCCGACATACAGGGCAGGTGTCATGCTCCGTCAGCCAGGCTTTGATACAATCGAAATGATACCAGTGCTTGCAAGGTAGTGTCGTGATCTCCTCTCCAATGTCAACATCAGCCATACAGATTGAGCATTCAGCTTTTCCGGTATTTTCGTCGAGCTGTTGCACGTCAAGCTTACTTTTCGGTAATTGATTGATAATTTCCTCTGAAGCTCCTGGGGGTGCGTTGCCGGTGGCATGTTGCTCCATGAGTTGAGATATCACTCGATCCAGTGCCTCTTGCGAGAATACTGCGTCTCCTGATTGTGCTCGGCTCGGATCGAACAGACTGGCAAAGTTCAAAGGCCCCATTGCATGCATTCCAGGTTGTCCAGGATTGCCAGGCATGCCAGGAAAGCTTCCAAATAGACCTCGAAGTAGTCTGCATCACGTTAGTGTAAGAATCAGAATGTCTGACCAAGAGCAACCTTACTCGTCCATATCATTTGGTTGCATCTGATCACCAGCTGTCCTCGTGGTTCTTCCAGATCCCATGGCAAAGAATGGACCATTGGAAAATGTGACTGTGTAACCCGGACCTGTCCGTGTGTAATGGAATCCGCCTTGACCTTGTGGTTGTTGCTGTTGTTGTAGATGCTGTTCCTGCTGATGATGTTGTTGTTGACCAGGCATTGGAGGAAAGGCATTGGTCCCGAATGGCGGTCCTACGGTTCTTCCCATTATTGTCTGAAAGATGTCCTGGAACGGATTGCCTCCATATCCCTGCTGCTGCTGCTGCTGTGGATAGTGCTGCGGTCCACCTCTTCGACCTTGTGTGCCCGGCAAACCGAAAGGATTGGTAGGATGTTGTTGTGGATGATGCCCGAAGCCTTCTATATCTTCTTCATCCGGATCTGGTGCGTTTGCCCAGGGATTTAGACCTAGAAAAGGGTTCTGTGATTGTTGTGGTGGAGGTGGTGACGGCGCTGATTGAGCTGCACGAGGATCAAAGTCGTCATTTATAATCTCTGTGAAGTCTGAACCACAATTTGGGCAAGTGAGGCCAGTTGGATCGCCATTGTTGTGCCATTCGTTGTCACATTGATGGCAGAAGACTAGTTCTCGATGTTGTTCTTGTGGTCTTTGCGAGCTCATGGTGATGAGGAGGGTGGGATGGAGAGTAGAGTAGGATAGAGAGCGAGCAAATGCTCAATACGAAATGAGATGTGGACCAATGCGAATAGCGCTAGACTATTTGGTAATCCGATAGTGATGGCTCTTGTGAGTCTAGATTGTAGCGCCAACAGTTGATCGCCGTATCATTCGATAACACGAGGTGGATTGTGTTGTTGCGGGCTGGATGATGATGGAGAAATGCTCGAAGCTGATGATATAGGTAGGCTGTAATAATTGTCCACGGGACAAATCTGAAACAAGCCTGTTTGCCGCTGATTGACGATCAAACAATTACGTCACTGTAATTGAGTACAAGGCATGTACGACTCTTTCGTGGTAGTAAGACGAAGGGTGGAAGTGTTTGCGTTTTGTTTACTCGAGGAAGAATAGTAACAACTGCAGTCAGTCGGCATCTCAATGATAAAGCAAGCCTATCAGCAAATCAGCAGCCAGGCTGTGCTGTTCTTCTCTGTTCCACCTTCTTCTTCCCCAGATTTCTATCGATTGTACCGGCTATACGAACATTGCGAGCAGAAAAGCAGTTGATGATGAGATGAAATATTAAACGAGTATTTCCAAGCCACTTAAGTGTAACCCTCCTGACAGAACTCACCCAGGATTATAATGCTGTCGAGAAAATGCAAAACATATATATCATAACATCATTAATACCTGACCTCGAATGACGGCCTTACTCCTGCTGTTTCAAATGGAGGCTCCCATCGATCTTCTCACTCGTTTCGTCATTGACCTTGTCACCTCCATGGTGACACTGCTGTGACTTTCCTTCATCTTCTCATGTCCGCGCAGAGCTCCTCCACCTTCTACCATACCCAGCATATCCATCCCGTCACTTCTTTGCTCTCGCGCCCCTAAGCAAGAAACTTCCTACCACACCAGCCGCGACTGCCAACCCCCCAACAATAGCTACACCCACCAATCCCTCCCGCTGCACCTTCTCGTCAATCAACTCCCGCAAACTCGCTGCCTGCAAGTTGTCCGGTTCCAGATCCATTAATAACTCATTATATCGTCTTGCTTCTGCATAGCTGCCGAGCTTGTAGTTGCCCAGAGCGAGGTAGTAAAGGCATTCGCGGCGACGTTCAGGAGAGGAACGGAAGATTTCGGATAGGAGCTGGATGCCGAGTTGGTTGTCTGGACGAGCTGGTGATTTTATGAGACCCTGGAAGAGGGAGGCGTCAGTTGAGCTGGTCGTATGGATTGAGAGTGACGAGAAGCATAGCACTGCATACCCATGCATAATTGAACTTTGTCTGAAGGCCGACGTAAGATCCTTCTTTTTCGTATTGCGAGCGGAGGACATTGAGTTCGTCCGGCTTTAGAGGACTGAATGATAGATTGTTAACTGGGCATCAGCATACTGCGTGTTATCTAGACCTATTCACCTGTCTGCGTCGGCGGCGTCTGCGTTTGAGGGATTAGCGGTGGTTATACGTTCAAAGAAGGTAATTACGCATACATGGTAGGTTCGTCATTATGTGCTTGTTGTTCTGAGTGTGAAAACTTTTTGGGATTGTGTGATCTTATAGTCTTGATACTGTAAGTGAACCTAGATGAACAGTCTGTATTTGTACTTGTACTCAGCCTGTCGCAGAGGAAGCTTCCGGGCTGAAACACGTCTCATGCACATGCTTGCAGCCACGAGATCGACATGTGGGGAAATCGTCCTTCGCGACGACCGATGTTTATGCGGCGCAATTCTTTGTTGTGCATCCATCAATCTTCAGCTTCAACACAAACCAATTCATACACCTGCACACAATACACATTCTCCAAAGCCATCGAATAATAAAGACCTCAACATGCTCCTCGACGAAGATCCCGCAGCTGTACGCCATATCTCTCTGACTACAGCAACATCACCAACACTAACAGTGCCCAGCTCATCCACGAATGTATCGCCAACTTCGCCTTGCAACCTGATCGATCCGCCCTCTCTCGCATTCACTCTTCGTTATCCACACTCAGCGAAGCACGCTCTCTTCGTCTGACACAACTCAACACGTCTCTGAAACGTTTGCAACGACAACATTCCACACTACAGCAACAACATGACCTCGACATGCAAAAGTACAGCGCCAGCGAACATGCACAGAAAATACTAGAAATGGACGGGAAGAAGTTCAGAGTAGCGAAGGAGGCTAGTGAGGCAGAGATTGATAGTGAGAGGTTGGAGGTGGAGTGCGCACAGACAGAGGCGCAGCTGGAAGAGTTGGTCAGACAGGGCAGGGAAGGAGGAGGCGCGAGATCTGGAAGAGGAGGTGATGATAAGTTGGCCGAGCAAGCTGTGTATGTGAAAGGTAGCATTATGAAGCAAGGTTGGTTTGCTGACTTCCTTCTAGACTCAAGCTTAAGCTGTATCGCTCACTCGGAATCGATCTCGAACCCGATGCCCAAGGTCAATTTAGTAAGGCTGTGGTACGGAATGTGCAGAAAGGAATGGTCAACGTGATACCTATTGATGGAACATTACCACGGAATGCCTATGCAGAGAGAATTTGGCAAGCGGTGTAATGAGTTGCTATTTGCTATTGGAAATGCTTTAGACGGTCAGGGACACTGTCCAGGGATTGCAGGACTTTGGCATGGCGTTATATACAAGAAGATACCCAGGATTTATATTATAGAGGACAAATGCTCATTACAGCTTGGCTTCATATTACAGCTTTCATAGTGCAAACCGGCCGGGTAGAGCACCGAACATGAAACAAATCTCAAACGGCATCACCTCAACTCAACACATCAAACACCATGTGAATCCCAGAAGAGCATGCTCAATCGATGGAGTAGGATTCTTCACAGCAGTCGCACCTTCAAGGGTTACGCATCAACATCACCATGCCCTTCTCGCCATTATGTCAGAGGAAGAGCTTCATCCAAAACAGCTACGCTCTCCCCAGCGCCAGTGGCAATCCCTAGCCTGCCTAACAACAAGTTTGAGCTGCGAAACTATCAATCAGAATGTATAGAGTCAGTCCTGAAAGCCTTTCAAGAAGGAAAGCGTCAAGTAGGCGTATCTTTAGCTACTGGTAGTGGCAAAACTGTTGGTGCGACCACCCTCAAACTACATACAAAGCTGACTTCTTGTTAGGTCATCTTCACCGACCTGATCGGCCGTGTTGAACCTCTCACACCTCAAGCAACACGAACCCTCATCCTTGCCCATCGCCGCGAATTAGTCGAACAAGCTGCCAAACAATGCAGTCTCCGCTATCCCTCCAAAACCGTCGAGATCGAAATGGGAAACCTCAAGGCTTCTGGAGTAGCAGACATCACTGTCGCGTCTATACAAAGCATTCATTCACAGGAACGGATCGGAAAGTTTGATCCTGCTGATTACAAGCTGATTCTGGTCGACGAAGCACATCATATCGTATCAAAAGCATACTTGGAAGTTCTGGAACACTTTGGTATTTCGGACAAGCAGCAACGAGAGGAAGAAGATGTAGAAAAGAAGAGCACACCAGCTTTGGTTGGCGTAAGTGCTACTTTGTCTAGGTTGGATGGAGTTGCTCTGGGCAAGGTTATCAAGCACATTGTCTATCATAAAGACTATGTAGAGATGATTGGCGAGAACTGGCTTTCCAATGTCATCTTCACCACAGTCTCTTCGAGTGCTGATTTGTCCAAAGTTCGCAAAGGTGTAGGAGGTGACTTTTCGACGTCTCAACTGTCAAGGGCTGTTAATCAAGATCACATCAATCTGATCACCGTCAAAGCCTGGCAGAACAAAGCAGAAGGTCGCAAGTCAACTATAGTGTTCTGTGTCGATCTCGACCATGTTGACAGCTTGACTACCATGTTCAGACAGCATGGTATAGATGCACGTTTTGTATCTGGAGACACGCCGAAAAAGATTCGTAGTGACAGACTCGACGCGTTCAAGCGAAGGGAGTTCCCCGTCCTGGTCAACTGTGGAGTTTTCACAGAAGGCACCGACATTCCCAACATCGACTGTGTACTTCTCGCACGCCCAACCAAATCCCGCAATCTCTTAGTACAGATGATTGGACGTGGTATGCGTCTTCATCCTGGCAAGGAAGACTGTCACATCATCGACATGGTTGCATCTCTTCGTACTGGTATCGTCACTACGCCCACACTATTCGGTCTGGACCCATCAGAAACAATCACAAGCATGGATCCGGAAAAGCTGCGCAAGCTTCGCGAAAGAAAAGAAACAGAGAAAGAAAGACAAGCCGTTCTTGACAGCGTCAAAGCCGATCCTAGAGTCATGGGAAAGAAAGTGCCAGAATTCGCCGGTAGCATCACCTTCAAAAGCTACGAGTCCATCTCCGACTTGATAGAAGACTCCTCAGACGAACGCTTCATCCGCGCCATCAGCCCAAACGCTTGGGTCAATGTCGGCGCAGACAAATACATTCTCAGCAACGGTACAATGGGCGATTGGATCACCCTCGAGCGCATCGCTCCGCTGCCCACTTCACCAACATCACTCACCTCACCAACAACAACAGCACGAGACCCCTTCAGCTCACCAACGTGGAAAGTAACATTGACCTCCAAGCTTTCCTCCCCCGCCGCCTCCTCTACCCCCACCCACAAACCCACCTCTCCTTTCGCTCGCCCCCGAACTCTCCTCCAATCATCCACCTTCGAAGCCGCAGTCAACGGCGCAGACACCTACGCCTCCACCCACTTCTTCTCCGGCTTCATCTCTCTCTACCTTCCCAACGCCAAATGGCGTGACACTCCCGCCAGTCAAGCACAACTCGACTACATCAACAAGTTCAGAGAGGCGGATAGAAAGCTAGAATACGGTGATGTCACGAAGGGCAAGGTCGGGGATATGATTACGAAGCTTAAGTTTGGTGCAAAAGGGCGGATTTTGGAGGCGGTAAAGCAGAGGAGGAAGGAGGAGAGGGCTAGGGAGGTTGCGAGTGAGTGGGAGAGGAAGATTGAAAGGGAGAGGGTTAGAGTTGGACCTGTTGGGCTTGAAATGGGATAGGTAAGCTGGGGGAGGTGTGGTGTTTTAGAAGCTATGATACTCTGCCCAGCTAGACATAACCATCGACCATGCTCCCCACCTTGGCGTGGCAATCCCGCAATATGGGGTTCCTGTTGGACCTGTTGGGCTTGAAATGGGATAAGCTGGGGAGGTGAGGTATTTTGCAAGCTATTCCGTGGTTGTTATGTACCTGCAGGGAGTGTTATAGCCTAGGGTGTAATGGGACCAGCCTGGACTTCGGATCGCGTTCGCTAGGATGCTGGCGTAATGGCGTCTTGCAACAGAGACCAAAGAAGTCTAACAACTCCCCTCATCAAGTTTTTATCGAGATCTCACTAAGCGAGTCGCCTTTCAGACGAGCCTTCGCCTACCTACCCCGATTCAGATGTCGATGTCCGATTTCAATACTACTAGTGTGAGGAGTGCTGCAGTACTTTAGAATTAGCTAGACCGTCTTTCACTTGCCGTACTCTTGATGAAGTAGAGCTCAGGGATAGTGCCTATCAAAGTACGAACCCAGCTATATCCTGGGTCGTGAAGACTGCTGGTGATGGTGATAGACACTCAATTTTGAAACGGGGTAGGTAGGATGAGCCCATTTCGCGCTCAATCGTCTTGTGTATAATAGACGAAAATCTCTAGCGTCATCAACCACTTTTCTTCGACGAACATCATATCAAAGCTCTTAATCTTCTTCTTGGGTTCCTTGTCCACGCCCATAAGCATAGCCACTTCCGCAGCGAACTGTGTCTTCGTGATGCCGCTGTCGTTGATGAGAAGCCGCCTTTCCTCATATGCGTCGCAACAACACGGGCACGCTGGTGCTTGATGGGTCGCGTTTACCGCATAAAGGTAAAGTCATTTCAGAGGGGGTTGCGAGGCGGGCTAATTGGCCGTTCTTGATCTTCTCGAGCCACTCTCCATCGTCGAATTGTATCTGTAATTCATGGTCTCCATACGCCAGATCTTTTTGCAGTGGTTCGTCGACAATATCGGTCGCGGACGGTGTTGACGTGGAAAGTGAGTCGGCAATCGAATTAACGTCGGAGGCGGAAGATGTGGCAGACATAGTGCTGGAAGAAAGAAAAGAAAGGAATAGCACAACTCTCGAGTACGACTAGCTTAGAGTCTGCTACCTATCAATCGATGGGTTTGGATGTATAGGGGCGACTAGAGAGGGTATATCTTAATCGTGATCTAAGCGCTGAGGCCTGGCCAGGAAGTTTGTCGGCTTATAAGTGTCAAGGTATGAGTCACAGTGACTCATAAAGACCGACTAACTATCGTACTTAAGTAGAAGTTGATTATACTTTTCTACTTCCTGTTAGCATGCTTGGTTATGTGCCTCGTGGCCGGTAAGCGAAGCAATACGGAAAACTGCTGACAACGCATAAGGAAGGATCACAAGTCTTGCTTTACGTAAAAGAACGACTTCAGAGGTCACTCTTTATCAACTTCAATCGATCCACGTATATATTTTCTTTCTTTCGTTAGCTTGCACGATGTGACGTCCTCTGCCTCGCCATTATCGCTTAGGAAGCTGCACGTACGCCTTCAGAGAGATCATTTCTACACCAAGAAACAGAAACCAACCAGAACCAATATATGACCATAAATATTTGTAGCAATTGTTCGCTTTCATGTCATTGTCATAATCTGGAAGTGAGAGGGTGAGGATGGTGTGGGGGGAGGAGGTGGAGGTTGTGTCGGAAGAAGACGAGGGCACAAGTCGCAATGGGGTGAATGTGCGATTCAAACGTGGTGGAAGCGTTGAGCGGTACGATTTGCTCGCGGCCGCAGACGGTATTGGGTCGCAGATTCGCGACAGCATCTTTTCTGCGCAGATCAAGGACGAGGGCGTACACCTCGCTTATTTCACGGCAAAGACCGACCTCCTCGCTGGCAGTACGTACGCACAAGGTCTGAATGCCACACGAGGACGCACGATATACATTCGTCCAGATCCGAATCCTGCGGGCCACTGCAGCGTGATACTGTTGAATGCGACGTGGCCGAGGCAAATCGAGGAGAGAAGGCGACTAAACGATGCGTTGGCGGCGGGAAAAGAGAGCTATAAGCGACTGCTAGAGGAGGAGTTTAGTGATGTTGGGTGGCTTGCTCCGGAAGCGCTCAAGGAGATGAGAGCGACGGATGACTTATACTGCTCGGTCATTGCGCAGGTTCGGGCGTCGAAGTTGTTTGAGAAAAGGGTCGTGCTGCTGGGTGATGCGGGTTATGCTACCCCAGGCCTCGGGACTAGTCTCGCTATCATGGGGGGCTATGTGCTTGCCGGGGAGTTGTGCAGAAATGGTGCCGATATCGAGAGGAGTTTGCAAAAGTATGAAGATGTTATGCTCCCGTTTGTCAAAAGTCAGCAGGGTGAGGGTGGTTTGATGCAGCTGGCTAGTCCTCAAACTGCTTGGGGGATTGGCGTGTTGAGGATGGTGGTGAGAGTGGTGACTGGATTGAGACTGGATAAGTTGGCGATGAGTGTGAGTGGGTTGATGGGCTGGGAGAAGAAATTGGAGTTGCCTGAGTATGAGTGGCCTGAGGGGTTGGCGTGGCCGGAAGTGGAAGCGGAGGCTCGATCGGGGAGTGTTAACAGGAAACGTTGACAATGAAAACACAAAAAGCTCAGATAAAGTGTACTGTCATGCCAGCGTCCTTCAGAGACGTACCATTCTGTGCTATACTGTGGTAACCCAGTGTAAAGACCGCTCGATCGAATGACACTCTCTACTCCTGTCATGTTCTTTTCCGTCGACTTAAGTATACCTTGCCGGACATCCTACGGGTAATCTATTCGTTTTAGAACGTTAGCGCTTAGCTAAGACTGTATTTCGACGATCTGTAATCAGTCCTGGTGTTCTTGGAAAGCGTCTACCGGAATTGCAGATGCTTGGATCTAAGTGTCTATTAGGATATGTTAGCATTGATATATTTTCGGCTGTGGAAGAACGGATCTGTGCCAGGAGGGGCTTGTCGATATTGTGATGGTGCCAATCGTCTTGTGAAACCTCAAAGATACGTTTTTAGAGGCCACGCGACATTTCCTCCTGATATCTGCCGTATTATGTACCAATTGTTCGATTTCCGGCCAAAAATATATGTCGCGAAAGCCCCACCAGAGTTCAGGCAAGCTATTTTGAGCAGGGTGTGCATGCCGATGTAAGCATCATCGCCAGCATTATGTAGCTGTGTAAGATACTCTTTCCAGCCCATACGACGAATGATCGACTGCATGGCAGATCAGAGTATAACAGCCATTATCCTCGGGAAAGAGATCCCTTTGCACAGCTGCCATAGTCTGATCTTCATGTACAAAAATCGACGTACCATTATCGAATTCAGCAGGGTTACTAAGGTAGTGTAGATCTCTATATCGAGCAAGATTGCCGTCGACGCTAATATGAACAGTTCGGCCCTTCGGGTAAGTCTAAGGAGATGTTCGGAACAGTCAGCAGTGTCTTCAGAGTTGAGGTTAATTTTATCGAGGTCAAGAGTGCAGATTCCAGCCTCCGTAAACTCTCGCTCGTTATGCACCTGTGTGAGATCGAAACAGACAAAGACTCGATGCTCGAACTTTCGCTGATCTTGTCCATCAAGGTTGCAACGCAATATCTTGTTTATTGATTGGATCG
>Ga0160428_1001703_pt1 | contig 15620 bp, 18 predicted proteins | sample SolpanmetagenomM_FD_108198 | JGI IMG/M metagenome (GOLD analysis project Ga0160428, IMG submission 108198) | Solar panel surface microbial communities from Lawrence Berkeley National Laboratory, California, USA - M | ecosystem: Engineered > Built environment > Solar panel > Unclassified ... | reverse complement strand
TTCCACGACCGGCGAGGTGATCGAACTGCGCGGCAATTACCTGCCCGTGCGGCGGCTGACCGATACGTTCGGGTTCGGCGCGAACGATCGCATGCGGCCGGAGGAATCGCTCGTCATCATCGTCGAGAGCGAAAGCGCGGGGCATGTCGGGCTGATGGTCGACACGATCGACGACCGCCGCGAGGTGGTGATCAAGAGCCTCGAACAGAATCTCCACCCCATTCGCGGGCTCGGCGGTGCGACCATCCTCGGTGACGGATCGATCGCGCTGATCCTCGACATCGAGGCGCTCGTCGCCCCCGCCGCCCCTTCGCCACCGCGCTATGCCCAGAAAGGATTGGCCGCATGACCACCACTGTCGAAACCAAGGACGAGATCGGCGAACGCAAGATCGTCACCTTCTCGCTCGGCGACCAGACGTTCGGGATCGAGATGAGCTCGCTCATCGAAATCCGCGAATGGGACGAGCCCACCCCGCTGCCGGGCGTGCCGTCGTTCATCAAGGGCGTGACCAACCTGCGCGGCACCGTCGTGCCGGTCGTCGGGCTGGCCGAGCGGCTGGGCTGGGAGCCGAGCGCGATCCATGCGCGGTCGTGCATCCTGGTCGTCAATTTGAGCGGCAAGCAGGCCGGCTTCCTGGTCGACGAGGTCGCGGACATCGTGCTGATCAAGGATAGCGAGATCCGCCCCGCGCCGGATATTGAGATCGGCGAACCGAGCGTCATCAAGGGCCTGGTCAAGACGACCGCGCGCGCGAGCGATGCCGCAGCGGCGAACAGCGACGGCGCCGACGCGACGATGGTGCTGCTGCTCGACCTCGAAGCGCTGGGCCTGACCCGCCAGCTCGACGTCGCTGCGTGAGCATTTCCACGACCCTGAAACCCGGCACCGGCGCTGGCGCCGGGCCGGGGCACGATACGCCGGGCGGTCCACCGCTCGGCGATACCGAATTCGCCGCGATCGCCGCGATCATGCAAAGCGATGCGCGCATCTTCCTGACCGATATCAAGAAGACGCTGGTCCACGGCCGCTTGTCGCGTCGATTGCGGATGCACGGACTGGACACCTTCCGCGACTATCTGCGCCTGGTCCGCTCCGATCCCGAGGAACGCGCGGCGATGGTCGTCGCGCTGACCACCAACCACACGCACTTCTTCCGCGAGAACCACCATTTCGATCACTTCCGCTCGCAGGTGCTGCCGCGGCTGAAGGAACGTGCGCGGCATCAGCCGATCCGCATCTGGTCGGCCGGCTGTTCCAGCGGCGAGGAAGTGTACACGATCGCGATGTGCCTGCTGGGCCGAAACCGCAGCTCGGCGGCATGGTTGCGCAATGCCGACGTCAAGCTGCTCGCCACCGATCTCGCGCCGCATGTCGTCAAGTCGGTGCAGACCGCGAGCTACGCCGCGCAAACCTGCGATGCCATTCCGGAGGAATATCGCAAGACCTGGCTGCGGCCGGACGGCGACGGTTTCGCGCTGGCACCCGAGGCGCGCGCGCTGGTCACGGCACGCGTGCTCAACCTGTTCGACGAATGGCCGATGCGCCAGCACTACGATGCGATCTTCTGCCGCAACGTGATGATCTATTTCGACGACAAGGCGAAGGCCGAACTCGAACACCGGCTGGTCGCGCAGCTCGCGCCCGGCGGACACCTGTACATCGGCCATTCCGAGCGACTGATCGGTGCTGCGGCACAGACGATGCGCCCGTGCGGCCAGACGATCTACGTCAAGGACGGACCCGCCACGTGAACCGCATCCGCACGCTCATCGTCGACGACAGCCCGTCGATCCGCGCCGCCCTGACGCGCATCCTTTCGGCCGATCCCGAGATCGAGGTCGTCGGCGTCGCACCCGAACCCAATGCCGCGCGCGAGATGATCAAGGCGCTGGAACCCGATGTCATCACGCTCGACGTCGAGATGCCCGGTATGGACGGCCTGTCCTTCCTGGAACGGATCATGCGGCTGCGTCCGATGCCCGTCGTGATGTGTTCGACGCTGACCGCGCGCGGCGCGGCGGTGACGATCGAGGCGCTCCGGCTCGGCGCGGTGGATTGCATCGCCAAGCCATCGGGCAATGCCGAGGATCTGATGCGCGACGCCGCTTTGTTGCGCGCGACGGTGAAGGCCGCGGCTCGCTCCTCGGTACGCGCGACGCCCAATCGTCCCGCGCCGGTGACGCCGCCCAGCGGCGCGACCTACGGCGATGCGTTGATCGGGATCGGATCGTCGACCGGTGGCGTCGAGGCCCTGTTCTCGCTGCTGCCGTCGCTGCCGGCGGATTGCCCGCCGATCCTGATCGTACAGCATATGCCGGGCGCCTTCACCGGCAGTTTCGCCGAACGGCTGGACCGCGAATGCAAGATTTCCGTCAAGGAAGCTCGTGATGGCAGCCCGGTCGTGCCGGGAACCGCCTATATTGCACCGGGCGGCGAGCGTCATATGGAACTGGTCGGCGGCGCCAGCGCAAGCATTCGGCTCAGCCGCGGCGAGCCGAACAGCGGGCATCGGCCATCGGTCGATATCCTGTTCCATTCGATCGCGCGGCGGCGCCCGAACGCCATCGGTGTCATCCTGACCGGAATGGGGGCGGACGGCGCTGAAGGTTTGCTCGCGATGCGCAATGCGGGCGCGCGCACCTTCGGCCAGTCCAAGGCCAGTTGCGTCGTCTACGGCATGCCGCGCGCCGCCGCCGAACTCGGCGCGGTCGAACGGGAATTGAGCGTTTCGGCGCTGCCCGAGGCGATCCTGGCGGCCTGCGCCAAAGTAAGAATGGGAGCGTGACGCGACATGCCGGCTGCAGCTCAAATCAAGGTGATGGTCGTCGACGACCAGGCGAGCATGCGGGCGATGATCCGGCGGTCGCTTCAGGATCTCGGCTTTCGCGACGTCCGTGACAAAGGCGATGCGAGCGAAGCCCTGGCCGCGATCCGGGCCGATCGCGTCCACCTCGTCGTATCCGACTACAACATGCCCGACATGGACGGCCTCCAGCTGCTCGAGGAAGTGCGCAAGGATCCGGTGATCGGGAAAACCGTGTTCATCATGCTGACCGGGTCGTCCGATCGCGAAGTGGTGCAAAAGGCGGCCGCGCTCGGCGTGAACAATTATTTGGTCAAGCCGTTCGCCCCTGCCGCGCTGAAGGACAAGATCGAGCGCGTCTTCGGCGAGCTCACCTGATCGCCATGCGCCGGATCAATCTCATCCAGGGCGATCAGGTCGCGGTTCGCGAGCAAGGCGTTTTGCTGTCGACGCTGCTCGGGTCCTGCATCGCGGTGTGCCTGCACGACGGCGTCGCCAAGGTCGGCGGCATGAACCACTTCCTGCTCGGCCAGCCCGATGCCGACCATCAGGTCAGCAATGCCGACATGCAGCGCTACGGCGTTCATGCGATGGAATTGCTGATCAACGCGATGATGAAGCATGGCGCACAGCGCGGCCGGTTGCGCGCACATATCTATGGTGGCGCGACGATGGTCGCCGGGCTCGGCGGGATCGGCGAGGCCAATGCCACCTTCGCGCGACGCTTCGTGCAGACCGAAGGGATCGCGATCGGGCATGTCGATGTCGGCGGCACGCGCGCCCGCAAGATCGAATTCCTCGCCGCCGACGGTAAATCCCGTGCGACCCTGGTGGCCGATCCGGTGCCGGTCCAGCCACCCCGCTCGCTGCCGCTGGTCGGCGGCGAGCTCGAACTCTTCTGATAGCTTGGAAAGCCGTACGATGGCGCAACTCGACACGTCCACCAACGCCCTCCAGGCCGCGCTCGCCGGCGAGCTGCGGCGCGTCCGCATCGAACTGGAAAAGCTGGCCGAAGTGCTGGTCGGCGATGTGCATTTCGCCACCACCTATCTCGACCAGTTGCAGGTGTTCGATTTTCTCGGCCAATGTGCCGACGAAAGCGCCGCCGTGCTCGACCGGTTGGCAACGGGCGTCGCGCCCGAAGCCGCCGTCACGCAGGTGCGGCTGGACGTGATGGTCGATCGGTTGCGTTCCGCGATGGCGACCGAGCGGCCGTCCTGCGCGCAGGCCGCCTGACGATGGCCGTCAAAGGCGCGAACCAGCGCCCGATCGTCATCCGCCGGATCAAGAAATACGCCGCCGGGCATCATGGCGGCGCATGGAAGGTCGCCTATGCCGATTTCGTCACCGCGATGATGGCGTTCTTCATGCTGCTCTGGCTGATCTCCAATCCGGACAAGCAGCGGCTGAAGGGGCTGGCGGAATATTTCTCGCCCTCGACATCCAGTTCGCTGTCGCAGGTGACGGATATGTCGTCTTCGGTCAGCGGCGTCGGCGGCATGCCGGGCGCGGGCGGACACACCCGCCGCGCACAGTCCGACGACACGCGTTCGCCCAAGGGCCGTCCGGTCAACGAGACGGGTACCGTCGGCAGTGCGCGGGGCGGCACCGCCAACGTTCCGGATGCGTCGATGCGCGTGCTGGCGCAGGACATGAAGGTCGCGATCGACAGCCTGCCACCCGACCGTGACGGCAAGCATGCCTATGCGATCGAAAGCGATCGTTACGGGCTGCGCATCAGCCTGATGGATACCGCCGGCCGGTCGATGTTCAAGGACGGGACCGCGACGCTCAATCCGTTCGCGCGCGAAACGCTGGCGCACGTCGCGGACCGGCTGATGAAGTCCGACGCGCAGATCGCGATCGAGGGGCATACCGACAGCCGTGGCAGCGGCGGCGACGGCGACTGGCGCCTGTCGGGCGAACGGGCGCTGGCAGCGCGCGCGGCGATGATCGCCGCCGGGCTGCCGGCCTCGCGCTTCGCCGAGATCGTCGCGCTGGCGGATACCCAGCCGGTCTATCCCGACCAGCCGGATCGCCCCGAGAATCGCCGCGTGACGATCGTCGCCAAGGGTGCCGCGCCGTTGCTGCCCAGCGATTCCAGTTTCCGGTTCTGAGCGCGGCGCCGTGAAGAAGATCTTCCTCCCGCTGATCGTAGCGCTCGCCGGCGCCGGCATCGGCAGCGGTGCGGCGATCGGCACGCGCCACTTTGCCGGGCCGAAAGCGCCACCGGTCAAGGCGGAAGAACCCTTGGTCTTCGTGCCGGTCGCGAAGGTCGTCGCGCCGTTGGTGCTGACCGGCGGCGGGCTAGCCGGCTACATCTCGTTCGACACCGAGTTGCAGGTCGAGGAAAGCGAGCAGGCGGCCGTCACGCTGAAACTGCCGCTATTGCTGCATGCGATCAACATGCGCACCTATAAGGAGCCGCTGGCCACCGGGCCGGACGGCATGCTGCCCAATATCACCGTGCTGCGCACCGTCGTGCAGGCCGCGTGCATCGAGACGTTCGGCAAGACCGCGGTGCACCGTGTCGCGATCACGCGCGCGGAACCGATATGATCATCCAGAGGAAATCGACGTGGCGACATCCTTCGACCCGGCACCGCTTCACGAGGAAAATCCGTGGCACGATCGCGACGATCGGTTGACGACGATTCTGATGATCGGGCGGCTCGTTACCGCTACTGGCGAGCATCTGTGTCGCATCCGTAACATATCGCCGGACGGCATGCTGATCGAATGCGACACGGCACTCGCGATCGGCGACGCGGTCGAGATCGAATTGCGCAACCTCAACGTCGTCGCCGCGCACGTCCGCTGGATCCGCGAAGGCCGGGTCGGCGTGCAATTCATGACGTCCGCCGACGTGGAAGAACTGCTCCACCAGCCCGCCGGCACCGCCTTCCGCCCCCGCGCGCCGCGCCTGGGCGCATCCTCCCCGATCGTCCTCTGGCACATCGGCCGGAACTATGGCGCGACTCTCGTCGACCTGTCGCAGACCGGTTGCCGCGTCGCGGTGAAAGACGAATTCCCGGCTGGCGCCGATGTCCGACTGACGATCCCCGGCCTTCCGTCGCGCCACGCCGCACTGCGCTGGTCGAGAATGGGAATCGCCGGTTTCGCCTTCAACGAACCGCTATCCTATGCGGACCTGAAGGCGTGGGACAGCGGGCGCTGAATTAGTCGGTCGAATGCCGCAAAAGGGTTGCGAATTCGGCACTACGTCGCCGCAGCCTGACACCCTTATTTGAGGTAGTTGACCAGGCTGAGGTTCGAGATCTGGCTGAATACCGAGAAGCTCGCCTGCAACAGCGTCTTCTGCGTGTCGAGCTCGGTCGCGAGCTGCGCGTAATCGGCATCTTCGTTGGACGAGACATATTCCGCGAGCAGATCGGAACGGAGTTCGGCGCGGGTCTGCAAGGTCTCGACCTGCTTCTGGCGCTGCCCGTTGCCGGCGTTGATGTTGCGCAGCCCGGGCTGCGCGGCATCGAGTTGCGACAAGGCCGTCTTGATCGCGTCCGTCTGCGACGTCGTCAGCACGCCGCCGATCGGCGAGGCTTCGGCCAGCGTGCGATAGACCGCCAGCATATCGCTGCCCAGTTCCGAGGCCGTAACGCCGTATGTGACATCGACGCCGTCGCCGACCCGGGCCGTCGCGCGGACATCGTCGTTGACGAAAGCGGTCGCGGTGGTCGCGCCGGCCGCGTCCGACAATTTCTGCAAGGTGAATGGCGGCTGGTCGCTCTGCGCACCGCCGAACAGCATGCCGCTGCCGTCCGTGGCATTCAGCGCCGAACGGAACTGGCTGAACGATCCTTCGATCGTGCCTTGCAGGCCGAGCGACTGGCCGGTGCCCAGCGCGGTCAGCAGCTGCTGGCGCAAGTCGATGCTGCCATTGTCGATCGCGGTGATGTTCGAATCGTACAGCGTCAACGTCACGCCCAGTTGCTTGGCGGAAGCGGCCTGCGCATCCTGCTTGCTCTGCAGGCTGCGCGCCGACAACGTGGCGACGGCTTGCGATCCGAGCCCGGCGAGATCGTTCGCGCGCTTGCCCGAATTGAGCGCGAGCTGCGTTTCGGCGAGCTTGCCCTGCGCCTTCTGGATGCCGCGTGCCAGAGTCTGCTGCAGCGGTATGGTCGCGATGCGCATTGCCGTCTCCGTTACCTGGTGATCGCGAGCAAGGTGCTGAACATCTCGCTGGCGGTACTCATCATCCGTGCCGAGGCGGCGTAGCTGTTTTGCAGCACGACCATCTGGCCGAGTTCTTCCTCGATATTCACGCCGGAATAGCTGTCCCGCCGGTTGATCGCCTCGTCGCGGCTGGCGACCTTCTCGGTCGTGCGTGCGGTGGCGCGCGAGGAGGCCGAGCCGGCATCGCCGAGGATCGACGCGGTAAAGCGTCCGACCGTCAGCGACCCGGCATCGCCGAGATCGACCGCGCTGGACAGCGTATCGATGAATTTCGTCGCGCCGCGACGGTCGCCGGCGCCGATCGCCTTCTGGCCGACCGCGACATCCTGATATTGCGCGAGCGGCAGGCGGGCGGGGTCGACCATGATATCGCGTCGCACGGCTGCGGCCTGAATCGCTCCGGCCTGGCTGCCCAGCCCGACGATCGCGCCGAGCCGCATGCCGGTTCCGCCCCTCTCGGTCGCGTCCGACAGGACCGACAGGCTGGCCCCGGTGTTGCCGGGCGTCGGCGCGAACCGGATGCGGCCGAGATCGTCCATCGCGAACGTGCCGTATTTGCCGAGCGGTCCGGAGTTGAGGCTGGTGACGACATCGCCGAACGTGCCGCCTGCGACCGGATCGAGCGTGGCATTCGCCAGCACGCGGCCGGATACGTCGCGCAGCGCGAACTGCACCTTCTGCCCGGCGGCGAACCCATGCGGGTCGGACGGGCGGAAGCCGGAGGGGGCGAGCATGGCGCCGTCGGCCTGGACGAGGTCGTTGAGGCCGAAATATTGTGCGAAGCCGATGCCGGCGCGCGCGCTGGGCGAGGCGGGATCCTGCGCGACGACGACGCCGTTGCCGCCGCCGTTCGCGGTGATCGTCAGCTTGCCGCCGGTAAAGCTCGCGGTGGCCGCCCCGCCCAGCCCGGCATTGATCGCCGCGACCGCATCGTCGACCGTCGCTGTGGGACCGAGCGCGCCGAAGTCGATCCGCGACTTGGTCAACAGCGTGCCGGACGCATTGGTCACCGCGAACGTCGCCGCGCCGGTAAAGCCGAAGCGATCGGCGCCGGTCAGCGGGGTGGTCCGACCGGCGAGCGTCGCCGGTGGCGGGAATGCGCTGCTCTGGTTCGAGGCGGCGTTGAGCGCGTTCGCCAGGCCGTCGAACATCGTCCCGAGCTTCGACGTGAACGTCGGCAGTTCATTGTCGCGCAGGTCGAGCAATCCGCCGAGCTTGCCGCCGATCGTGGGCGAATCGATCTTTTCGCCGGTCGGTGTGGACGGGGCGCCGTCGGCATCGGCGAAGCGCATCTCGATCGTCGGGTAGATCGGTTGCGCGGTACCGCCGCCGCCCGAGGCGTAGGACAATTGGCGCAACCGCTGATCGAGCAGCGGAATGCCGTTCTTGGTTTCGATCAGCACCTTGCCGTTGGATTGTTCGCGCGCGGTGATGCCGATCAACCCGCTCAATTCCTGCAACGCGGTGGTCCGCTGGTCCGCCGGTCCGGCAGTGCTGCGGCCCAGTCCGGTAAGCCGGGAGACGGACTCGTTCAGGTCGGACACGGTGCGCAGCAACGAATTGATCCGGTTCACGGTGGAGTTCACCGCGCTGTCGACGTCGCTGCGGATGCCGTCGATATCCTGGTTCAACTGCCGGATCGTGCCGACCGCGTCGTCGACCGCGCCGACGAACGCGGAACTGGTCTGCGCGCCGCCGACGGTCGCGGTCGCTGCGGTGGCGGTCGCGGAGATCGCGTCGAGCCGCGCGGGCAACGCCGATTCCGCGCCATTGGCCCCGATCAGCGCCTGCACTCGATCGAGATAATCCTCCGTCACTTCCGCCCGCCCGGCATCGCCGGCACGGACGTACACCGTTTCCTCGAGATAGCGATCCGCCACGCGACTGGGCTCGCCGACGACCACGCCGCTCGTCCGCCCGCTCGACACACCCGTTTCCAGCGACACCCGCTCGCGCGCATAGCCCGGCGTGTTGACGTTGGAGATGTTGTTGGAAACCGTCCGCAATCCGGCCTGGGCCGCGCCCAGACCGGATAACGCCGATGACAGGATTTCGTTGAGCGACATGTGCCGGTCCCAGCCTTATCGTTTGAGGTTGCTGACCTCCTGGAGCATGTCGTCCACCGTGGTGATGATCTTCGACGAGGCGCTATAGGCACGCTGGAAGCGGATCATGTTGGTGAATTCCTGCGCCAGATCGGCAGTCGAGGCTTCCAGCTTGAAGCCGGAGATCGTTCCGGCGCCGAGCGAACCCGGCGTGTTGATCGAATAGGCACCCGAGCGGTCGGACGTGACGAAGGCGTTGCCGTTCGCGCGCGCCAGCCCGTCGGGATTGGGCACGGTGGCGACCGGCAGCTGGAACACCGCCCGCGTCGTACCGTCTTCGAAGATCGCGCTGACGACGCCCTTTTCGGAAATCGCCACCGAGGTGACGTTGCCGAGCGGCCCGCCATCGACCGACTGCGCGATCACGGACGAAATGCTGCCCGATTGCGTCAGCCCGTTCAGCCCCTTGTCGTCGCCGAGCGCGAGCGAAATCGGCAAGGCGCTCGCCCCGTTGGTCCAGCTCGGCGTCAGCGGGGCGAACATCGCCGGGCTGCTGCCGGCGCGATCGAGGCTGCCGTCGGGATTGAACTTGATCGTCCCGCTGGCCAGCAATCCGCCGGGCGCGGTGACGTCGCTGGCCGGCTTGACGTAGAACTCGCCGGCCCATTCGTTGACGCCGCGCTTCACCACGCTGAACGTGATGCGGTGCGTTCCGCCCTGCGCGTCGTAGACGTCGAGCGAGCGGCTGAAATCGGGATCGGTCGTTCCCGCTGCCAGACCGCCGACGGCGTACGGATCGGTCTTGATCGAAGTCGATTGCTGGAAATTGGCGCGCATCTGGATCGCAGTGGTCGGCGTCGCGGTGCCGGTCAGATCCGTCAGCCGCACCGGTTCGAGCGATTCCGCACTGCCGGTGTTGGTGAAGCCGCCCTGGGAGTCGAGCCGCCAGCCCTGCAGGAACAGCCCGGCCGTATTCTTGAGATAGCCCTGCTTGTCGGGCGAGAACGATCCCGCCCGGGTCAGCATCACGGGACTGTCCCCGCCGACGCCGGTCCGCGTGACGAAGAAGCCCTGCCCCTCGATACCGAAGTCGGTTGCACTGCTCGAGGCCTGGAGCAGCCCCTGCCGCGAGATCAGCGTACGCGGCGCAGCGGTGACGCCGCCGGCACTATAGCTGTTCGTCACGCGTCCGTCGCCGACCAGCGTGCTGAACTGCGCATCGACGCTCTTATAGCCGATCGTGTTGATGTTGCTGATGTTGTCGGCGACCGACGCCATCGCGCTGGCTTCGGCGGACAGACCGGACACGCCGGCGGACAATGCGGAATAAAGGCTCACGCTGGACACTCCTGAGGCGACGTAGCGAGCCTTTGCCCGCACTCCCTCTTTTAGGACCGCCGCCCGGCCTCCGGTTCATCACAGCCGTCAATTACGTACAATCGGCAATTTTTGCCGGGTTTTGAACGTCGCAGGGCAATTCATTCCTATAACGATCCTGTCACCGAAAAAGGAAAAGGCAGAAATGACTTTACGCATCACGCTCCGGGATAAAGAGCAGGTCGTTATCAACGGCGCTGTGCTCCGCTCGCGCGGTCGCTCCGAGCTGACGGTAGAGAACAGGGTCGCGATCCTGCGCGGCCGCGAAGTGATGCAGCCGGAGGACGCCAACACGCCGGCGCGCCGCCTCTACCTCGCCTGCATGATGGCCTATATCGACGAACATGGCCGCGATGCGCACCAGAACCGCGTCGTGGATCTGCTCGGCGATCTGGTCGCCGCGTTCGAGACGACGGCTGCGAAAGGAGCCTGCGTCGCGCTCGCCCGCTTCATCGCGCTGGGCGACCATTATCGCGCGCTGGGGGAGTGCCGCAAACTGATCGACCACGAAGCGACCGCCCTCGCCCGGCTGGAGATGGCAGCATGAAAAAGGATTTTCTCGCACGGATGAGCGCCAGCGACGTCTTCTCCTCCGCCGCCGCCACGCTGCGCGCGATGCCGGTCGAGGAACGCTACGGCACGGTCGTATCGGCACGCGGCGCGTTGATCGAGGTCGATGGTCTGGCCGGTGCGGCGCAGATCGGATCGCGCATCCGCATCGCCGCGCGGCGCGGCCCGCTGGAGGCGGAAGTCACGGGGCTCGAGGCCGGGCTGGCGCAATGCCTGCCGTTCAGCGAGCCGCAGGGTCTGTTCGCGGGCGCTCGCGCGGTGCTCGCCGCCGGGGAATTCTCGGTCCGCCCGAATACCGCCTGGCTCGGCCGGATGGTCGACGGGCTCGGCCGGCCGGTCGACAATAAGGGATCGCTCCCGCAGGGGCTGGTGCCCCGCCCGATCCGTGCCACGCCGCCGCCCGCCGCATCGCGGACCCGCGTCGGCGGCAAGATCGAAACCGGCGTGCGCGCGCTCGATGTCTTCGCCCCCCTGTGTCAGGGCCAGCGTCTCGGCCTGTTCGCCGGATCCGGCGTGGGCAAGTCGGTGCTGCTGTCGATGCTGGCCCGCTGGACCAAGTGCGACGTGGCGGTGATCGGGCTGATCGGCGAGCGTGGCCGCGAAGTGCAGGAATTCGTCGAGGACGATCTCGGGCCGGAAGGCCTCGCGCGCAGCGTGGTCGTCGTCGCGACATCGGACGAACCGGCCTTGATGCGCCGCCAGGCCGCCTGGACGACGCTCGCGATCGCCGAACATTTTCGCGACCAGGGATTGAACGTGCTGTGCCTGATGGATTCGGTGACGCGTTTCGCGATGGCGCAGCGCGAGATCGGCCTCGCCAGCGGTGAGCCGCCCGCGACCAAGGGCTATACGCCGACCGTATTCGCGGAGCTGCCGCGATTGCTGGAGCGCGCCGGGCCCGGGGTTCCCGGGCAGGGTTCGATCACCGGCCTGTTCACCGTGCTGGTGGACGGCGACGATCATAACGAGCCGGTCGCGGATGCGGTGCGCGGCATCCTGGACGGCCATGTCGTCATCACCCGCAAGATCGCCGAACGCGGGCGCTATCCCGCGATCGACGTGCTCAAATCCGTCTCAAGAACCTTGCCGCATTGCCATTCGAAGGAGGAGAACGACACGCGGCTCGCCGCGCGGCGGATCCTGTCGACCTATGGCGACATGGAGGAGATGGTCCGGCTCGGCGCCTATCGTCCGGGCAGCAATCCCGAAGTCGATCAGGCGATCGAACTCGCGCCGGCGATCGAGACGCTGCTGACGCAGGGCAAGCAGGATCGCGGCCATGCCGATGCGACCTTCGCCGCGCTTTCCGGGATGCTGGACAGTGAAAGCCGACCGGCGGAACCGGTGACGTGAAGACGCCCTACGACACCGCGCAGCGCATCGCCGAGCGGCGGCTGGATGCCGTCCGCGCGGAGATGGCCAAGGCGGCGGCGCAACTGCGGCTGATCGAGCTGGAAGAGGATAATGCAGCGACGGCGTTGCAGCGCGAAACTTTGCTTGCCTGCGACGATGCGCGCATGACCACCGAGCGGTATTTCGTGCAAGCGCGGGAATATCGCTCGCGCTTGATCGCGATGCGGGCGGCGACGCATGCCGAGCTGGAGTCGCTCCGCCACAAGGCCGTCGCTTTCTATGGCGAGCGGATCGCGATCGACACGGCGGTCTCGCGCTATCGCGAGGAAGCCGAGCGTGCGGCGGCATCGGCCGAACAGGCCGCACTCGACGATCTGACCGGTGGACGCCACCGGCGCCCGACGCGACGTATCGCGCGCGGCGCAGGCCAGAACATGCTTCTGGAACCGCCGCGGTGATCAACCGGGCGGGGCTCGAGTCGTTGCCGCCAGCCAAGCGGGCAGAACTGATCTACGGTGAGGCGCAGGCGGAAATGTCGCGCCGGCTGTGGCAGGTCGCGCTCGGCGACAGCAATGGCGGCGATACCCGGGACAAGGGCGCGGACCTGCCCCGGTCTGCCACGCTGGCTGAGCGGGGGCAGGATGGCGGATCGCTCGACGCCCTGCTCGCCGCTCTGACGCAACGCGCGGCGGAGCGTACGGCGCCACCGGAACCGCCGCGTACCGTGCCGGAGGTCAGGCCGCCCATCGCGCCGGTCGGACCCGCTCTCACGACTGCACGCCCGGAAGCCGGGACCAAAGCGACGGCGATCGGCCCGATCAATGGCCTGGGCCCCAACACCCGCTATGCCGGTGCGTTGGCAGCGGCCGCGCAGCGCGTCGGCGTGCCCGCCCCCGCACTCGCCGCGATCGTCGAAGCGGAAGCCGGCAAGGCGCCGGACGGAAGCTGGAAGGTCTATTCGCGCAACCCGCGGTCGAGCGCCGCCGGGCTCGGGCAATTCCTCAATCGTACCTGGGAGGGGCTGGCGGAAACCCGCGGCACCTGGCTCAACGCGCATGCCGCGCAACAAGGCTGGCTCGGGCCGGACGGCCAGGTCCGGGCCGATGCGCGCGCCGCGGTGCTTGCGACGCGCTACGATCCGACGGCGGCGATCAACGGCATCGCCGATTATGCCAGGCGCAATCTGGACGGGCTGCGCCGGGCCGGCGTGTCGACCGACAACGACGTCTCCGCCACCGCCCGGCTGGCCTATCTCGGGCATCATCTCGGGCTCGGCGACGCCGTACGCTTCCTGCGCGGCAACGGCTTGAGCGAGGGGCGCGCGCACGTGCTGTTGAATGCGCAGGTCGGGATTTCGAACAGCGCGCGACGCATCGCCTCGACCGGCACTGCAACCGCCGCGCATCGCGAATGGTTGGTCGGTTATCTCGATCGCAACATCCACACCGACCGCTTCAGCCGTGTCGGCATCGCATAATATAGGAACCTTTGTGCCTGTATGGTGTGTATACAGGATATTAACCATTTGCCTCCAAAACGGTGACTGTTCGGAACGGCACTGATCGCCGCTCCGGTGTTGGGGGAATGAACCATGTCGAAGACCACCGTCGCGCTTGAAGCCGCCGTCGCCATCGTGATCGCGAACAAGGCGGCAGAGGGCGATGCGCAGACCAACCGTCAGCGCGTCCATGCCGACCGCGCATTCGCGACGGTGCTGAAGATCATCGCCCCGCGCATCCGCCACTTCATCCGCCAATACGGTCTGGCCGGCCATTGGGACGATGCCGAGCAGGCCTGCGCGATCGGGACGCACCGGGCGATCCTGGCGTACGACCCGAGCAAGGCGCAATTCACCACCTTCGTGAACTGGCAGCTGCGCGGCGAATTGCAGGACCTGCGCTTCCGCCTGATGACCGACCAGCGTCCTTCGGCGAAGAAGGTCTCCGCGACGACCGTATCTCTGCATGCCGTGACGCGCGGCGGGGACGGCGACGACGCCTATCTGGAAACGATGATCGAGGACGAAAACGCGCTGGAGCGGACCGAATCCGCGGCTGCCGATCATATGGCGGTGAAGACGCGAACGCGATTGATCGACGAATATCTCGATCACCTGCAGGCCGTCGGGATGGAGCAGCTGAAGCGCCGCTCGCGTGCCCGGGCGCTTCCGCAACGCCCCGTCGATGCCGCTACGCCCCGCCTGCGCTCGGAACTCTACCCGATCGACCAGGCCGAGCTCGACACCTTGTCGGAGAAGCTCGCGCTGCACCGCGAAGCGATCGAGCAGCGCCTGGCCGATACGGCCGAGGGTGCGGTGGCCGGTGCCGGTGAGGATGCGGCGCGCGAGCGGATGCGCCAGGTCGCCAAGCGCGCGGCGGCGACGATCGCCGACATCGCCGACCGCTCGTCGCGCTTCGCCGATGGCCTGCGTCTCCCCGCCACGCCACGCCCGCGCCCGTCGCGCGCCATCGCGACGCAGGCGATCATCGACTGATCCTAACAAATTTCGACGCATCCCGCCGGATCGCCGCTTCCCGTCCTAGAATAAGGTAACATTCGGGAAAGGTTTGCGCGAGATGACCTGTAAAGCTCTGGGTAAAGCTCTGGTCCTGCCGAGGATTTCGGTCTTTCCGACGACCGATGCCGTATTCGTCCGTGCCGTCGACGAGATCGCGATGTTCGCCGGGGGACTGGCAAGTGCGATCGATGCCGCGATGCTCACGATACCGGTGTCAGGCGAGAGTCCGCAGGATGTCATCGCGTGGAGCCAGCGGCTGGCCACGAGCCCGGGCCTGTCGCAACTGCTTGCCGATACGCCTCTTTTCCAACCGGCCCTGACCGCTCTCGCCAGCGCGGCCACATCGCTGATCGATCGGCTCGACCAATGGGGCTGGTGCGACATCGATGCCGAAGCGCTCTGCCTCGTCACGGATGGTCATGGCGTGATGCTGGCGACCGACCGTCCGGCGCCCGACGCCGATTGCGGATGGCTGCTCGATCTCGCGCGATCCTATAGCCATAGCCACTTCGTGCGAGCGCCCAGCACACACGGGATCTGGCCGCTGATTCTGGCGGACGCAGGGCGGCTGAACTAGCCCTCACTGCTCCACTTCGGCGACAGATAACGTTGCGTTAACCGTAAGATAGGATAAGCGCTTCCGATGTTTGGGAGCCTATCGATATGACTTTTTCCGATTCCGGGGAAAACGTTGTCATAAGCCGCATGCGCCGCCAGCGGCGGCCACCGTTGCAGCGGACCGACGACGTGGCCAAAGCCG
>Ga0160428_1001702_pt1 | contig 15627 bp, 14 predicted proteins | sample SolpanmetagenomM_FD_108198 | JGI IMG/M metagenome (GOLD analysis project Ga0160428, IMG submission 108198) | Solar panel surface microbial communities from Lawrence Berkeley National Laboratory, California, USA - M | ecosystem: Engineered > Built environment > Solar panel > Unclassified ... | reverse complement strand
CCCCCCCGCCCCGCTCGCGCGGACGGTGCGCTCCCTGACCCCGATCCCGCCCGTCCGTCCGGCAGTCCCCGTCTTTAAACGAACAGACGGAGGTTTCCATGCTCGATCAAGAAATTTGCGTCCGCACATGGCTTGCGGAATTGGCGACCATCACAGCGGAGATCGAAGCTCGGAAGATGCCGGCACCGGCGCCGCGGCCTGCCCGGAAGCGCGCGTGCAAGCGCAAGCCGCTTTAGGAGGAGTAACCGGCACCCCGTCGAGCGGCCGGATGATCGGCCGCTCTTTCGGCCGGATTTTGGAGCTCCTCCTGTTGATCAAACGCGGCACATGCGGAGCCGACCTCGGCCCGAGCTGAGCGGTGCCGCTTGGGGTCTCGCCGTGCCCGAAAGCACGTGGAGCGATTCTCGACCCTTTCTCGGAGCTAATCCCGCGATTCGTTTGCCTAGCCGTGCCCAAAAGCACGTGCGGAGCGTGCAAAGCGTGCCCGAAAGCACGAGTAGGACGGCCTAGGTGTGCCCGAAAGCACGAGTCGCTGGGCGTCTCGAGCAATAGGTCGTTCCGCGCGGCGGTGAGAGGCCGTGCCCGAAAGCACGAGCATTTCCCTCTCCCTGTGCCCGAAAGCACGTACATCCGCCCGCACCAGATGGTCTGCGACGGTTAAGCATTTGAGAGTTCGATGCTCTGATCGATTCGGATCGCAAACGATCCGTACCGTCAGAATTGCTTTGGGCCGCTGGCCGATACCGCACCGCGGGTCAGTGCAAGAAGGTGCAGGGAGATGCCGTGCTGACACGAAAAACCCGGCGCGAGGCCGGGCTTTTCGGGGTGCCCACTAGGAACGATCTGACACTCCTTCCCTAGAAGGCTCCCCTCACAAACTCAAGCAAGATGCGCGTTTCGCGCATTGAGGCTTATTGTGCGCACGGGCTCCAAATGGGAGTTACCGATCGATGGCCTATGCCCAGCGTCCAGGCGCCGGCTTCCGCCGCTTTGACAGTTCGGCCGCTCGCGCGGCGACGCTCAGTGAAGAGTTCCGGGGGCTGCCCGAGTCCATTTCGCCGGCCGCAGCGCTCGGCGCGATGAAGCGGGCCTCGGCCTATATCGGCATTCCGCCGAGCGTCGTGCAGCTGCTCGACATGTTGTTTTCATGGACAAAACCCGATGATTGGCGTGCCGGAGCACTTCCGGTGGTGTGGCCTCGCAACGAGCTTCTCGCGCGCAGGCTCGGGGTGCAAGTGCGCCAAGTCCAGAACTTGCTGAACCGCGCGGTCGCGCTTGGCCTCATCAGCCACCGTGACAGCCCGAACGGACATCGGGGTGGCCGACGCGGCGAGGACGGCAAGATCGCCTGGGGCTATGGCATCGTCCTAGCGCCGATCGGATCGCGCTATGCGGAGTTCCGGTCGATCGCCGAGCGTGGCGCCGCGGAGGATGCCGTGGTCGATCAGCTGAAGCGCCGTCTCACTGCGGCCCGCCGGCGCATTTCTGGTGTTGTTCAGACCGTCTTCGATCTCGCTTTGACGGGCACCAACGCGGAGGAAGAGCTTGCGCTTGCTCTCATGGCGACCCACCAGATGCGCAAGGTCCGGGATCCTTCCCTTCTCACTGGCTGTGTCGAGCAAATCGAGGGTCGCGCAAAGGCTCTCGAGACGTCAGTCGCATCGCTTTTGGCCCAGCGGGAGGCGGTTGAGCATGTGTCTCCTGTTGATGAAATTGCATCCTCGGATGATTATGAATGCACCCACTCTACAACTACAACCGACCTCCAAACTGCTAAAGCAGTTACCCGTAGTGGCTTTACGAAAAAAGGTAGGGAAACCGGAGGGGGCACCGCCCGCTCGGCTCAGAGCGGCGTCGAGGCTGACCTTGAGAAACACGGAGTCGATGCGGCGTTCATCGAAGCCGTAACCCCTCAGATTTGCCACCCACTCGAATTTACCAGCGGGGGCTGGGGTGAGTTGGTCGCCTTGGCGGAGCGGCTCGCAAACCAGAACTCGATCCATCACCACGCGTGGGAAGAGGCGTGCCGACTCATGGGCGATAGGGGCGCTGCCGCCTCGGTTATCGCGACGGTTCACAAATATCGACAGGGCGAGGTCCTGCGGCCAGGCGCCTATCTGCGCGGGATGAGCGAGCGCGCTGCCAAGGGCGAACTCAATCTCGGGCGGACCTTCCATGGATTGCGGGATAATCAAACCTCCGTTGAGATGCAGTGTCTGCAATCCGGCGCAATGCCCTCATGTTTCGGGGAAATTGCCCGGAGAGCGCTGGGTCGTTCCTCACGTGCTTTCGGGCACAGCTAGGCGTGTTTGGGCATTTGGAGCGCCGATTTCGGCCTCGGATGGTCTAGACGTGCCCGAAAGCACGAGCGATTTATCGGCAAATGGGTCAGAATTGATTCAAAAGGTGAGTGATAAACGACTTTAACCCCCTCCCCGGACAAAGAGTCGTGCTTTCGGGCACGCCTAGGCACAGAGCGGCTCCCGGACACTGGATTTTTAGGTATAACGGTGGAACATCAAACCGCCTCCATCGCCCCGAAAGGCAACGGATGACTACCAGCCAGGCTGTCGTTGCCCAACAGGGTAGCCTCTTCGACATCGATAGTCCGCTATATGGTAAGATGCGCGGTGAGCGCAGCGTGATGGATTTCCCGTTCTTCCCGCTGTCGAAGATCGCGACGAAGAAGAATATCGACTACCAGCTCGAGGACGTCACAATCCAGATTCGGCCGGGGCCGTCTGGGATCGCAACGATGTATGACAAGGAGATCATTCTCTACGTCGCGTCGCTGATGGCCCAGCAGCTTAGCGACGATGCAAAGATCGAGCGGGATTTCACCTTCACGGCACACGACTTTTTTCGCAGCACCGGCGTGTCTCGGCCGTCGAAGCGCGATTATCAACGCTTTACCGACGCCTTGGAGCGCCTGCAGGGTACGCAGATCAAGACCAACATCGAAACCGGCAATGAGATCGAGCGCGGCTGGTTCTCGTGGCTGTCCGAAGCGCGCGCGAATTATAAGAAAATGGCCAATGGCGACGAGCAGCTGCGGATCGTGAAGGTTCGGCTGTGCGAGTGGCTGTTCCGCGCGATCCAACGCGATGGGCAGATCTACGCCTATCACAATGACTATTTCAAACTCGGCACGATCGAGCGGCGCCTGTACGAGATCGCGCATTGCCACTGTGAGGGCGAGCAGGTCGAAATGCCGCTGGACCTGCTGTCGGCGAAGGTCGGCTCGACCGCCAATCTGCGCAAATTCAAGCAGCACCTTCGCGAGATTGAAACCGAGGATCGCCTGCCCGAATATTCGATGACGGTCACCGAGGTGGTCCCGTCCGAACCGAAACTGAACTCGCGCGGTCGGCGGATCAATACGCCTGATACGATCGTGGTCTTCACGCCTCGCGGAAAGCGTTCCCCCTCCCCTGCCCGGATCGCCAGCGTCGCGGCTTGAGCGATCCAGTCGGCCCAACCACTTGGCTAGCGCAACTCACGAGGCAACTTGGCCATCCCGTTGTTGGACCGCACGGGAGCCTATTGCCACGGTTTCCTCTGCGTCGCTCGCGCAGGCGAATGCGGCGCTCAACGACCGCGCTCTAACCAGGTCTGACGGGCCCCTTCCCTGCCGACGGCTCGAGAACACCGGCCGCGGAGGCGACCTATTCGGATTGAAACGCGCTTCGATCGCTCCGTGCGGGTATGACAGTCACAGCGGTGACAGCGGATGTTTTGGGGGCAGAGCTGTTTACGTTTGGGGGCGGATAAGCCCCCCCCCCCCGGTCATCTGGTCGAAATTCAATCGTAGGTGCTGCGACTCGCCCCTGGAACCTTCGGGCCGGACCAATGTCGAACTCGCGGTTTGAGATATCAGTGGCGATCTCGCCGCCACTCTGAAGACGCGTCCCTGCCACGGGCATCGGAACGTCGAAATGATCGATCGGGGCAAAAATGCGGTCATGGTAGCTACGGAGTCGCTGGCGGCCCCGCGCGGGTGCAGCGGTTCGCTCGGATCCCGCGGTTATGCCGGATCGAGCGGTTACAGCAGTTACAGCGGTTATCTCGCATCGACTCCATCGAACGCTGGACTGCTTCGCCGGCTCCAATAAGGCCCCTCCCCCACCGTCACCTGGCTTGGTTTCGAACTCCGATAGCGTCCTTGAGCGGAAGCCTAACCAGGGTTCAGTAGGACAGATCGTGGCCTATGCCTCTTCCGCGCTGGTCAGCGCAGGAGGAAGAATCCATTGGGAACGGCAGCCAAGGTGTTACGGCGCTCCTCGCGGTCGCAACGGTTACAGCAGTTTCGGCGGTTAATGTGCTCACAGCGGTTACCTACCGACGTTTAAGCTAATGGCGATAGAGCCTGGCGTAAGTGAGCGAGCACACCAGATAGTTAGCGGTACCCGGCCCTACTGCGCCCACGACCTTCGGCGATATGCATTGGGTTAGTCGGATAGTGCGCGAGATGACGCTCCGCTCGGTTACAACGGTTAGCGCGGCCGCAAATGCGGCAAAGCCTGATGGTCTTCGATGCTTAGAGGCCGGTAGCATTAACGAGCTCGGGAGCTGCATTCATATTGGCACGGCCGATCAGATGAACCTTAGGACGACAGTTACGACGGTTGCGTCGAACCCCGAGGTTACAACGGCCACGTCTAACCACACGGCCGCAATCGATAGAGGATTTGGCTGAGGTTGACCTCGAGCAATGCGCTCCGCGCGCGATTGCTAATGCGGCCGACGGCGCCGTGCGGCTCCGATCCGGCGAGAGCGCCAAGACCCGTAGCTGGCGATGGGGTAGGCCGCGTTGATTGGTCCTCATCGATGTTCAGATGATTGGTCCGCTCGAACCGCTCGAACCGCTCGAACTGTTTGAACCGCTCGAACCGTTCAAACCGTTCGAACCGCTCGAACCGCTCAAACCGCTCGAGCTGCTTGAACCGCTCGACCCGCGCGACCCGCGTCAACCGTTCAGAGCGCGCGGTGCGTGCGGAGCTCGTGAGGCAGAAGGTTCGATACCCTTTGACCTGCCAGCCGGTTGGAAGCTTAGGGTGCTGGATTCGTCGGCTTGCGGGAGAGGGCAGGGGGCTTCGCCGGCGCGGGTGACGCGCCCGACCGTACGAGTCGCAGATCATCACTACTGTTACAGCGGTTACAGATAACTGTTGTGAGCGTGCGGAGAGAGCGGTTCAAACGGTTCGCTGTCTCTTGTCCAACCGTTGTACCCGCTATAACAAGAAGCGATGGTCGTCATGCAGCTTATCTGCCGGAGTTTTCTATGCCTGTGATCACCCTGCTGTCGCCGAAAGGCGGTGTAGGCAAAACTACAACTGCCCTGCTTCTGGCGACCGAACTTTCGGCGCAGGGCGCCGACGTGATCCTGATCGACGCCGATCCCAATTTCCCCCTTTCGAAATGGGCGGCACTCCCAGGAAAGCCCACCAACATCGAGGTGATCGAGGAGATCGATGAGGAAACCATCATTGACACGATCGGAGACGCACGTAAACGGGCGCAATATGTCATCGTCGATCTGGAGGGGAGGGCGTCCGGCCGGGTTACGAACGCACTGCTTGTGTCTAATCTCGCATTGATCCCGATGCAGGGTTCGGCGCTCGATTCTAACGAAGCCGCGCGCGCATTCCGAAACGTGCGGCAGGTGTCCAATCATCGTGATCGACCGCTCAAGTTTGCTGCAGTCTTGGCAAAGACACAGGCATCCTCACGGCTATGGCCGCGCGAGCTCAAGCAGATCATCGCCGGTATGGAGGAGGCCGGAATTCCGATGATCGGCACAGCTCTTGCGGACCGGGGCGCCTTCCGCGCGCTGTTCAGCTTTGGGGGCACGCTCGCTACGTTGAAGGACAAGGATGTCGGCTCACTCGAGACCGCTCGCGCCAATGCCGCGGCCTTTACCCTCGATGTCCTTCATATCCTGAACGAGAAGGTCACAGCATGACCGAGAAAGCAGTGCGTCCCGGCTTGGCCAATTTCTCGTTGGACGACGACGACGAGATCCCGATCCCGACACCACAGCAGCGCCAGGCAGCGAAGCTAGGGGGAGAGCGGCTCGGATTCAAATCGGAACCGATGACTGCAGCTGTCGCCGTGCCAAAGAAGGCTGTGGCGGCGCGCGAGGCGCTGTACACCGCCAACTTTCACATTCGCACGCTGCCGGAAGATCGCGAGCGCTATGACGAATTCGCCTATCGCCATCGCATGAAGAAAGGCGAGGCGATGAAGCTGTTACTCGACCTTGCCGAGGAGGCGGAGGCAGCACGTCGAGCCAAGGGTAAGTGATCGTTCGATGCAACGGTTACAACGGAGACGTATAACCGTTGCGTCCAGTGTGTGCAGAGCGTTACATCGGAGTCCGACCCGGCTGCTATGGCATCACTGGACCTCATCGTTCGCAACCCCGTCGATCGCGATCGGTCCGAAGCGGCGTTCCCACTCCGCCATCTCGCTATCGAAGGCCGAGAGCAAAGCGGCCGGCGCCATCGCTGGTGCAGCAGGCGGGCGAGGGGGCCTCCCGCGAGGCGGAGAATCGAAACCGAGCGCGACGGCAAGATCCGGGGTCATATATAGTCGCCACGAGCGGCGGTCGCTCACCTCCTTGACCAGACCAAGCAGCGCTGCGCGCTGCAGCAGTTTGCCCGCACCCGAAAGCGTCAGACCCAGGTTGCGGGAGACCGCCTCAGGGGTCTGAAGGGGTGCGATCTGGAGCATTGCGAGAAGTTCGCGCAGAGCTCCTGGCCGTCGCTGATCGCGCAAAATGACGAGCGCTCTCGCGCGGGCGCGCTCCATTGCGACCAGACTCCGGAGCCCGGCCTCCGCGCGATCGCACAGCTCGCCGAGTAAACGGCGCATGAGCGCCGCTGGATCGCGCGTCCCAAACCGTAGCCGCGCATCTCCGGCGACCAAGCAGGGCAGGGGGCGTTGCGTCATCTCGGTACGGTGTAGGAGGATCGGCAGCGCGAGCCACGCCTCTAAAGCCGGCTCAGTCTCAAGCCATTGGGCCAGGAGATCGAACGCGCGGACTAGGTAGGACGGAGTCAACGCCGCTTCGTCACGCCGCAGGGTAAAGGGGAGATCCTCCGCCCAATGCCTGCCTCTCAGCGCCATCCGCTCCCGCCAGATCGGAAAGGCGGCGTAGTTATCGACAACGGTGCTGCGCGCTGGTCGGTTCGGAATTAAAACGCCGGTGCCCCATGAAAATACGTCGATTTCATCTATCTCCACGCCGTGCAGCTGCAGGGCTCGGGAATAGCCCGTCCACCCCGCGCGCAACGCCCAGGCCTCGGCGACCGAACTGGCGGAAACGCGCGCATCCAGCCGACCAATTGCCAACGCGGCTTGCTCGATCGCATGCCCAGTATCAGCGCCGCTCAAAAGCGCAGGATTGAATAAGGGCTTTGCCATTGCGCTTGATTGTATCCTGAAGACGACTATCCAGTCTATGTCGGTGAACGCATATGCATGATAATGAAGAATTATCGTGATCCTATCTATTAGAAGAGAATCGCGGTAATCGACCGGCATGTTCGAAATGTGCTCCTCTCTTGCTCAGACGGCGTCGGCCGTGGCTCTCGACGGTCTGGTCGACGAAGTCCGGATGCTCTCCCCAAAGCGTCAGCTCGTCGACCCGGAGATGGTCGCGGCAGCAGCGCGCGCCTGGTCGCCCAATACCATCCGCGCCTTCTTGTCCGACCTCCGCCTGTGGGATCACTGGTGTCGGCTGTCCGCGGTTCAAACCGGCGCCGCGACCGCGCAGACCGTCGCGGCCTACGTCCGCGCCCTGTCCGGGGAAGATGTCGCCAGCGACGCCGCCCGCGCAGTGGAGATCCGTGCAGCCGCGACGATTGCGCGGTATCTGGTGCACATCGGTTGGGCATACCGCATGGCCGGCCGCGAGGATCCGGTTGCGTCGCCGCTTGTGCGGCTCGAGCTTAAAGCCGCGCGCAAAAAGCTCGGAACGCGCCAGATCCAGGCTAAGGGGATCCGCTTCAAGGGCGACGACATCGACTTGGATGGACCGCCGAGCGGGATCTGCCTCGCCACGCTCATTAAGGCCTGTCGCAAGGACATGATGGGCGCGCGCGACGAAGCGCTGCTTCGCGTCGCTTATGATACCGGCTGCCGTCGCTCAGAGCTGGTGGCAATCGACGTCCAGCATATCGACGGGCCCGACGGGGAAGGCGCTGGCGTGTTGCTTATTCCGCGCAGCAAGACCGATCGGGAAGGGCAGGGGGCCCATGCCTATCTGTCGCCTGCCACGATGCGCGCGATCGAGCGCTGGCGCGACTTGGGTCATATCGACAAGGGGCCATTGTTCCGGCGCGTCGAGACGCATTTTGATGGCAGCGTTCGAACGGTAGGGCAGGGGGCTCTTTATGGCGGCACGGTCACGCTCATCTACAAGCGGCTCGTTCGCCGCGCTTTCGACAAGAAGCTTCTCGGCGCGATGGGCGAGAAGGACCTCGAGCGCTGGGTTGCTGCGGTGTCGAGCCATTCAATCCGCGTTGGGGTCGCCCAGGACAATCTTGCCGCGGGTGAGGCGCTGCCGGCGATCATGCAGGCCTATCGCTGGCGTAATGCGGATTCAGTCATGCGATATGGCGCCAAACTGGTCGCAAAAAGTGGGTCGAGCGCTCGTTTGGCCAAGCGTTTCGCCGACGGCTGAGCGATCACCTCACCTTCCCAGACCTTGCCGACGTACGGCCTCGCCGGCGGGGCCACCAAGGCATAGATCGATTGTAGCGCGCGGCGCGGGAAAGCGCTCATTGTGGTCTATCGCGGGCGAAGTTGATCCAGGAGGTCGCCATTCGCTTGAATTATGAGGCAGACCGGCAAAGGACCGAGTTTGGGACAAAGCCGTCGTTCGGGCAATCGGTGGTGAATGTCGGGTTTCGGATGAACTGGCCATTCGCGAGGCTTCAAAGATCGGCTCGGCAACAAGCTAGCCTGTACGGTAGCGTCTTCGCCGGTATTGGGTCGCGTGGGACCGCCACATCGGCGCTCCGGAACCCTCCGCCACTTCTGCCTTGCCACCTGTGCTTGCATGATTGGCCGTCGAGTGCCCATGGTTATGCTTTAAGTGCTTCTTAGGCAGCATGTCCTATCCTTGGCTGGATTTTTAGGATTCTGCACGGGTGAAGTAATGGGAAGCGACCACGGACCAAGCGCGAGCGACCTGAGGCTCATGCACGAACTGCCAACCGGGCTAGCGCTGTTTGATGGCGATGGAGAGCTTGTTGAGGCAAACCCCGCTTTCCTGGCGGGCGTGGGCCTCACGGACACGCAAGCACTCGCTATCGACTTCAAATCGTTGTTCGGTAAGTCGCCTGCAGGTTTTCAAGAGCCGTCAGATGAGGCGGTGAAGCTTACCGACCGTCATCTGTCCGTCTCGACCAAGCACGTCGAGGGCTGGGGCTGGCTATGCCAACTACACGATGTGACGATGTGGGTGGATGCCCGGACGACCGCACAAGCGGTAGCGATACGCGACAGCCTGACCGGTCTTCCAAATCGATCCTCGCTTGTGCCGGAGGTGGTGCGCGCCGTTGCCGACACATCGCGTTCCACCGCACTTCTCATGATCGACCTCGATCGCTTCAAAACCGTAAACGACACGCTTGGCCATCCTGTGGGTGACGCGCTCCTTGCCAAGGTAGCTGACCGTCTGAACGCGTCGCTGCGCACGACTGATATTGTCGCCCGGCTCGGGGGAGACGAGTTCGCAGTGCTCCAAGTTGGGGCTGAACAGCCGGCCGGTGCCGAACAACTGGCCAAGCGGTTGGTCGAGGTGCTGAGCCGCCCCTACGTAATCGAGGGGCATATGATCGACATCGGTACCAGCATTGGTGTCGCGATCGCGACAGCACCGATCACCAGCGACACGCTGTTCAAACAGGCAGACATCGCGCTTTATCGCGCCAAGGAGAGTGGCCGCGGGCGCTACACCTTCTTCGAACAGCACATGGATGAAGCGATGCAGGCGCGTCGGGCGCTCGAGTTGGACTTGCGGCGCGCGCTCGCGTTCCGACAGTTTGAACTTCACTACCAGCCTCAGATGGATATCGCGTCGCGTGTAGTGACCGGCATGGAGGCGCTCGTGCGGTGGCGCCATCCGACACGCGGCCTGGTAGCGCCAAACGACTTCATCCCTCTCGCCGAAGAGACGGGCCTGATCGTGCCACTTGGCGAGTGGGTCATCCGTCAGGCGTGTGAGGATGCGGCGACTTGGCCTGAGGATGTGCTGGTTGCGGTAAATGTCTCGGCCAAGCAGCTCGCCAGCGGCAAGCTCGTCCGCGCAGTCGAGGACGCGCTCGGGCGTGCGGGTATCCAAGCGTCACGCTTGGAGATCGAGATCACCGAAAGCGTCTTAATGAGCGACGTGGCGGGGTGTGTTGAGACTCTCCATAGACTGCGCGATCTGGGCACAAGCGTGTCGATGGACGATTTCGGGACCGGCTACTCGTCGTTGAGCTATCTTAGCTCGTTCCCGTTTGACAAGGTCAAGATTGATCAGAGTTTTGTACGGGATGGCGACCTCGTTAAGAACGAGGGCATCATTCGTGCGATCACGGCAATCGGCAAACATCTCGGCATGGCAACCATTGCCGAAGGTGTAGAGACTGAGCAGCAGCTGGATAGTATGGAAATGAGCGGCTGCGGGTCGGTACAGGGCTTCCTGATCAGCCGTCCCGTGCCGGGAGACGCGGTAGCTGCTCTTTTCGAGACACTAAAGATCGCGAGCAGGCCGATCGAAGCCGTTCCAGTCCTGTCGGTACCCATCGCTACCGTGATGCCGCCGCGCGAGACCGACCTCTACCGCTTGGTGTACTACAGCCGAAACACGATCTTCGGGGTTGACGAGGAGGTGACCGATTCAGTCGACGGGATCCTTGCCGCTTCGCAGCGCAACAATGCTCGCGTCGGCGTCACCGGCGCGCTGATGTTCACCGATGGCTTCTTCGCGCAAGTGCTTGAAGGCAAGATGAGCGCAGTGGAAGAGGTGTTCGAGCGCATCCAGCTCGACGATCGGCACGCGGAGGTGCAGCTCTTGTCCTTCACCGCCGTCGATAAACGCGTATTTCCGAACTGGGCGATGGCCTTCGTCGGCAACGATGAGCCGGGCCGAGGAAAGTTTGGTCATTACGCAGCGTCGAGCGGCTTCGATTTCTCGGCAGTCGATGGCGACGCGATGGTCGATCACCTCCTCCGGTTTCTCGTCGATGAAGAGGGCGTGAAGCTGAACATTGCGGCTTGAAGTGTAGTGATGACGGGTCGAACGATGATAAACACTGTCTGCAACACTGGTGTGCGACAAACAGGTGCTTTCCGCCACCGGGTCGATACTTGGTCAAACGCCACGTCGGTGCAAGTCCTAAACGTCCCAAAAACTGACCGCCGTTGCTGCTCGATGTGAAACCGATTCCTTGATGGGCGATTGAACGGCAACAATTGGTCCCGCCGCCGACAGGCTGCTGAATTGCGGACGAATGACCGGCTCCGGCGCGAGCGGACGTTCAAGCGTCCACTTCGGAATGACTTGAACTGGTCGAGACCGGCCGGTTTGCCGAGCCGCTGAACGACAGTCATTCCTGGCGGTCCGCCAGAACCTACCTGGCTTCCAACCGGTCTAGTACCATTGAACGGGCGAACGTGAATGCGTTCCGGCATGTGTCCGGTACTCGGATGTGGAACGTTATTGAATATGGAGGATATCAAAGTATATAGATAACCCAGATATTCGATCGGAGCCACCATGGCCGCCACATCTAGCAGAGAAATTGCCAGCTTTGGGATTGAGCAGCTGGCCGGTTCAGCACGCGAGATCCGCGAGCGTCTCGAGAGCGCCGATGACGGCCAGATCGTCGCGTTCCGGCTCGATCGAGCCGGGAAGGGTGTCGCAGTGGCGATTGGCGAGGCCATGCGCCTGATCGCGCCGATGATCGTACGCAAGCTCGTCGATAGCGAGACGGCGACGCTCGAGAAGCTGGTCGATGCGCTCGTGCCGGCGGTTTCGCCTCCCGAGCACCTACTCGCCGAAGCGCGCATGAATGCCGAGGCTCGCAGAGCGGTCTTGCAAGGAGCGGAGTGGCTCACCGCTTCGCGACTGTCTGAGATCGCAGGGTTCAGCGGTCAAAATGCGAGCGCCCAACCGAACAAGTGGAAGCGCGACGGCAAGATTTTTGCGCTGCGCCACGACGGTAACGATCTGTACCCCGGCTACGCGCTCGACGCCGACGCCCAGTATCGCCCCGTCAAAAGCTTGGCACCGGTTCTGAAAGTGTTTGGCACGGAGCTGGACGCTTGGGACATCGCCATCTGGTTCGCTTCTGCGAACGGCTTTTTGGGAGGCGCTGCTCCCAAGGATCTCCTGAACCGCGCTCCGGAGCGCGTGCTCGCGGCAGCCGAGGACGAGATCGCAGGCGTTCTTCATGGGTAAGGCGAAGAGCCCGACCGCATCGAAGTCGCCTGCCGCCAAAGCCGTCGCCAAAACCAAGCCAGCTGTCGCGCCGCCCGCCTCCGCGGAGGCGACGGCTGCGCTATCGCTTGCCCCCATAGACCCGAAGCCGCGTGCGATCCCGACGCCGCCAGCAAATCTCGATTCGTTGGTGAAGCGCGTCGCTTGGCCGGCGATGCAGACGCTGCACCGCATTCACCGCGATCAATTCCAGGCGGACCAGTTCAACCCCGGACCTAATGGTAACGCGCGGTTCAGTCCGATCCTCGACGAGCATGGCACGTCGATCGCGACGATCTATGGTGGCGCCACCTTCGAATGTGCCGTGATGGAAACGGTGTTCCACGACGTGCCGCACGCCCCCGGTTTAAAGACCGTCGCGAAACGGAAGCTCAAACAGCATCGTCATTCGCTGCTCGTGGCATCGATGGATATCACGCTTGCCGATCTTGGAAGCACGGCGCTCCGCAAGCTCGGCATCCCGCGGGTCGATCTCATCGATAGCGACAAGGATATCTATCCCCAGACGCGGCAATGGGCCGAGGCGATCCACGTCCAGTGCGCGGATGTCCAAGGCCTAAGTTGGGTCTCACGTCAGGATGATGGCGCGCGTGCCATCATCCTGTTCAAGAACCGGCTGCCGGACGACGCGCTTACCATCGTCGGTATGTCGGTCGACATCGTCACCGACCCGGACACCTACGCCGCGCTTATCGAACTCGCCGAAACGATCGGGGTGAAGGTCACCGGCAAATAGGGCAGGGGGCGTTCTCGCGCGTTCCGCTCCCCGGAGCGAGCGATCCACGGTGGGATCAAGTCTTCAAATCGCCATCTCGGTTGGTGGCGCCGCGGAAGTCATGCCAGTCTCGCACCGTAGCGGTGCACATCGTGTTCGACGCCTTGATCAGCCACCCAGCCCCTCGGCGCGCAGATGCTCAAGGACCATCGGCGCGCATTCGTCTGCGGCATGGATCGCGCCGATATCGCGGGCCATTGCGCCCACGAGACGTCGTCGAACTCGACGCCGGTGCGAGTTGAGATCGATCTTCCGGCTATTCGGCGCGAGGCGGCGGACCGTGACGCCTTCGTCCAAAAGGAGGAATGGATCAGGGGAGCGGTATCGGCTGGTCGAAAGGCCAAACTGCTCTCCGACCGCGCTCTCCCGATCCCAACAGGAAGGAAGCAGTGCCTTCGCTTCGCGGGCGATCGGTCCGCCAGCGTCGCCGGTCAGTGCGACGATACGAGGTCGGCCGAGGCTGCCCACGCCAGCACGCCGGCGGCTGGAGACGGTCGGCGAGGAAGCTCCAGACACCGCCAGGTTGAGTGCATGGCGATAGGCGTCTCGAACGTGCTTTGCCAGCTTCGCGTCACGGAGCTCTTCCCAGATTTTCAGACGCTCGGCGTCCGTGGCGGCAAAAGGCTCCCGGAGCCAAACATGGTCTTGTTCGAGCACCCACGGCCGAGCATCTGCAAGACTTCGGCATATCCGTCGAATGCTGCCTCCGCTAACGCGTCTTCGCTGTCACCATCCCGCCGCGCGAGCCTTGCGCTGGTAAGTAGGCCCGCGAGGTCCATTCGGTACGGGATGATGGCAGCTTCATCGTAGTCATTGATGCCCCACACCAAACGCCCCTCCGCGTAGCGCCACAGCCCGAAATTGCCGACATGCGCGTCACCGACCGACGCAACCTTGGGGCCAATGTTGCGCTCCGGGCATTCGACGCCTGCGATTTCCGCCCAGCGCCAGCATGTCCCGCAAAGGAAGAGAAACGCATCTTTGCGCATCAGCTTGTGCTTCGCGCGCAAATCGGATGCGACCAACAGCGGGCCGAGGATCGTTTGCATCCAGGCTTCAAACGCCGTGTTAGAGGCAATGAGCTCGGTTAGGGGGTTTGCTGTTCTCATATCCCGCTAACGCTTAAGACAGGCGATCACCTCAGGACGAACTGAGCGACGAAAGGTGCTGTGCGATCGCCTTCCCTCCATGTGTCCCGATCGCGGTCGCTATGGCCTTCGCCTCGTCTTTGCCCATCGCAGCGATTTTGATGCGATCGAGGGCGGCAAGAAGAACGGGTCGGCCAGCATCGCGTGCAGCCACCTCAGCGGCTTTAGCCTGTTCCTCAAGTTGGGCAAGCTCCGCGAGCAGGGCTTTCTTGCGTGTTTCGATCGTGGGAAGATCGGCTGGTTTCGACGACGATCGCGGCATTTGATGGTCTCCAAGGGGTGAGCTGATCAGAGGCGCATCATGTCGGACGACAGCCAAGATTGCTAGAATGATCTATCAAACCAGGATCGCTTAAAATCCAATCACAAAACGCGCGCCGAAGGTGCACCTTTTGAGGATCACTGACGCCCACCAAGAAGGACAGACGATCTAAAGAGGGAGCTCACGGCAGCCAGTTGCCCCGGCTCCGCGTCTGTTAGAAGATGCAGGGTGCGGGGATGATTTGGAAGACCAATGAGGATGATAGCTGAGGGATGGCAGGATATTGCTCGTGGCACCAATGTCGGACATTGGTTCACGAGGTTCCGCTGCTCGGGGCTTGAGAAATGAAGGTTACGGTCCGGCTCAGCGATGACCTTACGGCAGAGATCGACCGGATCGCCGCAGCCAATGGGCAGACGCGCAGTAGCTGGATCATCAAGGCGTTGACGATCGCGGCCCTCTCCCCGGACAACGAGGACGTGCCGGTCATGCCGGTGCAGGGCAGGGGGCACCCGGACGATTATATCCGGGTGACGGTCCGACTTAACCGCAGTGAGATAGAAGCCATCGACACCGTTGCCGCACCGATGCGACTGACGCGGAACGAATGGATCAAGCGCACAATCCGTTGGCAGCTTTGGGATAAGGCGGCGCTGCTGCGGCTTGCACCGGTCACTCAGACCGAGATTGGTAAAGTGCGTAAGCAGGTCCTGGCGATCGGGCGAAACATCAACCAGGCGGTCCATGCGATGAATGCCGCCAACCAACCGGAGAGTTCCCTCGACATTGCTCGGATCGCGGGCCCGTTCCTTGACACCTGTGCTGATTTGCGGTCGCTTTTGATTGAAGCACGGCGCTCGCTGACTTCATCCATTGGTGGCGAGATCGGCTACTGGACCCGTAGGGATGAAGGGCAGGGCCAATGAGTTTTCGGTTCTCGTCCGGT
>Ga0160428_1001701_pt1 | contig 15628 bp, 20 predicted proteins | sample SolpanmetagenomM_FD_108198 | JGI IMG/M metagenome (GOLD analysis project Ga0160428, IMG submission 108198) | Solar panel surface microbial communities from Lawrence Berkeley National Laboratory, California, USA - M | ecosystem: Engineered > Built environment > Solar panel > Unclassified ... | reverse complement strand
GTTATGGTTGCCAGAGGGGGCAGGTTGGGGGAGGCGAAGGCGTCGTAGGCTGTTGCTGAGATTTTGGTGGCGCGGTTGCCGCGGAAGAGCTGGAAGTGTTTCGTCAGTCTCGCTTCCAACATATGTGCATATATATATATATATATACAAAAGAGTTTGGTGGAAAGGAGGAACGGAGTCAAAACAGAGACTTGCAAGCACTCACCTGATAATTAAAATACAGCGTAACCTCCGGAATACAAAAATGTCCCGCCAATATCAAACTCCCCAGCAGATTATCCGTGCTATCATTCTGCAACTCGCCCATCGGCCGCTGACTCCCCGTCAAAACCACCGGCTTGCCCAGATCCTGCAGCAGAAAACTCAACGCGCTCGCACTATACGCCATCGTGTCCGTGCCATGCAGCACCACAAAGCCATCAAAAGCATCATAATTGCGCCAGATCAGAGTTACAATTTTCAGCCAGACGCTGGCGTCGACGGCGCTGCTGTCCAGGAGGGGCGTGAATTCGTAGACGCAGTACCGGATGCGGCGACCGTATTCACTCAAGGGGGTGGTGAGGGCTTTGTGCGGGATTGGTGCGGCGATGGAGTCTGAGGTGATGACGGGGAAGGTGCTAGGGGTTGAGCCGTCGTTGAAGGAGGGACGGCTGGACATGCATGTTTCGAGGAAGTTGCCGGCGGGGATGAGGCCGGAGGTTGATTTGACGGAGCAGATTGTGCCGCCGGTCATGAGGATGAGGACGTTGGAGACTTGAGAGGCGTCGTTTTGGGAGGATGTGGTGGTCCTGATAGTGTCGTGGGTTTCGGGCATATTTGGTGGTGGTGGTGGTAGTTCTTGTTTGATCATGGTGAGGTAAACAGTGAGGGAGGAGGTGTTTTTTCTTCTTTGTATTTTGCTTCTCCTGTTTCCAGTATCAATTTCTTGGTCACAGCACAGGACCCACGCAGGCCTTGGTGAGTGATGAATTATTGCTTGTAGTGGTCACGAATTCACGGAGCGCAAGACAAAGGGTGGAGAAAGTGAGCAGTAAGACAATAGGAATACAGGAAAGAAAAAAGTATACAATACATTATACGTAACGAGCACGAACTAAGAGATTTTGACACGGCAATGCCGAGAACGGCGACGATACACGTTGTACGGCTGCGATGAAGAGCAGAATAAGATTGACACTTTGGCAACATAGGACAAAGACAGTGGCAGACGACGATGGACACCACTTAGTGCAAGAATTGCAACACGGTTTTAAAATTGATTAATTCTGAGATTCAACATTTTGATTGACTACCCTGAGTCGATCAATGGCAATACTACATCGATTCCCTTTCTTCCACCTGAATTTGAGGTTGCTTCAATCATACTACTACTCAAGATATCCTGTGCCTGACATGAAACGAGGTTCGGTCAGTTCCTTGACAGACTAGCCTACGCCTGCTCCTTCACCTGGTGATGACAGCGTGTGCTGTATCAGCAAAAGAGGTCTTTCCTAAAGTACTAGTACAAGTTCCTCCCCAGCTTTGACCAAGCTCATGGCATAGTAAACTATAAGAGGTATTAGTTGTGTTTTGGAACGTGAGGACGATAACAGTACTCACCATATCGACATCTTTCTCGCGTTACCATATCAATTCACAAGCGCGCACGGCTTGCCATCTCGACGTTCTTCTTCAGCTGGACGTTAGGCTCGGCAGTATTGACGTTAGTCTTGACTGGGGTGCTGCCTAGCTTGCTATTCTCCTCAACGTCTTCACCTTGGATACCCGTCAGAGAGGGCATTATCTCTGGCATCGGCTCGGGTTGAGCCTGTTCATTAAGAAGTCAATCATCATAGAATTCATCCTCGTCCTCATCGTCAGCGTTCAACTGCTCAAAGTTGAGCTTGTAACGCAAGATAGCGCCAATACCACCAAAGCCCTTGACGAACTGGTTACCCTCGGAAGATCTGTCGGAGACGAACTCAAGAGTTGCACCAAAGTCTTGGTACTTCTCGGCCATCCATTCGAGGAAGGACATTTGATTGATGACTTCCATCTCTTGACCAGTCTCCTTGTCGAGGAAGAGTGAACGATCAGCCTCCTGCAACTTGGTGGTGTGCAAGATAATAGCTGCACCCTCAGAAGGCTTGAGCTCCCAGCGTGTAATGTCGAGGTTTTCGAAGATGATGAGTGTCTCGGCAGCACCAGCTTCGAGAGCCTTGAGAGTATCATCAATACCGTAGCAGACTTTACCGCTGTCGAGGGAAATCTCGTCGAAATACTTGTTGATGAGTTTCTTCTCCTGAATGAACTTGACATTGCTGAGAGTCTCCGAGGACAGCTCGATAGCCTGATTGAAACCGTTCTCACCACCGTAAGACACGTCAACAACCTTGATGACCTTTGTCTGAAGACGAGGATCAAATAAATCGGACTGGTTGAGATCGTTCTTGAAGTCAGCGGAACCTGCAAGGATAATACCAGCAACATTGACCTTGTCGTTGGTAACAAAGTTCTGGACAGCAAGCTCAGCGACCTTGCGAACGTAGTTGTGGCGCTTCTCTTCACGTAAGCGAGCGAAACGAAGGGCAGATTGACCACCACGACCGTGCTTCTTAGGTAGATCGACAGAGAATTTGTGCACAATATCGCGAGTGTTTCCACTGAGTGTACCAAATAGAGCGCCGTTTCCGTCCATGATGATAAAGCCGAACTTCTGGTCAGACTCCAGCAGTTCACTGAGCGCTTCTGTGTGGAACTTGTTATCGCAGAGGTATAGAGATGTGTTGATGGGCTTGAAAGGCTCAAAGTCCATGTTGATCCTCTTTTCTTTTCCTTCCGCGGTAATGATTTCACCACAGTACACGACGAGACCATTTGGTGGGACCTTGTTGTATAGCTTAAGACGTTGTTGGGTAGAAGTGATAGCTCCGAGGACTGATTGACGGTTGACGCGAGACTTGATGTTGGAAGCGGTTCCAAACTCTTCGGCCAACATCTTCGCGGCGCGGGATACCTGATCCTTTGGCGGGATGATGAGAGAAATCATGCTAGTTCCATTTCCTCTTGCAGCTTCCAAACCCTTGATGAGCTTCTTGACTTTCCAGATCTCGACATTCTTTTCCGCCTCGTTCATTCCTGGTGCGGACATGTTGGCGTGTTATGTGTTGACCTCGGGTATAGGTTCTTGTTACTTTCTCTACCAAGAAGTTTTAGTATCGCTGCTGATTCTCAAATCACCAGGACACAGCGACAAATGGCAGGCAAAGCACGCGCAGACGAAAAGGCAGAAGATGGCAGAGTGGAGTCGGGTGGGAGTGAGGTGGGAAAGGAAAAAGAGGAGAAAGTCGGCTTGGTTGAATTTTAGTAAAAAGCGTCACCACGTCAGAGTTAGGGGATGATTCACAGCCACGCGGAATTATCAAGCTTATACCAGCCTACTTTAACAAGCAGCTCATGATGCTGGCTAATTGATGTGTCAAGAAATGCTTTGACGTCTCCACGCTTATCAGTCGTATCTCAAACCTGTGATGCTTATCCTATATTCGCTCTAGAGCCTTTCGTCATATGCAGGGCAATATTTTCTTTTCCCATGTTTGCTGTTTCATTGTTTCAGATGTCCTATCGCGCTCTCCATTTGGAAAAAGGTGCCTACCAACAACACCAGTAGTAATACCGCATCAATCGAGTTGTACCTCCGCGGTGAACCTTATCTGTACGCGTTTCAGGTCGATCCCAAATCATCTTGTTTACTGTAAAAGGAGTTTTGAAAAGTAGTCCTTGCTCGAGGCTCATTTTGGGCTTCTGCTCTATAGGACTAGGATGAACAGTCAACGAGGCCAACCATCTGCCTCTACCGCAGCCCATACACAGCCACTCCTACAACCACCGCAACAGCATCGACATGGTTCACGCGCAGCCAGTGGTAATTCCTCAACTGACGTCGATCACGATGATGATCACTTAGGTATCTTCCGCAGCTTGAGAAGAAGGTCAGTACAAACTATGGTGAAGTCTTACAGCAAAATATGAAAGGACCAAGGTCTTGGCTTGATGATGTGCTTTGTCCGATTTGGTTTTAACTGTACCTCTCTGCTAACCAAGTTGTGTTATCAGGTCATCTGTCGTACATGGTCTTGCAGACATTGGTGGTGTCAACAGTTTGCACAACTTTGCTCGTTCCTGGACGCGAGCTGCTGGGTTCTGGGAGGTTGAGCCCATCCACAAGTCATTTGTTCTTCCAGAAGATGACGAGGAAGGTCCTCTTGGGGAACGACGCGATGATATTGAGGCGCCAAAACCATACAGCTCACTGTTGCGGGCAGCCTTGGCCAACAATGACCAGAGAAAGGTGTCCATTGCTAGCCCTGTATTCGAGGAAGACGTGTTTACCACTCCGGAAGAATCGTCAAATGGCACAGGATCGGAGACAGTACGGCATCGACCATCCAACCCACGCATACGTGGAGACAGCATCTTCCAGATTGAGCCATCACTTGCTTCACCATTCGGTGGAATGTATGGCGGAACATATGGAAGTCTTGCATCACGAGTCAATGAGTCATCTATACGCCATGCTGGCGAGTTGTTTATGCGCCAACAAGCAGCGGGTGGTTCCGATCCTGATAAAGAAAGGGAACCATTGCTTGTGAAGCAAGTGCAGACAGATGAAGGCAAGACGGTCAACGTTGTTGTCGGTCAGTCTACAATCTACCAGACCATCTTCAACTCAGTCAATGTGCTTATTGGAGTGGGGATGCTTGCATTACCCCTCGCGATCGCTTACTCGGGCTGGATTATTGGCCTTGGATTCTTCGCAGCAGCAGCAATTACGACACAGTACACCGCGAAGCTCCTCGCCAAGTGCCTGGACGTTGATGGCTCACTTATCACTTTCTCTGACTTAGCTTACGTGTCTTTTGGTCCTTCAGCTCGTGTTGCTGTGAGCTTACTATTCTCGGTAGAGCTCTTCGCTACGTGTGTGGCATTGGTAATCTTGTTTGCAGACAGCTTAAACGCATTGATCGATGGCTGGGGTGTCAACGAGTTCAAGGTCGTCTGTGGTATCATCATCATCCCTCTTGGATTCTTACCACTACGACTTCTAAGTATAACCAGTATCCTGGGCATCGTGTCTTCAATCGCAAGTATGTTTTGGCTTGTCCATCTTAGTGGACGTGTACTAACTGCTGCTAGTTGTGATTGCCATATTCGCCGATGGTCTCGTTAAGGCTGAAGGTCCAGGCTCACTGCGCGATCCACGACCTACATCACTATTCCCTACCAATTGGAGAGCTGTGCCACTTGCGCTAGGCTTGCTTATGGGTATGTTGTCGGTGGTCTCCGGTTGAAAAACACTTGGCTAACTATTCGTGTAGCACCTTGGGGAGGTCACAGGTAATGAGATCGACTTTGAATTAGTTGAGCTGCGCTAATCGAACTGTAGTGTATTTCCGAACATATATCGAGATATGAGACATCCTCACAAATACCCTAAAGCTGTCAGATACACATATGTCAACACATTCGCATTGGAGACAGCCATAGGCGTAGCTGGATATCTCATGTTTGGCGACGACGTCAAAGACGAACTAACAGCAAGCATATTTACGACATCAGGCTATCCTCAAGTCCTATCAGTTCTAATGGTAATTGCTGTGGCTATTATACCTTTGACTAAAATACCGCTCAAGTAGGGTTTCAATCCTATTTCTAACCCCGATCCTGACTGATGATATCACAGTACTCGTCCTATTATAAGCACGTTGGAAATCTTCTGCGGACTTGATGCTCGCGCTCTACCTGCATCAGAAGCTATGACAGGCATGTCTGGTCTAACACGTGGGATCCTCAGTCTCACCATTCGAATCGGCCTACCTATTTCGATCATTATCGTCGCAATTTTCGTACCGTCATTCGACAAGATCATGGCTCTACTCGGATCTTTGGCAGGCTTCATGATCTGCATCATCTTGCCATGCCTCTTCCACTTGACTCTCTTCAAAGGTCAGCTCAGTACCAAGCAGCAGGCGCTAGATTGGACACTGGTAGTCGTGGCTAGCATTATCTCCATCACTGGAACCGTCTTCGCATTCCTACCGAAGAGTTTGTTAGGTATTCGCGAATGATTTATGATGGCCTGGCCCTGCAGGATGTTTTCCTTGTGTCTTTTTGGTCTTTTTGGCATGGCGCTCCATAGCATGGCGCTGCATAGTATGGCGCTGCATAGCATGGCGCTGCTTCTGCACTCATTACGAAAAGTGAGCTGGACTTGCAGCTGGTTCAGTTTTTGGATATATGTGATATCTCCTCTCATGTACAACATTGCATGTCTCCATGGCCTTTGGTCACTCAAGTGGTGATCAAAAAGTTGTTCCTAGCTCGCCCAGGATTCACTTCGACTTTGGAAAAGTGCTGTTGTTCGGATGACTTTCCAGTCCAACGAAACAGAAAATACGCAAGCTTGGCTGACAGCTTCGACTGGAGTTGAATATAGCCCATCGAGTACATGATTTCACGCAGTCTATCGACAGTCATGTATCGTGAATTGGTGACACAGGGTGCAGGAAGCACGAGCCAGAGGGCAGGAAAGATTGTCTCCAGCCTATTGACAGTCTTTGCCACATTTGTCTCAAGTTGTGATGACACATACGTGGAAGGTGTTTGCAGGAAGTGTTGGACTCTCTTCAGCATATCTCCTCTTCCCTTTGCATCTGGCACATAGTTTACCACCAAGCTCAAACAAACAATATCGAACTTGTCCTCTTTCGTTGTCGGCAGTGGCCTTTCCATGAAGTCCTGCTGCAGTATGCCCTTTTCCTGACTGTTCAGATCAATCCGTTGTATATCAAAGAGCCCACTTCTCCCAGCAGCAGTATTTGTGCTCAAAGCGCCTACATCGAGCATGCGTAGTCGTCTTGATCCTACAGTACTGCCTTCTTTGTCATGCTCTATATGTTGCACTCCTCGCTTCAACGCTACCCGTACTGACGACAGGAAGTCCAGAAGATGCTTCGACGTATCACCTCCTCGTGACTCTGACTGGCCTAATATGCTAGCAGCCTGATAATGCTCGAGTCCGCCATTGTCCGCAATTTCCTTCTCCAGCTTCTCTGCTGTAACAGCATCACCAGATGAAATAGCTCGAGTGTGTTCCTTGAGCAGGTTATGGTGTCTGCGGATTACAGTGCGAGTGGTTTGGGAGGAAAGATGTGCGTTGAGCCGTTGCTTGCTTGTGGTGGACAAATGTGGAGGTCGGCCGTGAGCAAGGGACTTTGGTTTGGAGGATAGAAGTTTCTTCTTGGCCATTGGACTGCGGTGGCTAGAGCACCTCACTGAGATGTTGGTGAAGCTATGACATTGCTTGCGCTTCCTGGACTGGACTGGACTGATGTTGTTGATGATATGATGATGGATGGAATAATATATTGACATGTGCTTCGAGGTCCAATGCCAAGCTTTTAGTTTTCAGGGTCTCCACATCGCACAAATGGTCAAACACTTTTCCCTCTCAGCTGAGTCTGATCTTGCGACAGCGACTTTTTTGACGACTTTCGTAACTACTAACCGTCGACAATATAGCAACAATGGCACCCAAGACCAAGTGTACGACTATATCCTTCCACCTAGCCTTCCACCACGATCGAGTGTTCTTCGTTGGTTACTTGTTGTAAAGAAGAGAATGCTTACTCAATCAACAACTCCATTCACCACCATCGAAAGCCTACAAGCATATAAACAACCAGCTAACACACTTTCCTCTCCACAGCCAACAAGCCCACCACCGTCGGCAAGAAGGCCAATGCCGCCGCCAAGGCAGCCCTCAAAGGCGTAAGAAACACTCCCACACCCACCACAACTGCTCAAACTTGAGGCGTGTCAGCAATCCCATCGCTGACGGCTTGTTCTCTCCGAACAGGTTAACTCGCACAAGGTCCGCAAGGTCCGCTTGAACACCACGTTCCACCTCCCCAAGACTCTGCGTCTGTCTCGCGCACCCAAGTACCCCCGCCGCTCCGTCCCCCATGAGCCCCGTCTCGATGCTCAGACTATCATCATTCACCCTCTTAACACCGAAAGCGCGATGAAGAAGATTGAGGAGAACAACACTTTGGTGTTCATTGTGCATATCAAGGCAAACAAGAGGCAGATTAAGGATGCGCTGAAAAAGTTGTATGATGTTGACACTGTCAAGATTAACACTTTGATCAGGTATGTTCTGCTCGTTTCTGGTCTTATTTGTGCTGTGTAGAGTACTGACTCTGTTACCCTTAGACCTGATGGCTCAAAGAAGGCTTTCGCCCGTTTGACACCCGATGTTGACGCTCTCGACATTGCTGCTACCAAGCTCGCCATTGTCTAAATTTGTCGTTTCATGATGTGGATGGATGATCTCAAAATTGGTGTCCTATTGTCAAAATAGAGAAGCATGACTCTCGTACGCGATGAGCAGGAACGAAGGCAAAGTACAGATGTAGCGTTGTCAGAAACACAGGAAACATAAGATATATGACACTACTTTCCTGCATAGAGCAAAGTTTCACCAATTCAAAATGAAACGCCCGAGCAGACGGCACGTCGAGTTCTCTCAGATTATTCAGTTTCTTGCTTCTGGTGATTATGATGTTATTGTGTATGCTTATGCCTATGACGCTAGCAGATGCATCAAGCTAAGGTAGTCTTTTGAGAAGAATGACATTGTCCACTCTTTCACATCTGTTATAATACCTCTGCTGCGCGGGTCGAAACGTTTGTTGTACACCTCTTCTGCACGGATCGATGATGAGATGGAGGTGAACTACAACAATTTGCTCTTCTACGGCAGGGCAGTTGAGTGATAAGACGGGACCGTTGTTGAGGGAGATTAGGGATGTGCATGATGAGGTTGAGGCGCAGTTGAGGGAGGTTATTGCGAGGCATTCTGGAGGCTTGGGCTTGCCTGGGTATGAGGAGAAGAATGGAGTGAGAATGACTTGAGAACCATGCTACACAGCCAACCTGTCTGCGAAATTGCAATGAGATGGATACTTACAGTAGGACTAACAACGTGACATTTGCCACACCCATATCCATAAACCTCAGAATGACTTTCTTCTGTTGTTTACACACAGTCCTGATCCAAATGCTCATGTACATTCGCTTATTATGGCGATATCGTGTCATAAGGTGGTCGGTATATCTTGCATCGACCGTGTTTGCCTTCTTGTATGCCATGACACTGCTCGACGATTATGGCTACATTGACCTGGACGCATTGGATATATACCTAGACGAGACAGAAGCAGCTTTCCCGCCTCCAGGTGACTTCTCAGCAACAAACCCCTATCGAGACTTGCCTGACAGTCCTGTGATACTGAACGCCACAAAACAAAGTACGTGATATCCCTGCTTTGCATCGTTCTCATTCTCGCACTCATTCCCAAATCAAATACAGCTCTATACATACACGAATACCTCAGCGACATACTCCTGCCAACATCACTCCCCGAAGACACCGACTACGAGCTCTGCTCTTTATTCCTGCGAAGCCTTAAAACTAGGACTGATCTTACATGGCTGGTACTGGATGAATCCGATATCAAGCAAGTCATAATGGCAATCGCCCAACGACGAGATTCGCCTCGAATGCCCATGGCCGAAGAGCCCTTTGACCTGCAGGCACGCTTCAAAGCACTGCATAAGTATTGGGACGATCTCGAAAGACTGCCTGATCATCCACAGCGCTGGGAGTCAAGCTACGATACGCAGCTTTTACCACCACTTCTGAAAGCGCAGCCGCTTTCCAGCAACCACGATGAGCTGCTTTCAGAAGAAGAGCAGCAGCAGCAGCAGCAGCAACAGAACACATTAGCGCACCTTCTGACACCAGAACAAGAACTCCTCGCATCCACCAACTTCAAGTACTACCTCACCACCCGCGCCCACAAAGTCTCCTACCTCAAACTCCATCCCCCGCAGCCCATGGCCTTCGCCCCCATCGCCAAGCAACCACACGCCCTCCGCGAAACATGGGACAACGTCTTCCCCGACGGCAAAGTCGAGGCAGGGCGAGCAATCGCAGCCAACAAACTCACAGATGAGCAGACATGGCAGCCCATCTATCGCAAACTTGATACCGAGAGAATTCCCTACGACTGGATGGCACCTGGCGAGGCGGAGGACAGCATCATGGGATTGACGCAGGAGCAGTGGGATGCGCAGACGGTGGTGAGCGATGCGAGATGGAAGAGGCTGGAGGAGAGGAGGGCGAAGGTGAAGGATTGGCAGGATGAAGTCAGGCCTGCGAAGGAAGCGAAGGTGAGAGAGGAGATGGAAAGGGATAGAGCGGAAAATGCTGCGGCTGCGGCTGAGCGGGAGGGGAAGAAGCTGGAATTGTGATGGGATGAGATAGGCTCGTTTCTGGGGGTCACGCTATTGCATGTTTTCGACTTTCTGGAGCTTTGAAAGCTTGAAAGAGAGCGGATGTCTATTTGCTCTGGGCTTGGCGATTCGACGTTTATTGTGCAAAAGCATCTGGCAATCTATAGAACTATGCTGTGGTAGGTGAGAGACTCGGACACAGAGAAGGAGGGTGTACGATCAGAGGAAGGATTCTCAGCCGAAAAAACCGTGTGTGTACACCAGAGGACCGGCTCAATCAAGCAAACAATGGGATCGTAGCGATATGAGTATCTGAAAAGTTTATGTCAAGGTTGTTCGGCAGCTCAAGTAACGCAGCCTCTGGATATAAAGAAGGCTCCAAGGGTCTGCACAGTGACCAAGATCCAGGTTGTCGATTTCGGATGTTGAGATAACTCGAAACTTGATGTACATTGATGTTGTGAGTTCTCTACGAACATTCAAGAGTACGGTTTCTAAGGTTTCGTGTAAATTTTGTATAGTATTATCATAGTCCCAGCGTCTAGTGGTGATAATGCGAGCAATATGATTTTGGTATGAGTGATCAACGCTACCTCGCATACCGCATGGGTAGACTTGTCGCACAGCTTTCACCAAGGTCGCTTGCAGTGTTGATACACATCGGTATTTTTTGATATCTGATATCGCCATTCTTGGGATTCATCTACGATGACTGACTGGATCATATCACGACGGCTTCCTTCGAGCTGATAGCTTAGGGGGGCGTGCATTAGCTTCTTGGCTTGCATAAAGCTTCCCCTCCTTCGCTATGTTGAGCTTCAGGCAATTTCCACCTGGTGGTCCTCACACGCATACACATACACCTGTTATCAGCTTCAGTCTGCTTATAGTGGAATAGCTCACGAAGCAGGGAAGCCCGTGATCGGATTGTGGATACTTTACCACTTCGACGCAACTTTGAGGCTCAAAATCAGCAGAAAAGAGGTCGACCGTGTCACTGATAGATTGGACAATGGCAGTCGTTCAGCCGCAGTGGGAATTGGCCCAGACAGCCGGGGGTGTTCTCCTTGTTACGCGCGACCTTTTGACAGCGGCCACCGCAGACAACGTCCAAGTGCAAGCTCTTGCAGCATGTGAAAATTTCGGTAGTACACTTGCTGTATCTCGTAGAGTTGCAATGAAGGTCGAAAACTTGATACACCGACAATCGAGCTCGACGACACTCGAATTTCTCAAGGCTACAGTCGGGTATGCAAAGGGTCGATCATTGAAGTTGCTCGGGCAAAGCGTGGCGGGTATCAATTTCCTATGTATCGCAGCTGCACTGATTGCAACGGGATCGACGTATCGAGCTGCTCAAAGTTTTGAGCTGCTCCTGACAGCATCTGCAATAGAAAAGCAAGATTGTCCTGGTGTACTCTTGGTCAAGGCTCTGTTAGACGCGCTAGAGCCAGACCTTGTCAGAACTGGGTTTTTGGACGACGTCTTCGGCTATGCCCGACTAGTGTCAGATATCAGCGTCCTGGATGGACGCAATCTCGACATAGCAGTTCCAGAGCCCAAAATCGTCGCCAAAGTCGTCGAGGCCTTTCGAGAAATTGGTCGATTGGGTCAAAGCTGAGGACAACTCTTGTTTTCCAGGCGTCGCGTTTTGTACCCTGGCTTGCGGCAGACGCAGCAATATTCTGGCACGACGGCCGAGCAATAGTGGAGTCCAGTAAGAGCAGAGTACAGATATGGCACACTAAACCAGAGCAGGATCCAGATTACAGCTATATCTCAATCCAACTGCAAAAGGCTTTTGATAGCGGCGCGGACCTTGTGGAGAGCTTGATCGATACTATGTGTACCCCGTACGCCGTCAGAGGCATGGTTACCATGCGAGTATACGCTCAGCTTCGACTGCAGTCCAAGTCCTTGAGAAAGCACGAGGAAGAATATCGAGCTTGGGTGCAAGCTTTGCCATTTGCACTTCACTGTGCAACACGTCCAAAAAAAGTGTCCAGAGGCTCAGAGATTCGTCTCCGCTCCCAAGCGACGCTATTCTAGCAGCAGCTGCACAACTATTCTTCGGGTCATCGGGGCGCTGATGCCCGAAGCACTCCAGGAAGGAAAGACGGTACGTGATTTGTCGTGCATACGCAAGTTGCCCAAGCCCGAGCAGGACGAGGTCCTTGACAAGCTAGGCATAATAGTGAGTGATATATGCGCAATAGCGTTGATATATCAGCAAGGCGTTGCGGACGAATCGCAACCGCTGTTGTGCTACGAATCATGTCGAATATACAATCGCTATATGCAAATAGCTCTTCTCAGCAGTTTTGATGTTTCAGACAACGAAATCAACACTATTGAGCCTCCCTATTACCCGGAGGATACTCTGCACTTACTCGGGTGTACTGAGGATATCTCTAGCGAGCCATATGGCTGGATTGCACTATCATTCCGCGGTCAAGTGATTCTACCAGAGATAGTCCTTGGCAGAGATATCAGAGAGAAAGGCTATCTGAAGCTAGCGTGTATCCCGGGCGTTCTGAGAATTGGTCAGCGAGGGTTCAGTTGTGTCCAGTCAACTTGCCGCCATCGACCAGCTGAACCACCAAGCTATACTGGGCCGTGGCCAGGCGAGGTGTCCGCCCTCATAAATTGCCATACAGATTCGCAGATGAAATGGCACACCGTCCAGGGAGAGACTACACTAGAAGCGAACATGATCTGGACCAGCGATCCAAGGATTGAATTCGAACTCTCAAGCGCACTTAGATGTCTCGAGCATGCGTGCCATCTCGGCCATGCGGGCATGACTTGGCGTCAGTATGTGGGGCGGAGGAAATCCTCTTGCTATCACCATCCCAGGCTGCACAAGGATACGAATGCGTGGATTCCATACGGCCAGCGGTATGCGCAGTTTACGGTTCCACGAGCTTACGGCTGCTTGCTTTAGCCGCACTCTGGGGTTCTACCTATGCAAACTTGAAACCGGGCAGGCGCTGGCAAGATCAAGGTAAGATCATCATCAACAACAGAACTTGCATCAATCGCTTGAAAGCCTTCTGTACAGAGACGGGCCGCACTCACATTGTACTGTAGTCTGTTAATCTCGACCTGATGAGTTTCTTAAGGAAATTGAGTCGTTTGTTTTCGTGGCTTTTGGATTTATTTCATTTGTCCTCATACCACTGGCTGTTCGGTTGTATCTCATACTCCGTGTAAGATTATATAGCAATGGAATTGCAGTTTGATTGTTCACCAAATGCCGCCGCCAACTCTGGTACTGGCGTCATAGCAAGATATATCGTCAACACTGGAACGTCTCTCTCTTGCTTGATGCTATTTGCCCCATCTTGTTCTGCTTGCTTGTCTTGGTTAGCAGAATTCAGGCGCATCACCTCGAAGCCTTCGTCGTCTTCTTCGTCCTCGTTGACTTCGCCCTTTCTCAGTTCTTGTGGTTTCAGTATGAGCTGGATATTGTTTGCGTCTTTGTGCTCCTCTTCTTCGTCATGTTTCTCGTGCTCTTCGTCTAGCTTGATCTTCTTCGAGGACGATTGTGCAGCAGCTGTGCTGTCTTGGCTGTCATCAAGTGGCCTCTTTCGTTGCTGTCTCTGACATTCAGGTTCTTCGGTCTCTGCTTCTACACCATCTGCCTGTTCCGAGATTTTACGCGGTTCTTCTGCCTTTTGCTTCTGCTTTGCTGGCTTTGGCTTTACTTTCATCCGTGTTGTTGTGACTGTCGTATATTGATACAATCTGTACCCCGATACTTTTGTCTTCGAGCTCTTTTGCCTCGCTACTTGTTGCTCTCCTGGCGAGCCTTTTTCTGCACTTTTATGCGATTCTAGCCATTCTTTTTCACGTTTCGCCAAATCCCGCTTCGATATTTCCACTATGCTGATCAATTTGCTAGCAACATTTGCTTTTGCTTTCAGCTCCACCACTATCCTCGCAGGCTTCTTCGTGGCATTGTCGACCGGCGTTGCTGCAGTTTCGGTGGCTTGATCTGCTTTTGTGGAGGTCACTGGTGGTAGAATGTTGAAGATGCGGAGAACTTGGTTGACTTTTTGGTGGATTTTGGTGGAGGAGATGATGTTGAGGTTGTGAATGGTATAAGAAGATGGGATTTGGGCGATGTGCTGCTCGATCACCATGTTAGAGGATCCAAGTAATTGTGATGTTTGCGACGTGATGTTGATGTTGATGTTGATGTCCATAGCCTGCGAGCACGTGTCAAAACGAATGGCGGATATTCCAGGTTCTTTCTCAAGCGGAATCAACTCCGGATGACGTGCATTGTTGTTGATGGTTGTTGAGGCGGCACGTTCGGATAAGGTATTGCTGCTTGCTCTTGAGTAGATCAGCTTCTAAGCGTCCCATCCTCTGACCTTCCTCATCTCAACACTCCTCTCCTCACATCATCATGGCTACCTCAGACGAGCTCGTCAAGCTCTCGCAAAAAGATCTAGGCAGGGAAAACTTCAGCCATCACACTCATCTCACGACCCGCCACGATCCAGGGCTTCAAGGCGAGCTTGACGCAAACACTGCAAATGACTACCCTTATACACACGCGAAAGAAGCACACTTCAACCCTGGGCTTGCAAGAACGAATGCAGCCGCAACTGTTGCCAAACCAGATGGAACGACTCAGGACAACTGGGCAGAGAGACACAAGCATATGACTGTTATGCAACAACATTGTGTGAGTTAATGCATCACATCTACGCAACTTTGGGGCTGTGCTGACCTAATTCTGCATCCAGGTCTACTGGGATCCTGACCACGACGGCGTCATCTGGCCACTTGATACCTACCGTGGCTGTCGTGCATGGGGATGGAATCCAGTCCTCTGCATCATCGCTACGATACTCATCAATGGCATGCTCTCCTATCCAACTTCGCCTAGCATCCTCCCCGACCCTCTATATCGCATCAACCTCAGTCGCATCCATCATGACAAGCACGGCTCCGACAGTCAGATCTACGACAACCAAGGTCGTTTCCGTCCTCAAGCATTCGAAGAGTTCTTCTCCAACTATGATCGTGGAAACAAAGGTGGATTGAACATTGGGGATTTATGGTACGCCTATCTAGGGCAAAGATTTGTCTTTGACTTCTTTGGATGGAGTGCCTACTTCTTCGAGTGGTTGTCAACATATCTTTTGTTGTGGCCTGCAGATGGGATTATGAAGAAGGAGGATATCAGAAGAGTGTACGATGGCAGCATCTTCCAATTCAAAGCTGATGAGTATGCCAAAAAGCAGAAGAAGAGTGTGAAGGCCTTTGGCAGGTGAAT
>Ga0160428_1001698_pt1 | contig 15695 bp, 13 predicted proteins | sample SolpanmetagenomM_FD_108198 | JGI IMG/M metagenome (GOLD analysis project Ga0160428, IMG submission 108198) | Solar panel surface microbial communities from Lawrence Berkeley National Laboratory, California, USA - M | ecosystem: Engineered > Built environment > Solar panel > Unclassified ... | reverse complement strand
TTCGAGTTTATCCAGCATTTTGTGGTCAGAAAAAATAGTCAGTAGTTTGCAAAGATACGGCTTGGTAACAACGTCCTTTGCGGTCGGCGTTCCGCGCCAATTCTTTACGCTGGCCTAAGGCGGTGCTCTTGCCTCGCCCGGCCCCTACTGCGTGGCTGGCTATGGCGGGCCGCGCTTTCGACACCAGTAGTATGCAAGTCTTGAAGTTCGGGGGCACGTCGGTGGCCTCTGCCGAAAACATTGGGAAGGTAATTGCCATCGTGACGCGCGCACTGGCCCAAGGACCAGTGGGGCTGGTCGTATCGGCGCTGGGCGGCACCACCGACGCCCTCATTGGAGCCGGCCGCGCCGCCGCCGCTGGCGACGAAAGCTTTCGCCAGGCGTTGCGCCAGCTCGAAGGCCGCCACCTCACGGCGGCCGAGGCGCTGCTCCCTACCCCCGCCGCGCAGGCCGAAATTCAGCCTTGGCTCACGGCTCAGTTTGCGGAGCTGGCCGGGCTAGCCGACGGCATTTTTGCGCTGGGCGAGCTTTCGCCGCGCACCCTAGACCGCCTTATGAGCTATGGCGAACTGCTGTCGTCGCGCTTGGTGGTGGCCGCATTTGAGGCGCGGGGCATCGGGGCCGCCTGGGCCGACAGCCGGCAACTCATTCGCACCAACTCGCGCTTTGGCATGGCCCAGGTAGATGAGGCTACGACTGGGCAGCAAGTTACTTATTTTCAGAAAAATACCACTGAAAAACTATGGGTAGCGCCCGGCTTTATTGCTGCCGATGCCGAGGGCCACACCACCACGCTGGGCCGCGGCGGCTCCGACTACACGGCCGCCATTTTGGCCGCCGCGCTGGGCGCCGAGAAGCTCGAAATCTGGACTGATGTGAGCGGTATGCTCACTGCCGACCCACGCTTGGTGCGCTCGGCGCGGCCCATTGCGCGCATCAGCTACGAGGAGGCCATGGAGCTGTCGCACTTTGGGGCCAAGGTGCTGTACGCACCCACGGTGCAGCCCGTGCGGCAGCGCGGCATCCCGATGTGGATTAAAAACACCTTTGCACCTGAAGATTATGGCACGCTGGTGGAGGTATCTCCTCCGCCCAGCCCCGGCGTGGTGCGCGGCCTGTCGAGCATCGGCCACCTAGCCTTGCTAAACCTAGAGGGTAGTGGCATGGTAGGCGTGCCGGGCTTTGCGGCGCGGCTATTTGCGGCGCTGGCGCGGGCCCGCCTCAACGTGGTGCTCATTACCCAAAGCTCGTCGGAGCACTCCATTTGCGTGGGGGTAAACGAGGCCGATGTGCCCGCCGCGCAGGGGGTAGTAAATGAGGAGTTTAGCGCCGAAATTGGGGCCGGCCGCCTGGAGCCCCTGCGGCCCGAAACTGGCTTGGCCATTGTGGCCCTGGTGGGCGACAACATGCGCAACCACCCCGGCATCAGCGGACGCTTGTTTAGCGTGCTGGGGCACAATGGGGTGAATATCCGGGCCATTGCGCAGGGCGCAAGCGAGCGCAATATCTCGACCGTGATTCGGGCCGACGATGTGCGCAAGGCCATCAACGTGCTACACGAGGAGTTTTTTGAGGCCACGTATAAGCAGGTCAACCTATTCATTTTGGGCCCTGGCAACGTGGGCGGCAAGCTACTGGGCCAAGTAGGCCAGCAGCAAACGTACCTGCGCGATAAGCTGGGCCTGGACCTGCGCGTGATGGCCATCGCCAACAGCCGCCATTGCCTGGTGAGCGACGAGAGCGGCCTTGACCTGCGCACCTGGCCCGAAGACCTGGACGCGGCGCCCAAGCTGACGCTAGAGGCGTTCACTGACCTCATTATCAGCAAGAACCTGCGCAACTCCATCTTCGTGGATGTGACGGCTAACCCTGCCGCGGCCGGGCAATACGCGCCGCTACTGGCCAAGAGCGTGGCCGTAGTAGCCTGCAATAAAGTAGCTGCTTCAGCCGACTATGCCAGCTACCGCCAGCTCAAGCAATTGGCGCAGGATTTCAACACCAAGTACTTGTTTGAAACCAACGTGGGCGCGGCGCTGCCCGTCATTGGCACGCTCGGCGACCTCACGCGTAGCGGTGACGTGGTGCGCCGCATGCAGGCTGTGCTGTCGGGCACGCTCAACTTCGTTTTTAATAACTACGACGGCTCGCGGCCCTTCGCCGAGGTGGTGCGCCAAGCCCAAGACGAGGGCTACACCGAGCCCGACCCGCGCCTCGACCTCAATGGCTCGGACGTGGCCCGCAAAATCCTCATTCTGGCCCGCGAGGCCGGCCAGGCATTGGAAATGAGCGACGTAGCTAACGAAAGCTTCCTACCCCCCTCTTGCCTGGAAGGCGATGTGGCGGCTTTTTATGAGCAATTGGCGGTGCACGAGCCGCACTTTCGCGCCCTCTACGACGCAGCGGCCAGCCAGGGCAAGCGCCTCAAGTTTGTGGCCCAGTATGCCGACGGCCAGGCCGCCGTGGGCTTGCAGCAAATTGCGCCCGGCCACGACCTCTACGAGCTGCGCGGCAAAGACAACGTGGTGCTCTTTTATACCGACCGCTACCCCGAGCAGCCGCTGGTGGTGAAGGGCGCCGGCGCCGGCGCCGAGGTCACGGCTTCGGGCGTGTTTGCCGATATTATCCGGGCCGCGCGGCTGTAATTTATCCTTATTCCGCCTGTCCTTACGAAGAGGCACGACGAAGCAATTTTCCCTTGTCGTGGCCTAGCGTCTGCAAACCTGAAGAAAGGATTGCTTCGTCGTGCCTCCTCGCAAGGATAAGCGTCTTTGTACGTCTTTCTGATGCCTCTCCCCTCCTCCGTCACGGTGCACGCGCCGGCCACCATTGCCAACGTCGGCTGCGGCTTCGATGTGCTGGGCCTGTGCCTCACCGAGCCCTACGACACGGTGCGCCTCACGCGCCGCGACCAGCCGGGCCTCGTAATCCGGCACCTCGACGACTACGACCTGCCCACCGACCCCAACCGCAACGTGGCCGGCGCGGCCCTGCTGGCGCTGCTGCGCGCCACGCCCGAGCCGCTGGGCTTCGAGGTAGAGATTACGAAGGGCATCCGGCCGGGCAGCGGCATTGGCAGCAGCGCGGCCAGCGCGGCCGGCGCCGTGGTGGCTGCCAATGCGCTGCTGGGCAACCGCTTCAGCCAGCGCGAGCTAGTAGACATGGCCATGTATGGCGAGGCCGTGGCCTCGGGCGTGCGCCACGCCGACAACATTGCACCGGCCATTTTTGGCGGCTTCACGCTGGTGCGCGCCGTGACGCCGCTGCTCGACGTGGTGGCCCTACCCCCTCCGCCGCTGTGGGTAGCGGTGGTGCACCCGCAGTTTGAGGTGAAAACCAAGGAGGCGCGCGCCGTGCTGCCCACCTCGGTGCCGCTGAGCCTGGCCGTGCGCCAGTGGGCCAACGTGGGCGGCCTGGTGGCTGGCTTCCTCACCCACGACAACGAGCTAATTAGCCGGGCACTCGAAGACTACATTGTGGAGCCGGCTCGCGCCTCGCTCATTCCCGGCCTGGGCGATGCCAAGCGGCTGGCGCTGGCCGCCGGCGCGCTGGGCGGCGGTATTTCGGGCTCGGGGCCGTCGATTTTTATGCTGAATAAAGACGAAGCCACGGCCCACGCCGCTGCTGAGGCACTAGGCAGCGTGTACCACAAAATGGGCATCGATTTTCACCTGCACGTGGGGCCGATTGCCACGCAGGGCGCGCGCGCGGTTTCGTAAGTCATTAGCTATTAGCGGCTAGCTGATAGCTTCTTCTCAAAAAAAGCTATCAGCTAGCCGCTAATAGCTAACAGCTTTCATTAAAATGCAGTACTATAGCCTCAACCGCCAGTCGCCACCTGTTGATTTTCGGGCGGCCACCATTGCTGGGCAGGCGCCCGACGGCGGCCTCTATTTCCCAGAGACTATCCCGCAGTTTTCGGCTGAATTCCTTAAATCCCTACCCCACCTCTCGCGGGCAGAGATTGCCTACGTGGTGATGCAGCCCTACGTGGGCGATGCCATTCCGGAAGTAGAGCTGCGCCGCATTTGTGCCGAAACGGTCGATTTTGAGTTTCCGCTGGTGCCGATAACCGAACGCATCGGGTCGCTAGAGTTATTTCACGGCCCTACCCTCGCGTTTAAGGACGTGGGCGCGCGGTTTATGAGCCGCTGCCTGGGCTACTTTTCGCAGGGCGAAAGCCAGGCCGTGACGGTGCTGGTGGCTACCTCCGGCGACACGGGCGGCGCGGTGGCGCATGGCTTTTTGGGCGTGCCGGGCGTGGAGGTGGTCATCCTCTATCCCTCGGGCAAGGTGAGCCCGCTGCAAGAATTACAGCTTACCACGCTAGGGCAGAATATTACCGCACTGGAAGTTAGCGGCAATTTTGATGATTGCCAGCGGCTCGTGAAGCAGGCGTTTTTGGATGACGAACTGACCAGCCGCCGCACGCTCACCTCGGCCAACAGCATCAACGTGGCGCGCTGGCTGCCGCAGCAGCTGTATTATTTGTTTGCGTTGCAGCAGTGGCGGGGGGTAGGACCGCCAGTGGTGGCAGTGCCGAGCGGCAACTTTGGCAACCTGTGCGCCGGGCTGCTGGCCCACGCGTCGGGGCTGCCGGTGGGCCATTTCATCGCGGCCTGCAATGCCAACGATGCGGGCGCCGAGTACTTGCGCACGGCCATTTTCGCGCCCAAAATGGCCGTGGCTACCATTTCCAATGCCATGGATGTGGGTCACCCCAGCAATTTTGTGCGCATCCTCGAGCTATTTAAGCACGAGCACGCCACCATCAGCCAGCTGCTGAGCGGCTACACCGTGAGCGATGCTGACACTAGTGCCACCATCAGGCGCGTGCACGACGCGCCGGGCTACCTGCTCGACCCGCACGGCGCGGTGGCATTCTTTGCCCTCGAAAAGTACCTGGCCGCGCACCCGGCAGCAGCAGGCTTTCTACTAGCCACCGCGCACCCGGTCAAGTTCCCAGAGGTGGTTGAGCCGCTCATCGGGCGCAATATTGAGCTGCCCACTGCGCTGCATTACTTACTGGCCAAGCCTAAGCAAAGCGTGGCGTTGGCGCCCGAGTATGAGGCGCTACGCGCGTGGTTGTTGAAGTAGGTTTAGTGTCAATGCGAGCGTAGCGCGGCAATCGCGCTAGAACGAGTCGTGCGGGTTTCGTTTTGGGGCGATTGCCGTGCTATGCTCGCACGGACAAGGTAGGGCGCAACCTTCCCGCGCTTAAAGCAGTTGCCGCAGTATGGTGTTGTCGAAAATCAAGTTTCTCCTACCCCCCTTGCTCGCGTTAGCAGCCTGCCGGCCCGACCAGGTAAAGCACTTGCCCGGCACCAAGCAAATAGCCGAGGAAACCGCCAACTGGGAGGTTAAGCGCATTATGCCCAGCGACTTGCTGCACGCCACGCGCTGGGCTGGCGACTCGCTCACGGCCTACGCCGACACGCTGCTGCGCCGCACCCTAACCCGCGAATTGAAAAAAGGCGGCCTGGCCCAGGCCGCTAATTTTTGCCGGCCCCAGAGCTACCCGCAAGTCGATTCGATGGCGCGCAAGTGGCACGCTACGCCGCACCGCGTAGAGTGGCAACCCACGGCCGAAAGCGCCACACCGGCCGCCGTAGCCGCCGCTGGCTTGCGGCCCGACACCATGCGCCTCATCGGCCGCCCGGCCGCCGACACGTTTTATTACCAGCGGCCCATCACCCTGAGCCACAGCGTGTGCCGGCGCTGCCACGGCCAGCCGGGCCGCGACCTAACGCTGGCCGAAGCGCAGCTCTTGCAGCAGCAGCACCCAGGGCTAAAGGCACGGGGCCGGCAGCCGGGCCAGGTGCTCGGCGCCTGGCAGCTCACGCTGGAGCGCGACGGTGCGGCCGAATTTTACACCATGAAAACGCGCAAGAAATGGAAGGAGCACAAGATGCCTAAGTTGTTTTAGACCCAGGATAATTTCAATTTTAAAAAGATAAAGGTGGACTGTAAGGAGTCATTCGTACGTAAAGGGCTTACTTCTGCCTCTGTTATACGTTATGAATACTGCTCCTGACCCCATTGTCATTATTGGCGCGGGTATGGCTGGGCTGGCCTGCGCCACTTGGCTGCACCGCGCTGGCCGGCCGGTATTGGTGCTCGAAGCCGCTGATGCCGTGGGCGGCCGGGTACGCACCGATATCACACCCGATGGCTTTCGGCTTGACCGGGGCTTCCAGATTTTATTGACCAATTACCCCGAGGCGCGGCGCATGTTTGACTACGGGGCGCTGAACCTGCGCTCATATCGGTCGGGCGCCCTCGTCCGCTTGGCCGATGGGGAGGAAACAACCCTCGAAAACCCGCTGCACGCGCCGAGCATGGCCTTCGCGGCGCTGGCCTCGCCCATTGGCACACTCAAAGACAAGCTACTGATTGGCAAGCTGGTGGCGCAACTAGCAGGCCGCCCGCCCGAGCAGCTGCTGGCTCAGCCCAGCGTTACTACCCTGGCCTATTTGCGCAACTTTGGCTGGAGCGAACAAATTATCGACAGCTTCTTTCGGCCGTTTTTTGGCGGCGTGTACCTCGACCGCGAGCTCAATACGGCTAGCAACTTCTTTGAGTTTGTATTCCAGCAGTTTATGCAGAGCGCGGTAATGGTGCCCGCGTTGGGTATGCAGCAATTGCCCGAGCAGCTGGCAAACCGCCTGCCTGCGGGCAGCGTTCGACTGAATACGCCCGTGGCGGCCGTGGCCGACGGTGGCCGCACCGTGCACCTAGCCAATGGCGAATCCCTGGCTGCTGCCGCCGTGGTGCTGGCTACCGACGGCTCCGCCACTGCTCACTTGCTGGGGGCCAGCCAGCCGGCAGCCCTACCCCTTGCCGCCCGGCTAACTACCTGCACGTATTTTGCCACGGTGGGGCGGGCGCCCAGCCACGGCCGCCGCCTGCTACACCTCAATGCCCGGCCTGGCGCGCTGGTGCATAACGTATCTTTTTCGAGCGAAGTGAGTGCGGCGGTGGCGCCTACTGGCCAAAGCCTGGTGTCGGTGAGCACCCACGGCGAGCACGGCTTATCGGAGGAGGAGCTGACGGCCCGGTTACGGATAGAGTTAGTTGATTGGTTTGGGCCGATGGCCGCCATGTGGCGACACTTGCGTACCTACCGCATCGAGGAGGCGCTGCCCGCATATGCGCCCGGCCACCCTATGCAACAGGAATTGCGCCTCGGCGACACGCTCTTTCAGTGCGGCGATTGGGTAAGCTATCCCTCGCTCAACGCTGCTTTGGGCACTGGCCGCCAGGTGGCAGAGTTGATTACGAAAGAAGTTACGAGCTGAGGAAAAGGAATTAGGAGTTGCCTGACTGTCAACACCAACTCTTTTCATACTAAGGCCACCAGCGCTTGTAGCAGCGGGGCGGGGCGTTCGGCGCGGTAGGCTACGCACTGCGTAAGCAGCACACTTTCGCCGCCGGCCACGCGCAAGGGGCGGGCCACTACCCCCGGCACGGGGCCCAGGTCGAAGAAAGAAGGCACGAAAGCCACACCCAGCCCTAGCCGCACAAGGTTGCTGAGTAGCTCTAGCGACGATACCTCTTGCACAATGGCCCCGCGCCGGCTGAAACCAGCGTGCTGGCAAAGCTGCTCAATCTCATCGTACACCGGGTGCAGCGAGCGGCTGATTTCAACCCATTTTTCGTGCGCCAAAGCTTCGAGAGGTACTTCGGCCAGCGCGGCCAGCGGGTGGCCGACGGGCAAGGCCACGGCCAGGCCGCCCTGCCCAAAGGGCCGCGCCGCCAGCTCGGGGTGCAGCAGCGGCAGCATGGTGAGGCCCAGCGCAATGCGGCCCACCACCAGCGCCTCTTGCACCGCCCGAAACGTAGGCAGCTCGTGCAAGTGGAACTGCACGTCGGGGAAGCTCGCGCTAAAACGCTGCACGATGCCTACCAGGCGGTCGGGGCGTAGCAGCTGGTAGTAGCCCAGCTCGACGCACTGCTGCTGCGAGCCCACGCGGCGCACATTTTCGATAGCCTGGCGACTGAGGTGCAGCAGGTGCTGAGCCTCGGCCAAGAACGCGGTACCGGCGGCGGTGAGCACTACTTTGCGCTGACGCGTGCGCTGCTGATGGTCAAACAGCTCGACGCCTAACTCGCTCTCTAGCAACTGAATCTGCTGGCTCAGGGCTGGCTGCGACACACAAAGCTGCGCGGCGGCACGGCCGTAGTGCAGCGCGGTAGCCACTTCGGCAAAGTAGCGGAGTTGGCGGAGTTCCATGCCAGCAAATTTCGATAAGAAATTCTTATCAGCGTCATAATAAACTGATATTGGACAAGGCGGCTAACGAGCGTTAGTATTGTGTAGTCCAAGCGGTTTGTGCTAGCCAGCGCACCGCTTGCTGCGGCCAGCCTGCCGTTCTATTCTCTGCCTTTCTCCCGCCCTACCCCCTATGGAAACCCAAATTGCCCACGAGCTGCAACAGCGCGCTACCACCGACTTTCTCCCTTTGCTCGGTACCGACCACCTCGAGTTGTACGTAGGCAATGCTAAGCAGGCGGCCCACTACTATAAGTCGGCCTTTGGTTTTCAGCTGGTGGCCTACGCGGGCCCCGAAACCGGCGTGCGTGACCGCGCCAGCTACGTGCTGCAACAAGGAAAAATCAGGCTGGTACTGACGACGGCCATGCACTCGGACCACGCGATTTCGCAGCACGTGCGCCAGCACGGCGACGGCGTTAAAATCCTGGCTCTGTGGGTAGATGACGCGTATGAGAGCTACCAAAAAACCATGAGCCGCGGCGCCCGCAGCTACCAGGAGCCGCGCACCCTCACCGACGAGCACGGCGAGGTGCGCACGGCCGGCATCTACACCTACGGCGAAACGGTGCACCTTTTTGTGGAGCGCAAAAACTACCGTGGCGCCTTTTTGCCGGGCTACGTGGCCCAGACGGCGGCCTACGCGCCCGCCCCGGCCGGCCTGCTCTACGTGGACCACTGCGTGGGCAATGTAGGCTGGAACCGCATGAACGAAACCGTGCAGTGGTATGAGCACGTGATGGGCTTTGCCAACATTTTAAGCTTTGACGACAAGCAGATTACGACAGAATACTCGGCGCTCATGAGCAAGGTAATGAGCAATGGCAACGGCTACGTGAAGTTTCCCATCAACGAGCCGGCCGAGGGCAAGAAGAAGTCACAGATTGAGGAATACCTGACCTTTTACGAGGGTGAGGGCGTGCAGCACATTGCGGTAGCTACCGAAGACATCATCAAGACGGTCAGTGAGTTGAAGGCACGCGGCGTCGAATTTCTGAACACGCCCGACAGCTACTACGACAACCTGCGCGCCCACGTGGGCGACATCGACGAAGATGTGGAGGCCCTGCGCGCCCTGCGCATCATGGCCGACCGCGACGAGGAAGGCTACCTGCTCCAGATTTTCACCAAGCCGGTGGAAGACCGCCCTACCCTCTTCTTCGAAATCATTCAGCGCAAAGGTGCCAAAAGCTTTGGGGCCGGCAATTTCAAAGCACTGTTTGAGAGCCTAGAGCGCGAGCAAGACCGGCGCGGAAACCTGTAGCATTCGCGCCTTTTGTCATTGCGCTCGCCATAACAGACGAGTATCGCCTTTTCTTCCCTACCCCCCTTCTCACCCACCGCCATGCCCATTTACCACAAGCTCGGCCAGCTGCCGCACACGCGCCACACGGTGTTTGAGAAGCCGGCGGGTGGGCTGTATTATGAGCAGCTGTTTGGCACCATCGGCTTCGAGGGCATGTCGTCGTTGCTTTATCACCTGCGCCGGCCCACGATGGTGCAGGAGATTTTGGGCGAAACGGACCTGACACCCAAAATCGCGGTCGAAAAAAGCATCAAGGCGCGGCTGCTCAAGGGCTTTGAGGTGCCGGCGCAAGACGACTACCTAGCCGCGCGCACGCCCATTTTGGTCAATGCCGACGTGCACATTTCACTGGCCGCGCCGCGCCACTCGCTCACGGCCTACTTCTACAAAAATGCTGATGCCGACGAGCTGCTTTTTGTGCACAAAGGAGGGGGTAGGCTGCGCACCCAGCTCGGTAACATCCGCTTTGAGCCGGGTGATTACCTGCTTGTTCCGCGCGGTATTATCTACCAGTTGGAGTTCGATTCGGAGGATAACCGCTTGCTTATCATCGAGTCGTTTCACCCCATTTATACGCCCAAGCGCTACCGCAACTACTTTGGCCAACTGCTGGAGCACGCGCCGTACTCGGAGCGCGATTACAAGCTGCCCACCGAGCTGGAAACGCACGACGAGCTGGGCAATTTTATAGTCAAAATCAAGAAGCAGGGCGTGCTGCACGAACTGCTTTACCCTTCGCACCCGTTCGACGTGGTGGGCTGGGATGGGTATAATTTCCCTTATGGACTGAATATCCGCGACTTTCAGCCCATTACGGGCCGCGTGCACCAGCCGCCACCCGTGCACCAGCAGTTCGAAACCAAGGCATTTGTGGTGTGCTCGTTTGTGCCGCGGCTTTTTGACTACCATCCGCAGGCCATTCCGGCGCCCTACCACCACTCCAACATCGACTCGGACGAGCTGCTGTACTACGTAGACGGCAATTTCATGTCGCGCAACAACATCGCTGCCGACCACCTCACGCTGCACCCCGGCGGCATTCCGCATGGGCCCGCGCCGGGTGCCTACGAGCGCAGCATCGGCAAAACCGGCACCGACGAGTGGGCCGTGATGGTGGACACGTTTCGCCCGCTCATGCTCACCGAGGCTGCCTTGCGCCTCGACGATGGCGAGTACTACCAATCGTGGCTGGAGCCGCCTACCCCCGCCACCGCCACCGACGACCAGCGCCTAGAGCGCCCCGAGTAACCCTAGCATTCTGTAAAACAAACGCTGCCACTCTCTCCCTACCCCCTGCTTCCACCCCCGGCGGGCCGGCCACTCAGGCCGGCCCGCTTTGTCGTATAGCCCCCGTTTTCATGAAAGAATTACTCGCTCGCTTTGAGCAGAAGCGCCCCGAAATCGTGTTTGAATGGCAAGACCCCGAAACCGAAGCCGTGGGCTGGGTCGTGATTAATTCGCTGCGCGGCGGGGCGGCCGGCGGCGGCACCCGCATGCGCAAGGGCCTCGACAAGCGCGAGGTAGAGAGCTTGGCCAAGACCATGGAGGTGAAATTCACGGTGTCGGGCCCGGCCATCGGCGGCGCCAAGTCGGGCATCAACTTCGACCCGCAGGACCCGCGCAAGCGCGGCGTGCTCGAGCGCTGGTACAAGGCCGTCATTCCCTTGTTGAAAGCCTACTACGGCACTGGCGGCGACCTCAACGTGGACGAGATTCACGAGGTCATTCCACTCACCGAAGACTACGGCCTCTGGCACCCGCAAGAGGGGGTAGTGAATGGCCACTACCGCGCCACCGAGCCCCAAAAAATCCAGAAGCTCGGCCAGCTGCGCCAAGGCGTAGTGAAGGTGCTCGAAGACGCTGCCTACTCGCCCAGCCTGGCCCGTAAGTACACCGTAGCCGACCTCATTACGGGCTACGGCGTGGCCGAGGCGGTGCGTCATTTCTACGCTCTGTGGGGGGGTAGGGCGGTGGCCGGCCGGCGCGTCATCATTCAGGGCTGGGGCAATGTGGGCGCGGCGGCGGCTTACTACCTGGCCAGCCAGGGCGCACGCGTGGTGGGCATCATCGACCGGGCGGGCGGCCTACTGCGGCCCGCTGGGCTGAGCCTAGAGGAAGTGCGAGCGCTGTTTGTGGGCCGCGATGGCAACGCGCTACACGCGGCCGACCTGCTGTCATTTGAGGAGGTAAACGCAAAAATCTGGTCGGCCGGCGCCGAGATTTTTGTGCCCGCCGCGGCCTCGCGGCTCGTTACGCAGCTGCAGGTGGCGGCGCTGGTGGACAATGGGCTGGAAGTGATTTCGTGCGGGGCCAACGTGCCCTTTGCCGACCCTGAAATCTTTTTTGGGCCCACCGGCGAGTGGGCCGACGCGCACTGCGCCGTCATCCCTGACTTCATTGCCAACTGCGGCATGGCCCGCGTCTTCGCCTACCTCATGGAAACGGGCGCCGAAATTACCGACCAGGCCATTTTTTCCGATACTTCGCGCATTATCGAAGCTGCCCTGGCCCGCACCCACCAGCAAAACGCCGCGCCAACGGGCGTGGCCCTGCGCTCGTTTGAGATGGCGCTGCGGCAGCTAGTGTAGGCCTTTTTGGTTTCGATAAAATAGTCGGCTGGCCTGGCGAGCGCAACGAAGTGGAGCGCGGCAATCTTTCCTTTGTCGTTCGCATGGTTGAATTACCAACCCAATGCCAAGCAAAGATTGCCGCGCTCCACTTCGTTGCGCTCGCCAGGCCAATCCAGTTTTTGATGACAAACGAGTTAAAAGCCCCCACGCTGCGCACTGTTGAGGTGACGCGCTACCTCACGCCGCTGCGCGAAGGCGGCTCGCTGCCCGCCCTGGTCGAGGCCGACGATGGCTTCCTGTACGTGCTCAAGTTTCGGGGCGCGGGCCAGGGCGTGAAAGTGCTGGTGGCCGAGCTGCTGGTGGGCGAGCTAGCCCGCGTGCTGGGCCTACGCGTGCCCGAGCTGGTATTTGCGGAGCTAAGCGAAGCCTTTGGGCGCACCGAGCCCGACGAGGAAATTCAGGACCTGCTACGCGCCAGCACCGGTCTCAACCTGGCGCTGCACTTTCTGTCGGGCGCCAGCACCTTCGACCCGCTCGTGACCACCGTGGCGCCCGAGCTGGCCTCGCTGGTGGTGTGGCTCGACTGCCTGACGCTGAACGTGGACCGCACCGCCCGCAATACGAATATGCTGCTGTGGCACCACGAGCTGTGGCTCATCGACCACGGCGCGGCGCTTTATGTGCACCACACTGGGCCGCAGTGGGTGCAGTCGGCCACCCGGCCCTTCCCGTCGGTGAAAGACCACGTGCTGTTGCCCCAGGCCAGCGAGCTGGCGGCCGTAGATGCCGCGTGCCGCGCCCGCCTCACGCCCGAGGTGCTAGCCGGCATTATTGCGACCATTCCCGACGGGTGGCTCCAGGAGCCCGACCTCAGCCCCGACCAGCAGCGGGCTCAGTACCAACAATTTTTGGAAGCGCGCCTAGCCGTTTCTGCCACCTTTGTTCAGGAAGCCAACCATGCCCGCCAAGCACTTATTTGAGTACGCCGTGCTGCGCGTGGTGCCCCGCGTGGAGCGCGAGGAGTTTCTGAACGTAGGCGTTATCCTGTACTGCGCTTCGCAGGGCTTTTTGCAGGCCACCTGCGCGCTCGACGAAGCGCGGCTGCTCGCCTTCGCCGGTGCCCACCTCGACCTGGCCGATGTGCGCACGCGTCTGCGGTCGTTTGAGCGCATTTGCGGGGGTAGGGCCACGGGCGGGCCCATTGGGCAGCTGGCCATCGCCTCGCGCTTTCGCTGGCTCACGGCCCAGCGCAGCACCATTATCCAGACCTCGCCGGTGCATCCTGGCCTTTGCGACGATGCCGCTGCTACGCTGGCGCGGCTACACGCGCAGCTGGTAGGGTAGGCTCTACCCTCTACTTGGCCGCCCGGGCCATCAAGTGCCGCAAGGGCATCGTGAAAGGGATAGGAAAATAGCCGCCCCGCCCGGCGCGCCGCTGCCATCCTACAGCTGTAGGTGGCAGCGGCGCAGCTTCGTGTCCTTTTCAGCCCTACCCCTGCCCAAGCAAGCCAAACCTTTGCGCTAAGCCGGCACGCCAGGATAGTGCGGCATGCCCCTACCCTAAGGCTGCGGCTACGAGAAAAACCGCGCACCGCTCGGCGCACTCTACACGCGGGCCAGCCCATTGCCTAACCCCTGTTGAAACGCGAAAACTACGCAGTGAATGAGCCTGGGGTGAACATCTGATAAATACGTATTTACCCCAGGTTAAATTATCTGTTTTAGGGATGCCGGGCCTTGCAAATGAGGGAGAGAGTGAGCGATATTTGTCTTGTTAATCGGCCAGGTATTAATCGTTGTTTTTTTATGAGCTATGACCCCAAATTTGGCCCGAATGCTCAGACGCCCGAGCAACGCGCCTACGTGCTGCGGCAGCTGCAAAGCGTGAACCCCAGCCTCAAGACCAAAGCCACCGCCTACGCCCAGGAGCTGTATCAGCGCTACATAGCCGGCGAGCTCAGCTGGCTGCGCGTGCGCGAGCTGCTCGACATGGCCGCTGGCCGCACGCCCCGGGCTTTTTAGCCCCACCCCTACCTCCCCGCCGGCGCCTCAATAAGCCAGCCGGCGCTGCTGTGCGCGTGCACGCGCACAGCAGCGCCCACCGCAAAGGCCGCCTCGGCGGCCCGCACCCGCACCAGCCCCGTGGGCAGCTGCACCTCTAGCTCGTAGTAGCTGCCCAAAAACCGCACGGCCTTCACCGTACCGCCTACCCCCCCGCGGCCGCCCGGCGTTAGCCGCAGCTGCTCGGGCCGCACCAGCAGTGCGCCCGGCCCGGCCAGGTGCGGGGCCAGCGCCTGCTGCGCGGGGCCATGCACTACGTTGTAGTCGCCAAAGAGCGCGGCTGTGTATTCATCTACGGGCTGGTGGTAGAGGCGCTCGGGTGGGCCTTGCTGCACTAGTTGGCCCCGGCGTAGCACCAGTATCTCGTCGGCCCAGGGCAGCACGTCGGTCGCATCGTGCGATACCAGCAGGCAGGTGATGCCCAGCCGCGTGCCCACTTCTTCCAAAATGCTTTGCAGCGTGCGCTTGTGCACTCGGTCGAGGTTTGAGAAGGGCTCGTCGAGCAGCAGCAGCCGGGGCGCACCCAGCAGCAGGCGGGCCAGCGCCACGCGCTGCTGCTCGCCGCCCGAGAGCTGGTCGGTGCGCCGGGTTAGCAGGTGGTCGATGCGGCACAACGCCACTAGGGCCTGCACCTCGGCGGCGGGCCGCTGGCTAGCGTAGCGCAGCACCTGCTCAACGCGTAAAAACTTGGGCAGGTCAGACTTTTGCGACAGGTACGCCACGCCGGGGTGGCCCGGCACCAGCGCCACGGCCGGCCCACGCACCCGGCTGCCCGCTATGCGCACCTCGCCGGTGCTGGGCTGCACTAGCCCGGCGATGAGCTGCAGCAGCGTGCTTTTGCCGGCCCCACTTTCGCCGGCCAGCGCCAGTTTTTGCCCCGCTGGCTGCGTAAAGCTGATGGGGTGCACCGCCGTGGTGCCGTGCTCCTGAAAGCTGATATTCGAAACGGTGAGCAACTCCATAGGGCGAAGTAAGGGGGTAGGCACTCGGTTTTTTGTCGGCGCACAGCGGGCCGGGGTATGCCACCGCCTCAGTCACTGGCAAAGCTGCTCCGCGCCAGCGGCTTAAAACCTACGGCCAAACACGCAGTAAAGTGCGAGGCTTACCCCGCCCATCGCTGTACGCAATCGCGGCCTCGGCGCACGTGCCGGGTGGGGGAGCTCCGCACCCTACGCAGAGGCTAGCCGTAAAAAATTGTTGCCCGCAGCTTGCCAAAAAACAGGGGGTAGGGCACTAGTGCCAAAGTTGGTTTGGCTGGCCGGCGTTGGCGGGCAAAGGCCTTTAGTGCTATTCAAATAATGCATGGCATAAATCTGGCGGGCAGTGCGTAGCTTTACTGAGACTGGCTAGCGGCGTCTTTTTTAGCGATAGCTGGTCAATAGGCTTCGTTTTCTTGAGGGTAGCGAGCGGCGTTTTTTGGTTGAAGCGCCCGCTTGGTATGCTGCCCATTTATCTGCCCGACTATGCTCGCAGAGCTACCGCATCCTGC
>Ga0160428_1001695_pt1 | contig 15706 bp, 6 predicted proteins | sample SolpanmetagenomM_FD_108198 | JGI IMG/M metagenome (GOLD analysis project Ga0160428, IMG submission 108198) | Solar panel surface microbial communities from Lawrence Berkeley National Laboratory, California, USA - M | ecosystem: Engineered > Built environment > Solar panel > Unclassified ... | reverse complement strand
TGCTAACTTGGTAAGTAGCCCCGTTGTCTTTGGAGTACTGGTAAGCGGGGACACCGCCCGAGCCGGTGACGGTGATACTGCCCGTAGCGGCCCCATTGCAACTCAGGTTGAGCGACTCAGCGGACAGACTTAGTACGTCCGGTTGCGTAATGCTGATGGCCAGAGCTTCAAGCCGACAGCCGCTGGCATCTTTCACCACTACCTGATAGCTGGTCGCGCCCAGACCCGTGAAGCTGTTACTGGTCTGAAAACTGGCCCCGTTGTCTTTGGAGTACTGATACGGGGCTGTCCCTCCTGAAGCCGTCACCATGATGGAACCGTTGGTCCCGCCGTAGCAGGATACGTTGGTTACGGCTGTCGTGTAGGTTAACAGGGCAGGTTGGGTAATTACCACCGTCTGGGCGGCACTCGCGCAACCGTTGGCATCTTTTACCACCACCTGATACGAGCCCGCCGGTAGCGCTGCAAACTGATTGGCGACCTGGAACGTAGCCCCGTTATCCTTCGAGTACTGATAGGCTCCTGTGCCGCCACTGGCTTTTACAGTGATGCTACCGGTATTATCGCCGTAACAACCAGACACGTTCACCTTCGTGGTCGTAAACGATACGGCTGCGGGTTGATCAATAGTCACGTTCTGAGCGGCCGTTACACAACCGTTGGCATCCTTTACCACTATCGCATACGTACCGGCCGTCAGGTTCGCAAAGCTGTTGCCTGCTTGAAAGGTACCCCCGTTGTCTTTCGAATACTGGTAAGGAGCCGTCCCACCACTGGCCGTTACGGATATGCTGCCACTATTCCCCCCGAAGCAGGTGGTGACATTGCTCTTGCTGGTACTTGCCGTTAAAACGGCGGGTTGCGTAACGGTAACCGACTGCGCCGGTGAAACGCAGTTGTTGGCATCTTTGATCACTACGGTATACACGCCAGCCGCTACATTATCGAATTGACTGGCCGACTGATACGTCGTGCCATTGTCTTTTGAATATTGATAGGCCCCCGTTCCGCCCGACGCCGTCACCGTGATGCGACCGCTCGAACCGCCGTTGCACAGTACGGCAGACGTTGAGGTCTCGAACACTAACGCTTCTGGTTGAAGGATATCCAGCGACGGCCTGACGCTACAGCCATTGGCATCCGTAATAGTTACGTAGTAGGATCCAGTAGCCAGATTGGTGAATTGTCTACCCGAGGTGCCTGGCCTTGGGTTACCGCCATCCGTAGGCTCCTGCCCCTCCATGTTGATGACGTATTGATAAGGGCTTGTTCCTCCCTGAGCGTCGACGGTGATGGTTCCGTTTCTGGCCCCAAAACAGGTGACGTCCGTTTTGCTGACCGTGTAGGCAAGTTCCGTAGGCTGGCTCAAAACCACTTGCCGGGCTGGAGTTATGCAACCATTAGCGTCCTTCACCACGATTGGATAGGTACCAGCCGCCAGCTCACCAAACAAGTTGCCATCCTGATAGCTGGCCCCATTATCCTTCGAGTATTGGTACGGAGCTGTACCGCCCGAAGCCGTTACGGCGATAGCTCCAGTAATGTCACCGTAGCATTTTATTGCACTTGTGACAGACGTATTGAATGATACCGATGCAGGCTGCGTAACTGTTACCGACTGAACGGGTGTCAAACAGTTATTCGCGTATTTGACCAGTACCTGATACGTACCGGCCGCCAGATTGTTGAACTGAATGTTGGTCGTGTACGTAGCTCCGTTATTGATTGACGCGTATATCTGACCAACATTGACCCCGCCCGACGTCCCTACATAAATAGCCCCATTCGGTACACCGTTACAGGTCAGATTCGTCACGTTGGGGGTGACCGTTGGCGCCGTCGGGGCCGTGATCTGATACGTGGTCTTGTTGTAAATACACCCGTTGGCATCTTTGACAGACAGCGTATAATCACCCACTGCCAGGCCCGTAAAGACATTGCCCGACTGGTACGTACCATTGTTGAGCGCGTACTGGTAGGGAGCCGTCCCGCCACTGGCACTCGCGGTCAGTCCGCCGGTGCTTAGTCCCGGACACGTCTGCGTTGTCGACACTACGCTTCCTTCGATCGGCGAGGGTTGGTTAATCACCACCGTCTGGACCGGAGCCAGACAGCCATTCGCATCCTTCACCACTACCTGATAGCTGTTCGCGCCCAGACCCGTGAAGCTGTTGCTGGTCTGAAAACTGGCCCCGTTGTCTTTCGAATACTGATATGCGCCCGTACCGCCCGAAGCCGTCACCTGAATAGCCCCCGTCTGCCCCCCGTTGCAGCTGATGGTACCTGTAATCTGTGTAGTAAACGAGAGCGCAGTCGGTTGATTGACAGTCGCTTCCTTAACCGGCGTCAGACAGTTGTTGGCGTATTTTACGATGATCTTATAGGTGCCCGCGCTCAGCGCACTGAACACGGTATTGTTGATGTAGGTAGCCCCATTGTCGATGGAAATGGTGGTTGCTCCCTGATTGACGCCCCCCGTCAGGTCTACGCGGATAGCTCCATCCTGCCGACCGCTACAGCTAACGTCCGTAACGACGGGGGTAACGGTTGGTGCCGTTGGTGCCGTTACCTGATAGTAAGCGGGTGAAATCACGCAGCCATTCGCATCTTTCACCGACAGCAGGTAGTTACCCACTGCCAAACCCGTGAATACATTACTCGACTGATAAGTACCGTTGTTAATCGCATACTGATAGGGTGCCGTGCCGCCACCGGCCGTAAAGCTGATCGCGCCCGTACTCAGACCGGGGCAGGTTGAGGTGACCGAGGTAGCGCGACCGGTCAGCGCATCCGGCTGGCTGATGGTGACGGCCTGCGCTGCCGACTGGACATTGGAGCCGTCCTTGACCAGTACCTGATACGTCCCGGCCGCCAGATTGGTAAACTGATTACCGGCCTGAAAAGTAGCGCCGTTGTCTTTCGAGTAGGTATAGTTGCCTGCCCCGCCCGACGCCGTTACCGTGATGCTGCCCGTCGTAGCCCCGTTGCAAGTCGTTACGTCGGTTTTGGTGTAGGTAAAGGTGGGCGCAGCGGCTCCGGTAGCCCGCTCCGGATAGGGCGAATGGCCGGGCGTACCGGCCCCGGCGTGCAGTAAGCCCGCAAAAAGCCAGATCAGACCCGTGAAAAGTACGTATATGTTTTTCATAAGAGGAGCTTATTTCGGAATCGTATAATTGACCGTGAGTTCGTTGGTACTGGCGTAGTAGCCGTCTTTCATCATCGCCCGAATGACATACCGGTAGGATACATTTTCGCTGTCGGGCCGGTCGGCCAGCGTGGTATCGGTTGGGGAAAGCTCCCGCAGTACACTTAGCTTATCACCTTTCTGCTGCCGGAAAATGTAGAGTTTGTCGATGCCAGGATCGTTCGGTGCCTGCCACTTGAGGACAATCTGCTTCGTCGTCTTATCGACCGTGGCGCTGAAGTTGGCGATGTTGATTTTTCGAACGAAGAACGGCGTTTCAACGACCAGCGGCCTGGTGGGTTCGGCCTGGTTACCCGCTTCGTCCACGCAGATCAGGGCGTAGATATAAATGCGTTTTTCGAGTACCGTCGTATCCGCGAAGGTATTGACCCGGCGCTTTTTAAAGTCTGCGACGACCGTCCAGGCAGTGTCGCTATCGGTGACGGAGGTGGGCATACTCCGCCGGTAGAGCAGCGTACTGGCCAGGTCTTCGTCGATATTCTCACCCCACTTAAGCGTCACCTTGTGGTCGGTGACGACGTAATCTGTAAACGCTACCTGCGTAGGGGGCGTCACGTCAGGCCGCTTCAATACCAGTACCTGCGAGTAAGGCGAGTGGTTGAACCGCCGGTCGATGGCCAGCACGTAGTAATAAATCTTACGGTTGAGCGATTTGACGTTGACCGAGTCGACGAAGTTGTTTTGCGTGATAAACTCCTTGATGCGCCGGACGGGAGCTGACACCGAATCGTTGGCCATGAACACATAATAGCCCTGCATATCCCGCTCCCGGTTGGCGTTCCACTTAATCCGAACCACCCCCGCTTTGTCGATCTCGCCGGTCAGGCCGCGTGGTGCCGCCGGGGGAATACTGTCGGCCAGTTGAACCAGCGTCGGAAAAGACGGGATGGCGTACCCTTCCCGGTTAAGCACAGCCACTGAATAATACGTCGCATCGTACACACTATCGACCGTGATGGTGCGCTGCGTGACAGGGAGCACCTTTGTAATCTCCACGTAATTGCTGTCGACGTACATGGATCGCCGAATGACAAAGCCTTTGATTTTTCGGTTCAGCGAATCGGGGAACGTCCATACGAGTTTCGCCCGCGTCGTATCGATCATCGTACCCACCACCCGAACCGGGGGTAAGGGCGGCACCCCGCGCCCCTTCACCACGTTGGACGGGGCACTTAATTCCTGAAAGATCGTTGACCCCCGAATCCGGTAGTAGTACGTAGTTTCGTTGTTGGCCAGACTGTCCGAGTAGCGGGTCATCGAATCCACTTTGGCCGTCAGATTGGTGACCGGCAGGGAGCTGATTTGCCGGTAGCGTATACTGTCGGTCGACCGTTCGACTGTGTACGAGTTAAAGGTGCTTTCCAGTTTCAGGTAATTCCAGAGTAAACCCGCCCGTTTATCGGCAAACAAAACGCCGAGATCGCGTACCGTCGGCAGGGGTTCGACCTGGCCCGCCGTGAGCAATACATGGCCTTCCAACACCCGGAGTGCTTTCGCCGGTATGAGCGTCCGGACGGTGTAGAGGTATTTCTCCCCTTTTTTTACCGTGGAGTCGGCAAATCCGATACCGGCCACCTGGGCCGCAGCGAAACTAAACGAAGCCCCCCACAGCGCAGCGCCGTAGTGGTCGTTCACAGAAACCGTGTCTGTTTTAGTCGGCGCACGTTGCGCTTCCAAACTCCCTTTTATGGTATGCTCGGCTACCATCGCATGGTAGGGCGTTTTCTTGCTTATGTAGCGTGCCCAGCCCGCATTGGCAGGCGGTTTAATGGCTTTATCACCCCCCAAAACCGTTCGGTTGGCCAGAAAATACTGCACCGAGTCGACGGTGATGTCATTCATCAGCATGGCCGCGCTGGTGCTGTCCTGCCCCTCTTTCACCAGCGTAAAGCGGATCACCTCGTAGCCATATACGTTTGCCTGCTGCCAGACCGTTGCGCTGCTGGGAAACCAGCGCAGCACGTTACGCCCTGGCTGAGCCCGACCGATGACGTAAACCGTCGGGCCGTTCAGGTTCGGCGGAGGTTGCGTTCTTCCCTGTGCGGCTACTGTTCCGGGAAGTAGTATCGTGAGCAGGCTTACCACCCCAGCCAACAGCAGCGAGCGCAGGACGACGAGTGAATTAAATACGGTACGGTGAGTCATGATCAGGACTGGATACTTAGGTTAGTACGAAACGGCGTTGGTTAGTTACACTTGGTGCCCACGGTGATGCCGATGCTGCCGCCCCCCTCAAACAGACAGACTTCTTTGGTATACGATTTCCAGGTCGAGTTGCAATGAAGCACTGTGTTGTGCCAGCCACCCCACCAGCAATTGGTTTCGAGGTACCAGAACGTCAGGTTGCTACACAGCACTTTCGCATAGAAATTCAGGGTGCCGTTGAAATACAGCGGGTCCATACCACCCGCGTTCAGATTGGCGCTGACAGACGCCTGCGCGATGTCGTAATCGCTGCCAGCCACGCGGACACCGGCCCGGCCCGAGGCTCCGAAGTACACGCCCAGCGTGGCATACCAGTCTTTGGTCTGCCGTATATTGGCGCAGTAGACGTTTTTCTGGAGGAGGAAATTAACCCCCATGTTGAAGTTCAGTTCGGCGTAAAAGATAGACCCGCGAATCAGACCGGTTCCTCCCTGTAGGGCCGCGCCAAAACCCAACCCAGCGCCCCCGGTAAACGGCGCTGGCATGACGCTGCCCGTTACCAGATAAGCCGTGGCCGAACCGGTGAAAATGCCCTGCTTCAGGGTTACGCTTAGTGGCGTTTCAGGTTTACCAACGTAGATGTACCATTTACTGGCGCCGAAATACATATCGACATTCCCGACCCGGTTGTTCTCGTACGAACCGCGCAGTGAATTATCAGGCAGCGCGAAATAGGCTTTCCCGGCAACGATCAGCTCTTTTGTGGTGAAGTTGTAGTCGATGCCCAGGTTGGCCGTCATAATCGCCGACGATTGGGCGGGTCGCTCCACAGCGTCTGACTTAGCGGTCATTGCACCTGCCGTACTAACCGGCAGCGTCTTGTACGTACTGGCCAGATTCCCAGTCATACCCGTGGCACCGTAATTACCAATTTTCGCGTTGACGAACAGCCCGATCCGGGTCAGACCGTAACTGGTGCTCATTTCCATCATGAAGCCGCCCGTACCTTCCAGCGTTTTCCCCATATCGAACGACGTCCGATACGCCAGCGCGAACATGACCCCGAAATTGTCTTTCTTCGGCTCGTAAGCCATCCCCGTCATGGAGAAGTCGCTGGTTTTCTTCGGGTTGCGTTCCATGTTGATCGCGAAGCCCCCCCCCAGGCCGTACAGTTCCATCGGGCCGATCTTGATGCCCACCGGCAGGGTAGCCATGGCATCCAGGTAGAAATAGTAGTAGCTGTTTACCCGGCCAAAAATGGATTTTACGTCTATCGAAGTGGAGCTACCCATAGCGGCCCCCACATTGATATTCAGCGACCCCTTGAAGCCATCGCCGTAGATGGGGTCTTTCTTCATGAACTCCAGGTTGCCCTTGAGCCTGAAGGCCGAGAAATCAGCATCGACGGTAAACTTGTTCAAATCAGCCCCGCTCAAATCCCAGGAATCCTCGCCGTCGATTGTTGTCTTTGTCCAGGTAATGTTGCCATCGACTTTAGCCGCCAGCGATTTGCTCTGGAGGGTCAGATCCAGCCCCATGCCCAGTATGAAGGTGGGTTGCCTGGTGCTGTTTTGCCCAAACGAGGCTTCGATCCGACGGATTTGCAGGGGGAAACCACCCAGACTATTCGTCTCGTCTTTGTACCCAAAACTCTTTACCGAGATGTAAGGCTCGCTATTCTGGAGGGTCAGTTCCTGAAAATTGATCTGCTTGAAACCAACGTCTTTGGAAGCAGCACCTGCCCCGCCCGATACGTCGCCCGATAGATTTACCCCGAAGGCCCAGGTGCCCGACAGCACCGCTTTCGGCCTGAACGTACTCTGCACGACCCTCAGCTCCACGTACGAATTCGGGAGTAAGGTTGCCTGCCCGCCGAACATGTTCAAGGAGCTTAGGTTGCCAATACCGATGGTCAGTGCGTACTCCTCCAGTACAGGATCAATCAGGCCCCGATACGTCAGAATGTCGGGGTTCTTTTTGGGGTCAGTCGATGTACTGGCCGTTTGCCCTTTTTTAGACGCCATCGGCAGCTTGATCCGGCCCGCCATTGAAAAGCGCTGAAACTCATTGCGCTTGATGGAAAGATCCAGCGAATCGAGCGACAGCGGCCAGCTCCCGGCAGCGCCCTGATCGAGGGGAATCATGTTGTAGGCAAAGAGCGAGAAGGTCAGCCCCGTACCGTCGATAAACAGGTCGTTTGTCCCGAAAGCCCGGAGCGGGTCGGTGTTGGACACGGTTGTGCTTGTGGTCGTGGTTGTAGTGGCACTACCAGCCGGTCTCCTTCTGGAGGCTGCAATCTCCTTCGGTAGCAGCACTTTCAGCGTCTTGATATACACACCCCGCCAGCCCGCAAATTCGGTTTCGCTCTGATACGTTTTGTCATACTTGACCAGGGCCGCCCGCATATCGGATGAGGACATGTCATCGCTGAAATCGAAGGTGGCGTTTTGTACGACGAAGCCGACTTTCCTGGCAAATTTGGTGAGCGAAAAAGCGGGCAGCGTAATATCGAATACGAAGCTGTTGAAGCTCTGAATCTGCGTTCGGATGGTCGTTGTGACGGGGGTGTTCGGAATAACCGCACCCGTGGTTTCGTTGATGCGAACAAACTTGTCGGACTTCAGACTCAGCGTAGCCGAAAGCGAAATCTGCTTGAACCTGCCGCAGTCAAACTCCAGCGATGTCTGATCCGACATCACCCCCGTCTGGCTCATGACCCCGCCGTTGATCTGAAGGTTCATGCTGGTACCCATCGGGAAGTTGTAATTACCCAGCAGAATAAGTTTGGCTGATCCGGCAAACCCGGCCCCCTGCACGTACTTTAGCTTGTCGATACCGAAGAATACCTCCCGACCCTTGATGTAAGCCCGAACGTAGGCCGCCATTTCCACGTAGCCCGGAAAGAAGGTTACTTTGCTGATACCCAGTAGTAAACCAGTCGAATCGCGCGAATTCTGTGCACTATTTACCCCAGTCGCACTGGTGGCACTAGTCGTACCAGTTGTAGCGGTTCTGGCTTTCCCCACTTTGACGAAGAAAGGAAGCTCCTTGAACGAATCCGAGGAGAAGTCGTCCGCCACAATACCCCCTGATGCCGCTAGTCCATCGAACAGGGCTTTGGCGGCCGTAGCGTCTGCGGACAGGACGTCGGGTTTTACGTCGTCGACAACCAGTGATTTCGCCCGGTCCAGCAGATCCTGCCGCTCAGCCAGGGATAAGCTGTTCATAACGGCCCGGTCCAGGTTGTTCAGCGTTTTCAGGCTAATCATCGTTTGTCCGGCAACCTCCGGCTTCGCGGGCGTGGCAGGATGTACCCCATCCGTTGGTTTTTTGGGGTCGTCGGTACTGTTTCCCCGATCAGGGGCTGCGTAGCTCCACTGGCTCAACAGAGTCAACAAACCGAACAGGAACAGTCGCATAAGGAGCGCGTATTTGGGCATTGGTTCAGTAAAAGAGGAGCGTGATGGGTTCATTACGGAGTCGATACGGGATCATCGGGCAGCAACGGGCACCGCACCGAAGAGGATGGGACCGTTTTTCAGGAAGCCCGCCCGATTCGTCCAGAAGCGATCCTGGCCAAGGAAGGCATTGATCTTGGCGAGTTGCGCGTCGTTCTTCGTTTTCTGATTGGTGAGTCCCTGAATCTGCGAATTCAGAAACGTCACTTTCCGCTGGGAAGCGTTGTCTGTCAGGTTTTTATATTGATTCAGACTCTGATTCATCGTCGCGATCACCTGCTGAATCCTGGTTGATTTGGCAGTCAGCATCGTTTTCAGACGCTGGATATTCGTCTTGATGAGCGACACCTCCGCATTATTGAGAAATTGATTCTTGATGGCCAGGGTCATATTATCCGCGTTCCTGGTCAGGGTATCAATGGCGCGTATGTCCAGCAGGGGCAGCACATTGTCTCTTTTGAGATCCTGCCTGGCTGCATTGGTCGCCGTTAGTGAAGTTCCCTTGGCCACTTGTGCTTTGGCTACCGACGTCTGGTATTTCTGGTTGTTGAAGGTAGTTTCCATGCTCCCCTGGGTCAGTTCCAGAAATTCGTTGACTTTAACGCCCTTGAAATTCAGGGCGAAAGCCACCTTTTTGCTCACAAAGGGCATATCGACGAACACCATGCCCGTAGTCGCATCGAGGGCAATAATGTCGTAACCGGCAACGTGAATGGTATCGCCCGCCGTAAACTGACCCGTAGAGCGCATGTCGATACTGGCCGTCGGGTTTTCACAAGTTGCCTTGGTGTAGGTATGGTTTTTAGTAGCAGTTGCTGCTACAGCGGTCGAATCATCCGACAGGATGTCGTCGTGGCTGGTACCATCCAGATCGATGGGCTCTATCAGGCCATCATCACTGGCGACAACGATCGGTTTTTTTACGTCCGATATGACCACCTTATCTACCTCCTGATACGTGATTACTGTGTTTGATACAGGCTGATTGGTACAGATCGGAATTGTGAAAGGGCCTATTCGTGTGTTTTTACAGATAACCTGGTAGGTAGTCGTAACTACGGGAACGGCCACTCGTTCTTTCACAATCGTAGTCACCTGCTCTACTTTATAAACTGGACTGACGGTCCGGACAGTGGTATATGCTATGCTGTTGGGATCCTGCATCGATACGCCACCAATCTGATATTCATACGTCTTGGTATCCAGCATACCGGGTAGCGATAATCGGTAGCTGTTACCATACCGGGCCTGCTGACCGACAATTTTTCGTTCGATCCAGGTTAGTGAGCCCTGTTCACGGTAACGCACCAGGAAGTTATCGTGTAGTATGTTGTCTTCCCAACTCAGATCGAGTGTGGTATTCCAGTCCGCGCTTTCATTGAGGGGGGCGAGGTTTTCGTAGCCGTACATAAAAAAATGCACTTCGCTGTACCCACCGTTCCGGAAAATACCTACCTCTTCGAGGCCCCGTTTTGCTCTGGCCCGCACCCGGTAGCCATAAATTCGTCCTTTGACAAGAGGTGGTAGGGCGGGGCTGTAGAGGAGCGATGTAGTTTGGGTCGTTGTCGTATAGTAGGGGGGCTGAGCCAGGAACAGATTCTGTAAATTCCCGGTAAACGTCGTCACACCGACCAGTTCGGTCAGGGTAAAATCGTACTCAACGCTACTGGCCTGCTTGGTCCGGGGTGTCCACTGGAAAACCAGGTTTTGCGGAATGCGCTCCGATACATACCCATTATTAATCGGCAGGTTCAGGTAAGGCGGATCCGAAACAACCACCCAGAACGGAGCGGATGCCTGTATTGCAGACAGTTGTTTGCCGGTCAGCAAATCGTGAACTGTAACGCTAAGTGTGTAGATGCCTTCTGGAAGCGGTTGCGAGTAGGCATTGGGCGACAGATTCATGTTCTGCGGCTGAAAATAAGGCGCCAGATCAGCCTGTTTCAGAATAACCGGTACGCCTGAAACCAGATCAATCACAGGTACACCCACCGCCGGGTATCGGCTCTGAAGCGAATTGCCGTTCTGCGATGTCAGTTGAATACGAAGGGCCACCTGCCGCGTGCCCAGATCGATATCCCGTAACAACAGGCGTAACTCGAAGGAATTAGCAGACGTGTTGGCATAGTCGCTCAGATAAATGGGGTACGGTGGATACACCAGTACAGTCGCGTTGACAGGGTACTGCTGCTGTGCCAGCGACTGCCTGCCAAAGCCCAGACACAACACGATCAAAAGACAAACCAATACTCTCATCAGGAGACTAAGGAAGGAGGTGAATTAGAACCGGTAGTTGTACCCAATCGTCAGTGACAAGTACGAGCGGCTGGGTAGCGTTTCTGCAGCTGCGGTGCTTGAATAGCCCACCGTACCGGCCAGTCGATTATGCAGATTCAGGTCGTACGAGGCCAGCCCGCGCAGGTTGACACTACTGGTCTTGTAGAGGTCTGAGCGCGTCAGGATATAGGCTATCGAGCCCGTTGTACGCAGCTTGTTAGTCAGGAATCCTTTCTGAATGCCGACAATTGGCCCGAAGGATAGCTGATTCGTAGACCCGATCCCATTGTAGTTGACGTTTAGCCCCCCATTCAGCGCGAGCCACGTTTTGGGATGGTTATCCGTAAAATTCAGGGTAGTCGTTACAAACTGCGACAGGTTCCCCACCCGTATGACATCCCCCTGCTGATCGGCAGACTGCATCATAGATAGGCTGGCCGATAGAATGCGGGCGCGGTCGGCAGTCGGATTAATCAGGTAGGTAGCATTGCCCGACAGGTTCTGCGCAATCTGGGTGAAGCGCAACGTATCGAGTTGATCAAAGGGGCTGTTCTTTTTGATCTGGTCAAATACCGTCCGGAGGTTTGTGTAGCTGGAAAAATTCGAATACGTCAGGCCCAGCGTCAGGTTCTGCGTTGGTGTCGCATTGATATTCAGGGACCCAACCACCCGTTTCTGGGTGCTGCTTTTCAGCAATTTCAGGTTGTCGTGCTGATACCCGAGGGTAGCCGACGCCTGTACTTTCCCTTTAAAAAACGGTTGTGACACGTTAGCCGTCACATTCTCGAAGTCATTCACGAAATAGTAGCCACCCAATGTAATATAATCGGGATCGACCCGGTCGTAGCCGATACTGATGATCGTTTGGGTAGCCGCAATATTATAGGCAAGGCTGGCCCGGACTGCGTTGAAAAACTGCGTGGTCGAGTTCCCCCCAGCCAATGCGCCCATCAGGCTATGACCGACTCGGTTTTCGCCCACAGCCTGGCTATTCGTCGTCAGCGCACTGGTATTATACTCTACATTCAATTGCAGGGATTTCAGGAAGGTTACCCCCGCTTCAATACCCAGCACCAGATTCTTTTTCGGGGTGATATCGCCAGTCGTGTCGGATGGAAATTGCAGTGAACTGGCTACGTCAGCGGCCTGAAACGCGGTAACACCAACTCTGTAAGCGCCTGAATTATAGACGGCTTTGATACCCGCCCCCATCCGACGGTAGCTGGGTGGCGTCAGCGAATCTCCGTGAACGGCCTTTAATAACCGGCCATACATCACGTTGATAGTGAATTTGTTTGGATTCAACGTCAATCCGGCTCCCTGAAACTGATGACCATTTAGCGAATAGGGTGAGAACGTCATGTACGTTGTGCCAAGGCTCGCCCGTATCCACTTGTAAGTGGGATTAATGGATAACTGATTGAACGAGAAGGGCTGACTATACGTAAACGTGCGGTTCGAATACGAGAAGGCTACCGGCATACTGTACCCCCGAATCCGAAAATCCAGCTGCCCTGACAGGAAGTAAGACACGGGTGGCACACCCGCATAGGCCGGGTCGTTGTAAACTGCATTGAGCCCGACGGATCCCCCAACCGCAAAATTCGGCTTTCGAGTGCCAGTTTGACCGGCATTGAAGTCAATGCTTTGTGCTGAGCTTACGCCATTGATACTCAATAGAAAGATTAACAGACAACAAGGGCAGCACCAGTAGATACACTTGTAAAGTTTACTCATATAAATCAGTTAAGAGGAGAGGAAGGCAGTCAAGAAAGGCTTGGTGGATAAAATGCATTCACAAAATACAGGCAAGGCTTTTCCTTGTTGTTTACACTAATGTAAGATATACTCTTCCATGATACTTATAATTGTATATGAGTAGCAGTTATTTGTTCATAAATGAGATATTCTGTGTGTCGTACTTATCCGACACGGTATCCTGAGCTACCCTGACCTGATAACCGTCGGCACCAGCATTGAGGGCCCCCTGTAGATTGGTGCTGTTATCCGGGTTGGTAGCTGGGTTGGCATTGATCCTATCGGTGCGCACGTATTGGATGGCCGGGGTAGCGTAAGACTGAGCTACTGTCACCAGGCTAATGCCTGGCGGTACTAGCAGGCTGAGCGCCTGCGGGCCAAACCGGAATAAAGAAAGTAAAGAATGTGTCATGTAATGATCCTTTGGCTGCTAACGTAAGACCAGAAAATTCGCCGTTTGTGTTATTGCCGGGTGGGGCATCAGCCTCCCTATGAAGGTGAAAAGACGGGCGGATAATCGCTGGGATAGGTTGCTTTGCGGGGCCCCCCAATACCGGGGCAAGTTTAGCGCAAAGCGTTCAGCGGCATGTACACATTTCACCCAAATAGGTGCATTTTTTGCTCAGGCAGAGCAAAAAATCAGTACTTATATGTGTATAGTATAAATATGTAGTTGATTTATTATAATTTACGCTAAGTCTATTGCGGTTTGTGTGTCATAAGCTCTACCAGCACTGCTGGCGGTGGCTCTTAGTAGGAAGTTAAGCCGTAAACAGTCTAACAGGGTCTGGCCAAGTCTCGCTTTTCCCCACTTTCCTGCTGCGGTACCCGTGGAGAGGGGTAGGCCAATGGCGCGTCTCAGAAAACGCTTTCATAACAGAACTTTAGTTTTGTCATGTAACTATTACCAGGGCCAGTTGTCGGTCGTCGTAGTACAGTATTACTTAGCTATTGTAAAGAAAACCCCTGCACTCAACAACAGTGATCGGCTCGTTGTGCTACGAAAGATAACAAGGTGATAACCAACCTCAGCGTTCAAAGCGATGGCAGGACTCATTGCATACTGCACCCCAATTTTAGGGGCAAAACCAAAATCGTTGCTACTATAAGTGGTTGATTCCACTAAGGGAATAGTGGTGTCGAGCCGAAACGTAGATCGGTACAAGCCTGCTTCAATTCCTGCGTAAGGACGTAGCTTAGATGTGGTCAAGAAATAGTCAACCTCTCCAGCTAATCGTAGCTCAGAGCTACGCGTGTTACCCTGCGCAAAGCCAGTACTAAAGGACTCGCCGTAAGTGAAGTAGCGCGTAGTCAGGCCGACCACTAGTTGAGGCTTGAGAGAATAGCGCACTGTTAGTCCTCCCCCCCATAAACCATCTGCAAACGATGCATACCGTTGGACAGGACCTGAATAGTTTCCCGTGACACCGATTTGAATCTGCGCACTCAGACGAGTTATCGTCAACATGCTACAAATCAGGACAATGAGTAGTCTTTTTACATTGTTTGGCATGGCTAGTATATTTATTTACAGAAAGTGAACGGCATATCGTTCACTATAGTATTGCTGCTATCAAGTTAAGTATCACCAGTATGGAGCTGTAACAAATACCCCCGTTTCCCTATTTTAAGAAACCCGTCATTCCGTCATGTCCTGAACCCTCAAAAGCGGCTTAAACTCCAGTCAATACTGGCTCACCAAAGGGGTAAGGACAAAATATTTGTACACTTACAGTACTCCCCAAGACACGATTGGCCACCGTATTTATTCTTTTACAAAGGATTGTAATAAATATATGATCCTTTACGAAGGTAGGAGTGGTCGATAGTACAATAGCCGCTCACGCGCGGCTGAAAGTGGTGCTCCGCTTCGACTATGACTATCAGAAGATAAGCCTCATGCTGACGGGGCTGGTCGGTGACGAGTACACATAGAAGCACCTCTTCGCTAATAATCCCGATGAGCGGCAGAGTAAATTATCGGCCGTTGTCGACCGGCTCAATCACCGCTACGGCAGGAACAAAGTATGCCTGTTCGGGGTGGGTTACGACTTGAACTGGCACTATAAACGGCAGTGGATAAGCGAGCGCTATACGACTTTCTGGAAAGAGATACTAACGGTTCATTGATCGTCGCTTCGACTGTATATAGCGTGCTGGCTTACCGGGCGATGTCGTTGGTTTGGCCTGGCTTTACCGTTTCGTAGGTGGCCGTAGCGTTGCCGATCGTTACGTCGTCGTAGTACAGAACCCGCTCAGCGTATTTCGACTTGCCCGTCCAGGCGTAGATACCGGCTTTCCAGTAAGGCTTGTATTTCTGTGGGTAACCGATGTTGATGTTGCGCTCGTTGGCTACCTGCTTGCCATCCTGCCAGATCTCCAGGATACCGGTCTTGCCGCTTGGATCCCATTTGATGTGCACTACGTAGTCAACCCATTTGTCGTAGCTGGCCGTGCCTAAACGCAGGATGGTCTGGGCGGTAGGGGTTTGTTGGGCCTGGGTAATGGCTACGTTTGACGAGCGGTAGTAGGCTTTGATCTGGTTGCCCCCTTCCAGGTAGAAGGCCAGTGGAGGAAAGGTATCCTGACCGCCTGCATCGGCCACACCGTGCCACTGGCTGAAAACGATGGGCTCATTGTCATTGGCCATCTTGGCCGCTGGCATGTAAACACTGTAGCCGTACCAGCGCTCAACTTCACCATTCTTCAGGGCGTCGGTGCCCAGTTCCGAGTGCGCCGAGGGGTTGGTGCCATCGTACTGAGCGGGTGTCCAGCCGAAACGCATCGACTGTTTGCCCGACCGGCTGTGCTCGTTCGATACCTGCGCGGCTGAGTTGGTGCGCAGTTCAGGAATCCAGAAGTT
>Ga0160428_1001690_pt1 | contig 15776 bp, 9 predicted proteins | sample SolpanmetagenomM_FD_108198 | JGI IMG/M metagenome (GOLD analysis project Ga0160428, IMG submission 108198) | Solar panel surface microbial communities from Lawrence Berkeley National Laboratory, California, USA - M | ecosystem: Engineered > Built environment > Solar panel > Unclassified ... | reverse complement strand
GCTGATCAACCATGGTGCCGAGCCGCACAAGGTGGCCCTGCCGGGCAAGGCGCGGACCATCGCCGGCACGTTCGCGGGATCCGTCCTGCCGCCGCACGAGGTCGGAATAGTCGAGGGCTCCGATAGCGCTTGCCGATAGGCGCCGCCGTCAGTCTAGAGCGAGGCCGAACTCTTCGCAGATTGCGCGCGACTGTTCGCCGATGGCCGGTGCTCCGCTCTCGAAGGTCGGCCGGACGCCGCCGATCCGGTACGGTGCCGTCGTCGTCTTGATCGTGCCGGATGCGGTGCGGATGTTCTGCAGCATGCCGAGCGCCTGGAAGCTTTCGGCCGCGAGCAATGCCGGCCAGTCGAGAATCGGTGCGGTCCAGATCCCGGCGGGTTCGAGCACGGCAAGCCAATCGTCCGTCGTCCGTTCCGCAATCCGCGCCGCAATGCGGTCGAGCAGATCGTCGCGATCGGCAAACCCGTCGGACGATGCGAGGCCGGGCAGGTCCAGCAAGGCCTCGATCTTTTCGAGCGGGGTCATCGCCAGGGCAAGATGCCCGTCCAGCGTGGCGTACACGCCGTAAGGCGCTGCGAGATAGGCGTTGGCGCCATAAGCCGCGGCGCGGCGGGGCGCGCGTCCGCCGTCGTTCAGATGTGTCGTCAGCAACTCGAACTGAAAGTCGACCAGCACCTCCAGCAGGCTCGTCTCGATCAAGCCACCGAGTCCGGTGCGCCCGCGCCGGACGAGCAGCGCAAGAATGCCCTTCGCCAGCACATGGCTCGCCAGCATATCCGCGACCGACAGCCCGATCGGCATCGGTCCGTTGCCCGCGGTGCCGTTCAGCCACATCACGCCCGAGCGTGCCTGCGCCAGCAGATCCTGTCCCGGCAGTTTCGCCCACGGCCCGCTCGGCCCGAAGCCGGAAACGCTGCCATAGACGATGCCGGGATTGAGCTGTCTGACGACGTCGTAATCCAACCCCAGTCGCTCGATCACGCCGGGGCGGAAGTTCTGGATCACCACGTCGGCGCGCGCGATCAACTGCCGCATCGCCTTCAGATGCGTCTCGTTCTTCAGGTCGAGTGCAAGGCTCTCCTTGTTGCGGTTGATCGCGTGAAACAGCGTCGAATGCCCGTCGATGTCGGTGTCCGTAAGGTATAACGACCGACTGAGATCGCCCGCGCCGTGCCGTTCGATCTTGATCACCCGCGCGCCCAGATCGCCAAGCTGCAAGGCCGCTGCCGGCCCGGCGAGGAATTGCGCCATGTCGAGCACGAGCATGCCCTCCAGCGGTGCGGACGTCGCCGCGCTCTGCCGCCGGTCCCGTGCCGTGCTGTCGTCGGCACCGTCAGTCCGCATGCGACCGCTCGCATCCAATTGATAAGTCAGGGACATAATCCTCAAAGCTGGTCTGGGGTGCGCAACCCGTCGTCATCGCGTCACCCGCCAAGTATAAAAAAGGTGCCGGAAAGGTGTCGTCGCGCGTTGCGCTGCGATACAGGCGGGCTGAACAACCGATCGAAGGGGGCGAAATGTCCGTCAAAAGCATGTCGTCCGATGAGCGGCGCCTGAAGTATGTTGTTCCCGCGCTCGAAAAGGGGCTCGATATCATCGAATATCTTGCCGATCAGGCGGTCCCGCTGACCCAGTCGCAACTTGCGCGCGCGCTCGATCGCCAGCCGGGCGAACTGTTCCGCATGCTCGCCTGCCTCGAAGGGCGCGGCTTCATCTACCGCGACGCCACCAGCGGCGGGTATGCGTTGACGCTCAAGCTGTTCCAGCTCGCCCGGATCCATTCGCCGTACGAGACTCTGGTTTCCACCGCGCGTCCGTTCATGCGCGCGCTGGCCGACGAGGTGCGCGAAAGTTGCCACCTTACCGTCCTTCGCAACGACGAAGTGCTCGTGCTCGCGCAGGAGGAGAGCCCCAATCCGTTCCGGCTGTCGGTGGAAGTCGGCTCGACCCACGACGCGCTGCGGACGAATTCCGGCCGCCTTTTGCTCGCCGCCTTGTCCGACGATGCGCTCGACAGCCTGCTTGGCCGGCAACCCGAGTGGAGCGCGATGAGCGAGGCGGCGCGCAAGAAGAAGAGCGAGCAGATCGCTGCCGTGCGGCGCGACGGATATGCCGCCTCGATCAGCGAGCGGTTCCTGGGGAGCGCCGATCTTGGCGTGTTGGTCGGCAGCCCGCGCGCGCCGCTCAACGCCGCGCTGACGATCGCCACCTTGATCGAGGCGGACGGCGACGCGCGTCACGAACGCTTGCTGGAGCCGTTGCGCCGCACCGCGCTGGCGATCACCGAGGCGACCGGTCTGTCGCTGCGCCATACCGGCGACCAGTTCGGCAGCGCCTGACACCAACGCGGCGGCTGCGTTCACCGCGTGCACCGGTCGCGCGCGATCACCGCTTCAGCCGCCTGCGCCATGATCGTGTACCCGGCATCTTGCGGATGCAGGCTGTCGGTACTGCCAGCCTTCGGCGTCATGTGCGTCGGGTGAGCCGGATCGCGCATCGCCGCGTCGAAGTCGATCACGCCGTCGAGTTCGCTGGACGTCCGTATCCAGGCGTTCGCCGCTTGCCGCTTCGCTTCGCCCTCGGCCGTGAAATAGGCGGCCCCTTCGAAAGGCAGCAACGTCCCGGCGATGACGCTAATACCGTGCGCTCGAGCGCGGGCCGCCATTTCGCGGTAGCTGGCGATGATCCGATCCGCGTCTACTGCGTCGTCGCGGTGATCGACCATCGCACTCGCGCCGATGTCGTTGATTCCTTCGAGCAACACCACGGTGCGCACCCCGGGTACCGAAAGCACGTCGCGATCGAAACGGGCGAGTGCATTCGGGCCTCGCCCGTCGTGCAGCAGGCGATTGCCGCTGATCCCGGCATTGACGACCGACCAGCACGTGCCGTCGCGTCGGGCGGCCAATAGCCGCGCGAGCTGATCGGGCCAGCTCATATACGCGCCGGGCGTCGACGCCGCGCCTTCGGTGATCGAATCGCCGAACGTCACGAGCGTGCGCGACGCCTGGGGGGAAACCACATCGATGCGCGCGACGATTGCCGGCACGCGCTTGCGCACCTGCCCGGTCAAGGTCGCGCGCGCGGTTTGATCTCCGGGCGCGACATCGGCCATCTGGGCGTGCGCCGGGGGCATGGACGTCTCGGGGAAATAGACCGACACAGCATAGTCGATACCGGGCTTCGCGACCATCGACAGCGCATCGGCCAGCACCGGCGCACCCGCCGGGATGACGGCGCCGGGTGCGCCGGAAAACAGCAGTGCGTGCTGGGTTCCGGCCACGGGCAGGCCGGCGCGATCGAGTTCGACGATGCTGGCGGCACCGATCCGCAGCGCGGTCGATCCGAGTTCGTTCGTCAGGCGGACTCGCAGCTTCGTGCCAGACGCGGCGACCCGTACGATCTGGCGGACGGTCTGGTCCTTCAGCGGCGCGCCGAGCGCATCGCGAATCGCCGGCTCGTAGCCGATCGGCGGATTGCCGTACGCGCCGACCCAGCGCTCTGCCGGCACGGGCGCCGCGGCAAGCAGGGCCGGAGTGGCGACACCGATCATCACGTGCAGGATGTTCATACGCTCTCCCAAATCATCGTACCGGAAACGCGACGCGTGGATCGATCGCCGCGGCCATCTTCGCATAGCCCGCATCGCTCGGGTGCAGATGGTCGCCCGAATCGTTCGCGGGATCGAGTTGCGACGGATCGGTCTTGTCGGCCAGCACCGCGGCGAAATCCACCACCGCATCGAATGCGCCGGAGGTCCGTATCCACTGGTTGACCGCCTGGCGTACGGCATCCCCGCGCGCAGTGAAGTAGATCGAGCCGCGATAGGGCGGGATCGTCGCGCCGATCACGCGAACCCCTTTGCCGTGCGCGCGCTGGATGATCTGCGTATAGGCGGCGATCACGTCGACGGCATCGACCGGTCCTTCGGTGGTGGGCTTGGCATTGCCCCAGCCGATATCGTTGATCCCCTCGAACAGCACGACATCCGTAACACCGGACACCGAGAGGACATCGCGATCCAGCCGGGCGAGCGCGTTGGGCCCCGCACCGTCGCGCAGCAGCCGATTGCCGTGGATCCCGGCATTGACGACGCTCCAGTCTCGGTAGTTCGGAAGCGATGCCAGCCGCGCGGCGAACATTTCAGGCCATCCGGTAAAGCTTTCCGGCTTGGCACGCGCACCCTCGGTCATCGAATCGCCCAGTGCGACGATCACCCGTCCCGGTCGGAGGCGATCGACCTCGACCATCGTCGCGAGCGCCGGGCCGCGTCCGGTGCGGACGCGCCCATCGGGATAGGTCACGCCGACGGTCAGCAGGTGCGCGGCGGGAACGGGGTTCGCTCCGTACCGCACGGCGATCGCGATGCGATCGAAGCGGTTGACCGGGCGAACGATCGGGTCGCTCGTCCGCGCCGCACCCGGCGGCAGGGTGGCGCCCGGCTGCCCGGCGAAATGCAGCGGGATCATCCGGCCACCGATCTCGATCGTGGCGGACGCGAAGGCAAGCGGCGCCGTACCCAGCGCATTCGTCATCCGCACGCGCAGGCGACCACCGGACGTCGCGACGACCAGCTCCTGACGCACTGTCGCGCCGGAATAGTCCCGGATATCCTGCGCCGCGAGCACTGGCGTTGCGGGGAAGGGGGCCGCCATCCAACCCGCGACCCAATCGGCCCGCGCCGGCACGGCGGCCAGGCCGACCAGCGCCGCCACCCAACGCAGCCGGGCGAAGACAGCGAGCGTCATACCGGGCGCGACGCCCTGCACACGCTCGCTCCCGTCCTCATGATCAGAACTTCACGCGGATACCGGCCATGAACTGCCGGTCGTCGATCGTGAATTGGCCCGGCCGGGTTTCGTTTTGATAATATTGCTGGATTTGCGTCCGGAGAAGATTCTGCCCGTCCACCGTCAGGGTCAAATTCTTGCTGATGTCGTAGCTCAAAGACGCGTCCAGCCAGCCATAGCCCTTGGTCATCACCGGGAAGGTGTAGGACTGCGTTGTGCCGCCCGGCGGGGTGTAGGCGCCCGCGAGGATCGACGACAGGAAGCTCGAACGATAATTGTAGGCGACCTTCGCGGTGATGCCGAACTTTTCGTAAATCCCGGCAACGTTATAGCTGTACTTCGACAGTTGCGGCAGCGGCGCCACGAACCCGGCGAGCGATGTTGGCGCCTTGCTCGACGTATAGGTCGCATTGGCCTGAATGCCGATCCCCGACAGCGCGCCGGGCAGGAAGTCGAAGAATTGCTGGTAGCCGACCTCCGCGCCCTTCACCGTGCCGACACCGGCATTCAACGGTTGCGACAGCGTGTAGCCGCCGAGCCCGCCGATCGTGACGTTCGGCGTGGACCGCGTGAAGATGAACCCGTCGACGCGCTTGTAGAACGCCGCGGCGTAGAGCGATGTCGACTTGTTGACATACCATTCGAGCGAGATGTCGGCGTTCTTCGATGTGATCGGGCTTAAATTCGGGTTGCCTTGGCTTGCCGCGAGCTGGCCTGGAACCACCGTCAGCGCCGGGGAGAGTTGGCTGAAATCCGGGCGGGTCAGCGTCTTCGACGCGGCCAGGCGAAGTTGCAGCCTGTCGGTCAGGTGCGCACGGACGTTCGCGCTCGGCAGCCAATTGTCATAGCTGTTGCGGACCGACACGGTGTCGATGATCGTCGGCACGACAGGGGTGAACACGCCTCCGACGAGCGCCGTACGCCGCTGGTTGCCGCGGATCAGATCGTTGGTGTGAACGTACCGGATGCCGATATTGCCGTCGATCGGCACGCCCAGCACGAAGTCGAATTTGGCAAGTGCATAGGCGGCATGGCTCTTCTCTTCCGCATCGAACGCCGCCAGCTGGCTGTTCACCGATGTAACCGACGGGGCCAGCGCCCCGACCAGGCCGAGTTGATTGAGCACGCCGGCAAAATCGTTCTTCAGTCGCGATGCGATCGCGTACGGAAAAGTACGCTGGAAATCGACGTTCGCGCCGCTTTTCGTATAGAAATCGTTGAAGTCGTTTGGCTGGAACAGGTTTGTGTACGATGCTGGATTGGTCGACGTGGTCTGCCCGGTATAGCGGAGCGGATTGACCTGTGCGATCGTGCGATCGGAATAGCGATAGCCGACCTGGATCGACTTCAGGAACCCGGCGTCGAAATCATATTCGCCGTCCACGCGCGCGGCGAGTTCGTCGCCTTTGTAATGGTTTTCGTTCCGCGTCAGCCCACCGACCGTGTAATTCGCGAGATTGGCGATGTCGTACGCCCCGCTCGACGAGGATGGTGGGTTTGTGGAGATGTTTTGCGTGAAGGACGGGATGTTCGTTATCAGGTCGAGTTCGGTGTAGAACAGGTCGTTGCGCGACTTGGTGTACGCAACGTCGCCGCTCAGCCGGATCGGTCCGGAATGCCATTTCGCATTCAACGCGATCGACTTGTTTTCGTCCAGCGTATCCCGTTCCGTGCCGCCGGAGGTAAGACGCGGGTTGATATAGGTGACCGACGACGCATCCTGCGTGTTGGGGAACAATGTGGTCCTGCCTGCCACCGCCGCGATGCCGGCAGTGGTGATATTGGCGTTGTACTGCTGCTGCGTGGTCTTGAAGCGCTGATACTGGCCTTCCAGCGTGAATTCCAGGTTCGGCGCCGGGCGCCATTGCAGCGCGGCGTTGGCGCCGATGCGCTGCCGCTCGCCGACGACGATAATCTGGTTCAGGCCGTTCGGCGCGAATACCGTCTGCCCGGGGACCAGGTCGTTACGCGGCGTGGGCGCACCGGTGCTGTCGATGTCCTGGCGATATTTGCGATCCTGGTAGCTGAAGCTGCCGAGCAGGCCGATCTCGCCGATGCCGGTCTGCCATTTGTCGGAGACGAACAGCGATCCACTCGGCGTGGTCTTCTTCACCGAATCCGCATACATCGCGCGCGCCGAAGCGCCGATCGTGAAGCCCGGCAAATCGAGCGGACGGCGCGTCTGCAGATCGACGAGGCCACCGAGGCCGCCTTCGATCAGGTCGGCCTGCGATGCTTTGTAGACGTCGATCCGCGAGATCAATTCGGCGGGAAAATCCTGCAGATTGAAGGTGCGCCCGCCGCCGGCCGTGAAGGTTTCGCGGCCGTTCAGCGTGGTTTCCACCTGCGGCAGACCGCGGATGGCGATCGAGCCGCCTTCGCCGAGATCGCGCGACACCTGCACGCCCGTCACGCGTTGCAGCGCTTCCGTCGCGTTATTGTCGGGCAGCTTGCCGATATCTTCGGCGACGATCGAGTCGACGATCGTCGTCGCGTTGCGCTTGACCTCGGCGGCGGAGCGCAAGCTCGCGCGCACGCCGGTGACGACGATCTCTTCGTTCGTGCCTTCGTCGGTGGTCTGCGTCGTGGCGTCGGCCGGCGCAGTCGCGGCAGGGCTGGCCTGCTGCGCGGCTGCCGGGGCGGCAAGCAGGGCCAGGACCGCAGTGCTGGACATGAAATATAGTGCACGCATCAGAACGTCCCTCCAGACATAATTGTTTTGTTTTTTATCGGTTAGAAATTTGCGGTCGTTGAACTGGATTGGAGATCGACCAGGCAACCCGTTGTCACGCCTCGATTATTTGCCAGAGGCGTTCGAAACGTGGGTGAGAAGACCAAACAGCCTTCTGACATTGGTGCGGGTTGCGGGTGTTGGTTCTCGCTGCGCCATGCGCGCTCGAATCAGCCCTCCTGTCAGATCCATCTCCTATGTTTCGTTGTTCCCCTGTGAATAATCCGTCCCCATATGAATATCAATCATATTATTATCATATTCACGGCTCGCGGATGCGGACCTTTCGGCGCCGAAATCCGGTCAGGAAATACGCAGCGAAGGGAAAGGTGGCAGGCCGCCGCCGTCAGGGCGCTACGGAACGAGCTTCAACTCCAGGGCCGCGATCGCGCGACGGAGATTCCGCGGATCTCGTTCGGATACGGCCCGCCGACCGCGCAGTAGAAGTGATACAGGTCGCCCTTGTGCTGCACGAGCGCCGGCTTGTGGGCATAATCGTCGTCGATCGAGCCTTTCGGTCCGACGTCGATCAGCACCTCGTGCGTCTTGTCGAAGTGCAACGGGCCCGGGCCGGTGGCGACCAGTTCCCGTGCCTTGCCGTCGGTCCCCAGCCCGAAATAGTACATCGCCCATAGGCCGCGATGCGTCACCACGAAGGGATCGCTGGCGAAGCGCGCGTCCGGCGCGCCCTGCGCACCGTTACCGATCAGCGGATTACCCGCATGTCGCCGCCACGTCACCAGATCGCGGGACGTCGCGACACCGGTCTGTTCGTGCCAGCTCTTCTCGGCGGTCTTGGCGTTGTAATAGAGGTAGAAGGTGTCGCCGTGTTTGACGAGATACGGCTTGTACAAGCCACCGCGTTCCCACTCCGCGCCCTCTTCGGGTCGCAGGATCGGCGGGCCACGATGCCAGGTCTTCAGATCGGTACTGAAGGCGAGGCCGATCACCGCCGCGCCCTGTTCGTAGCCGGCGCTGGGATAGGCATGCCAGGCACAGACGTAGCGCCCGCCGACCTTGATCAGCCGCCCCGGCGAATACAATTCCGTTTCGCGCAAGATCGACGCGGCGGCGACGTTGTAGCGGGTGACGGGGTCGCTCGGGTCGCGCGCCAGCATTACGCCCTGCCGTTCCCAGCGGATGAGATCGTCCGAGACGGCGATCCCGGTCTGATACCCGATGCCGTCGAACCCGACATAGGTGAGATGGAAGCGTCCGTCGTGCGAGAAGACGAACGGGCAATCCACTGCCTTCTCGTCGAACGTGCCCGGCACTTTCGATCCGCCGAGCACGAGCCGGTTCAATTTGTACGGCGTTCTCAGCCCCGCGAGCCGGTCCGCCGGCACGGTGGCGACTGCGCGACTGGCGATCGATCCGCCGACCAGGCCGATCCCGCCGCCGATCAGCGTCCGCCGCGATACCGATCGAAACGTCATTTTCCCACTCCTGCCTGTGACAGCGCCTGTGCCCAGATCGCGTATCCACGTTCTCCCGGATGGGTTCCGTCGATCATCATGCCGTCGATCAGGCTGCCGTTCCGATCGAGGAAGCGCGCGCCGATATCCAGATATCGCACCCTGCGATCGGCGGCGAAGCGCTCGGCGAGCAGCCTGTTCGTCTCGACGATCGGTGCCCGGTGAGGATCGCTCGCGAGCGTTCCGCGCGGAAAGATCGCCATCACGGTGATCCGGCTTGCCGGGCTTTCGCGGCGGACCTCGCGCACGATCGCGACGATCCCGGCGACGACTTCGGCCGGCGTGTTCGCGCGCGCATTCGCCGTACCGACGAGATTGTTCGTGCCGATGTTGATCACCACGTCACGCGGCGCGAACCCCAGCATCTCGTCCTGTCGCAAGCGCCAGAGCACATTCTGCGTCCGGTCCCACCCGAAACCAAGATTGAGCACAGGCGTCTGGCCGAACAGCCGGCTCCACGTTGCGGGGCCGTTGCGACGAACGGATCCCGGCGCCCCCGCCCAGAAGTGCGTGATCGAGTCGCCGATCATCACGACGCGCGGGCGCATCGTCGCTTTCAGTGCCAGGACCGCCCGATGCCGCTCGTACCAATCGTACGAATCCTGTTCGAGCCTGGGCACCGGAATGGTCGCGGTGTTCACTTCGGAGAGCGCGGCGAGCGGCACTTGCGGCGGCGCTTGCAACAATCTGGCGAGCGTAGGCTCGACGGCCGCCGCCAGCCGCGCCTGGCCGAACGTGTCCGGGTGCACCGCATTTCGTCGCGGGCCGGGCAGGCGCGGATCGTAGAAGAGCGACGTGTCGAGACTATCGTCGGCGCGCAGGAAGATCGTGCCGATGTCCAGATAGGTGACGCGCGGATCCTCGACATAGCGCGACGCGAGCGCGGCATTCACCGCCACATCCGTCACGACCTTCTGCGCCGGCCCCTCGCTCGGCAATATCCCCAGCAAAAGAATATCCGTGGCCGGGTGGCGTGCGGCGACTTCGCCGATGATCGCCTGGATACCGCACACCGTCTGTGCTGCGGTTCGGCCGCGCGCGGTATCGTTGGTCCCGACCAGCAGGATTGCGACTTTCGGCGTTATGCCGTCGAGTTCGCCGTGCCGCAATCGCCACAGGACGTTCGAGGTCGTGTCTCCGCCGGAGCCCAGATTCATCGCGTTGCGCGGCGCGTAGAATTTGTCCCACGTACGCGTGAAGTTCTCGTCCGGCAGGGTCGTCTTGTCGTAATTGTGCGTGATCGAATCGCCGATCAGGACGACGTCGGGGTTCGGCCCCCGCGCGATCCGCGCGAGCACATCGGCGTGGCGTTTAGCCCACCATTTTTCCGATAGTCGATTGCTCGCGAGGGCATTTTTGGTGGAGCAAACGGCCGGTTCCGAGGGCAGGGCATAAGCGAACGGGGCGTGAATCGCCGAAAGAAGCAGGGTGATGGCCAGCGAAATCCGCGGCATCAGGTATGCGCCGCCAGCGAGATTTCACACCCGTTAAAACCCTCACCCATACAATCGTCCATTCACTGATAAACGTTTAATTCCCTTGCGAATATATGGCTTATGGAAGGCTGGCTAGTGGCTTTGTCCAACTCGAACGCTGCGGAACGACCCTAGCCGGCGGCCGCGTTTTGCTCGATCGCGCCGCGTCGAAAGATCTCCAGAAGCTGCGATCCGAACGGCGAAGCGGGGCGGCGCTGGCGACCCATCCACATCGCCGACAACGCCTGGTTTCCCCGCAACGGACGGTAGGTCAGCTTGGCATGTTGCAGGGCGCACATCGATTCGGCGAGTACGGTCAGCCCGAGTCCTGCGGCGATGAGTCCGAACAGGGTGGACACTTCGGTCACGTCCTGAACGATCGTCGGCTTGACTCCGGCGGAGCGCAACACGGTCATCAATTGCTCGGTAAACCCGCCTTTCTGTTCCTCCGCATAGACGATCATCCGCTCGCCTTGCAGGTCCTGGAAGGACAAAGAGGTCTTCGACGCCAGCGGATGGTCGGGCCGCATTCCGACGTGAAGCCGCTCCTGCAAAATCCGCGTCGCGCATACCCCCTCCGGCAGCACGGGCGTGCCCGCGTCGCGCAGGAAGGCGACGTCCAGGTCGCCAGTGTCGAGCGCGGCGATCTGCGCCGCGCTGGACAGTTCGACCAGGTCGATCCGCACGTCGGGAAATGCCTTGCTGAATTCGAAGATCGCGCGCGCCACGTCCGGCACGAACGGCGCCGCCGGGCTCAGCCCCAGTCGCAAGCGACCGATGTCGCCCTTTGCCGACCGGCGAACCAGATCGACCGCACGTGCCGCCTGCGCCAACGTCGCCCGCGCTTCGTCGAGGAACAGCCGGCCCGGTTCGGTCAGCGCCACCTTGCGGCTTGTGCGATCGAACAGGCGCACGCCGAGTTCGTTCTCCAGCGTCCGGATCTGCTGGCTGAGCGGCGGCTGCGACATTCCGAGCCGTTCGGCCGCGCGTCCGAAATGCAGAATATCGGCGACGGCGACGAAATAGCGTAACTGCCTGAGTTCCATGGATCGATATCCTGTTCGTCTTGATCGGACGTAAAATCGTATTGGACGCACGTGCAGCAAAAGCGCAGGCGGCGCATCACAAACCAGCAACAATCGCCAGTGTGGCGGGAGTTTCGGCATGATCGGCATCGTCAGGGTGGCCCTATCCCGGCCGCTAACCTTCATCGTCATGGCGATCCTGATCGCGATAGCGGGCGTCCTCGCCGCGCTGCGCACGCCGGTGGATATCTTTCCCGACATCAAGGTGCCGGTGATCGCCGCCGCCTGGCAATATTCGGGCCTCTCGCCGGGCGACATGGCCGGGCGGATCATCACCCCGTACGAGCGGGTGCTGACCACGACGGTCAACAATATCGATCATATCGAAAGCCAGTCGATGCCCGGCATCGGCGTGGTCAAGATCTTCTTCCAGCCCGGTGCCGACATTCGCACCGCGACGGCGCAGGTCGCCTCCGTGTCGCAGACCGTACTCAAGCAGCTGCCCCCGGGCGTGACCCCGCCGCTGATCCTCAACTACAATGCCTCGACCGTGCCGATCCTGCAGCTCGCCTTGTCCGGCAAGGGCCTGTCCGAACAGAAGCTGTTCGATATCGCGCAGACGAGCGTGCGCACGTCGCTGGTGACGGTGCCCGGCGCGGCGATCCCGTATCCGTCGGGCGGGCGCCAGCGGCAGGTGCAGATCGATCTCGATCCGCAGGCGTTGCAGTCCAAGGGCCTGTCGGCGCAGGATGTCGGCAACGCGATCGCGGCACAGAACCAGATCAATCCGGCCGGCTTCGCCAAGATCGGCGGCCTGCAATACAATATCCGCCTCAACAACGCGCCCAATTCGATCGACGAACTGAACGACCTGCCCGTGAAGGTGGTGAACGGCGCGACGATCTATATGCGCGACGTGGCGCATGTCCGTGACGGGTCCGGCCCCCAGACCAACGTGGTGCATGTCGAGGGCCAGAGATCCGTCCTGATGACGGTGCTGAAGAGCGGCGCGACCTCGACGCTCGCGATTGTGCAGGGCGTGAAGGACGCGCTGCCCGCGATCCAGGCGACCCTGCCGCCCGAATTGCGCATCGTACCGGTCGGCGACCAGTCGCTGTTCGTCAAGGCGGCGGTCAGCGGCGTGATCAAGGAAGGCGCGATCGCCGCGGCGCTGACCAGCCTGATGATCCTGCTGTTCCTGGGATCGTGGCGATCGACCGTGATCATCGCCATCTCGATCCCGCTCGCGATCTTCGCCGCGATCATCGGGCTGGCGGTGACCGGGCAGACGCTGAACATCATGACGCTGGGCGGATTGAGCCTCGCCGTCGGCATCCTCGTCGACGACGCCACGGTGACGATCGAGAACATCAACTGGCATCTCGAACAGGGCAAGAGCGTCCGCGACGCGATCCTCGACGGTGCGGCGCAGATCGTGACCCCGGCATTCGTCTCGTTGCTGTGCATCTGCATCGTGTTCGTGCCGATGTTCGCGCTGCCCGGCGTGGCAGGGTTCCTGTTCGTGCCGCTCGCGCTGGCCGTGGTGTTCGCGATGATCGCGTCGTTCATCCTGTCGCGCACGCTCGTCCCGACGATGGCGATGTACCTGCTGAAACCGCATGCGCCGGGGCACATTCACGAGGCCGGCACGCCCGGATCGTCAAATCCGCTGGTGCGCTTCCAGCGCGGCTTCGAATATCGTTTCGAGGCGTTTCGCGCGAGTTATGGCAGGCTGCTCGAACGCGCGCTGGCCAGCGGCAAGCCGTTCCTGCTCGGCTTTCTCGGCGTGGTCGCGCTATCGTTCCTGCTCGTGCCGTTCCTCGGCCAGAACTTCTTCCCGACCGTCGACGCCGGGCAGATCACGATGCATGTCCGTGCCCCGATCGGCAGCCGCGTCGAAGATACGTCGGCCGAATTCGATCGTATCGCGCGGCGCATCCGGGAGATCATTCCGCCAGCCGAACTGGTCTCCGTCGTCGACAATATCGGCCTGCCGATCAGCTCGATCAACACGGTCTACAACAATTCCGGGACGATCGGCCCGCAGGATGGCGACATCCTGATCCAGTTGTCGGAGGATCACGCGCCGACCGCCGATTATGTCCGCAAGCTGCGCGAAACGCTGCCCGGCGCCTTCCCGGGATCGACCTTTTCCTTCCTGCCGGCCGACATCATCAGCCAGATCCTGAACTTCGGCTCCCCGGCGCCGATCGACGTGCAGATCAGCGGCAACAACAGCGCCGCCAACTATGTCTTTGCCCGCACCTTGCTGCGCAGGATCGCGGCGATCCCCGGCGTGGCGGACAGCCGGATCCAGCAATCGGCGCGCTATCCCGAGTTGCGCGTCGATGTCGATCGCAGCCGGATCGGTGGCCTCGGCCTCACCGAACGCGACGTGACGACCAGCGTCGGATCGTCGCTGGCCGGAACCTCGCAGACAGCACCGGTCTATTATCTCGATCCCAAGAACGGCGTATCCTACACCGTCGCCGCGCAGACCCCGGAATATCGCATCGGGTCGATGAGCGATCTTGCCAACATTCCCGTCACCGGCACCACCGCCAGCGGCCAGGCGCAGGTGCTGGGCGGCATCGGATCGATCGTTCGCTCGACCTCCGCCGCGGTCGTCTCGCACTATAACATCGCCGGCTCGATCGACATCTTCGCGACGCCGAACGGGCGCGATCTCGGCGCCGTCGCAGCCGACATCAACGCCGTGCTGAAGGACATGAAGGCCAAGGTGCCCAAGGGGACGACCGTCACGCTGCGCGGTCAGTACCAGACGATGAACGGCGCATTCTCCGGCCTGTTCTTCGGTCTGCTCGGCGCCATCCTGCTGATCTATTTGCTGATCGTGGTGAACTTCCAGAGCTGGCTCGATCCGTTCGTGATCATCACGGCGCTGCCGGCCGCGATTGCCGGCATCGTGTGGATGCTGTTCCTGACCGGCACCACGCTTTCGGTGCCTGCACTGACCGGCGCGATCATGTGCATGGGCGTCGCCACCGCCAATTCGATCCTCGTCGTCAGCTTCGCGCGCGAACGGCTGGCGGTCGTCGGCGACGCCACCGAGGCTGCGCTCGAAGCCGGGCTGACCCGGTTCCGGCCGGTGCTGATGACCGCGCTGGCGATGATCATCGGGATGCTGCCGATGGCGCTAGGCCTGGGCGAGGGCGGCGAACAGAACGCCCCGCTGGGTCGCGCGGTAATCGGCGGGCTGATCGTCGCGACGATCGCCACCTTGATGTTCGTGCCGGTCATCTTCGCGCTTCTCCACCGCCGGAATGCCGAGAAGGTCGCGCACGACGATGCGCGCGTGACACTGGAGGAAGCCCATGTCTGAGACCCGTTCCGGCTCGCTCAAAACCGTCGGGATCATCGCGGCATTGGTGGCGATTGCGCTTGTGGCGTTCGGCATCCTCACGCGCGCTCGGTCCGACACCAGACTTGCCACCTGGACGAAGACGCAGGCGGTGCCGATCGTCAGTGTCATCCACCCCGAAGCATCGGGCGCGGGCGACGCGCTGACGCTTCCGGGCGCGATCCAGGCGTATAACAGCGCGGCGATCTATGCCCGCACCACCGGTTATGTCCGCCGCTGGTTCGTCGATATCGGCGACACGGTTAAGGCGGGGCAGACGCTCGCCATTCTCGACGCGCCGGAAGTCGACCAGCAGGTCGCCGCGGCGCAAGCCGATCTGCAAACCGCGCGCGCCAATCGGCAACTGGCCGCCTCGACCGCGACGCGCTGGAAGGATCTGCTCGGCAAGGATGCGGTATCCAAGCAGGAAACGGACGAGAAGATCGGCGATCTTGCCGCCAAATCGGCGATCGCCAGCGCGGCCTCCGCCAATGTCCGCCGCTTGGGCGCATTGCAGGGCTTCACGCGCCTGACCGCACCGTTCGCCGGGGTGGTCACCAGTCGATCGACGCAGATCGGCGCGCTCGTTACCGCAGGTACGGCGCCTTCGACGCCGCTCTTCACCGTGGCGGATGTCGGCCGCATGCGCGTCTACGTGCGGGTGCCGCAATCCTATTCGGGGGAGGTCCATCCCGGGCTGCATGCGAGCCTGACCGTGCCGGAATATCCCGGCCGCGTGTTCGACGTCGAACTCACCCGCACGGCCGGCGCGGTCGATCCGGGGTCCGGCACCGTCTTGGTCGAACTGCAGGCCGCGAATGCCGATCGCGCGCTGAAGCCGGGCGCGTATGCCCAGGTCAAGTTCCCGGTCGGCGCAAGCGGAAGTGGGGGCGTTCGCCTTCCCGCCAGCGCGCTGAT
>Ga0160428_1001689_pt1 | contig 15777 bp, 13 predicted proteins | sample SolpanmetagenomM_FD_108198 | JGI IMG/M metagenome (GOLD analysis project Ga0160428, IMG submission 108198) | Solar panel surface microbial communities from Lawrence Berkeley National Laboratory, California, USA - M | ecosystem: Engineered > Built environment > Solar panel > Unclassified ... | reverse complement strand
TTTGGAGGAGAAACCGGATTGGGGTCCTTAGGATCCGTGTGAGGAGTGCCGTCACCATTTCCAGGTCCTTGTTCAGGCCCTTTGGGAGGTTCACTCTCAGGTTTACCTTCCTTGGGATTTGGGTCAGGCGTGTCCGGTTTAGTAGTTTCGGGAGCCGTGGGACGAGTGCCCTTGTACTTTCCAAGCCTGGACTGTTCCTCGAAATACTCTTCCATGGTGCCTTCAAGTTGTTGAGTGAAAACTGCTTCGTCTTCGGCAAGGGTCTGGGCGATAACACTACCTCCTTCGACGTTTTGCAACACCTGTGGGGCAACCTCAGAGATAGTCTGCTGGACAGCGCGGGTAGTTGCTTGTTCGATCGGGAGGCCAGCCTGGCAACTGATATCCACATTTTGCAAGGTACTTTGGGCCAATTCGAGACCGGGCTGGATGAGCTCGGGACCGATTGAAGTAACACCTTGATCTGCCAGGTTGGTCAAGATGAGGTCGGATTGAGTAACAACATCAATGACTGATGAGGAAGTCGAAGCGCTGGTAGACGTGGTGAGTTTTGTAAGCATGTCCGAGACCAAGGTCACAATCGAGACTTCAGAAGCAGTATCACTGCCAATTGCTCCAGTAAGGACCTGTCCAGAAGCGTGAACCTTCCAGCCCCAGAAAGCACCACCACCAATCAAGCTTGCACCACCAACGCCACCAACAACGCCACCTACGATGATGCCAGTCTTGTTCTTGCAGTGCTCGTCGTCATCGTCTCTGACGCGCAGCTTATCGTCACCATTACATATGTATTTGGCGGCTTTTTCTGTGCAGTCTTCCTGCATCTGTTCAGCAGTGTCACCGCGGCAGCGTAATGGCATCTTGTTGCCATGAGGGTCCTCGATGATCACACCAGAGTGGGTGAGGTTGACGTTGGTAGTGGCACCGTGGAAGGTGCCGTTGACCCATGAAGCTCCATTTGAGTCAATCACGGAGAGGTTCTGATTAGCCCAAGGCTCGAGATCGATAGCCTTGAAAGTGTGGTTGGGGTAAGGAGCACCTTGCTGGAGGTGCTGGAGGTACGAAACGGCCAAAGCGTTGAACGTCTGGCCAGCTGCAATCCCAGAGACATTGCCCTGGGATTGAGTAGTGAGGTTAGTGCCGGTAAGGCTACCGGCAACGTGTGTGGCATACCAGCCCAACATGAGGCTCTTGATATGCATTTTGGGTATGTAAATCCTAGAAACAGAGTTCGAAGATCAGTTACTGGTTCCTAGTAGAATCAAGGTAACAACGTAGGGTGTGAGGAGTACTGAAGGTAGACTAAGACTAGAGGAGTAGTCTTGCGATGTCTAGATCCTAGAGTCAAGTCTCAGAGATTCTTACGATTAAGTATAACCTTATCAAGGGATAGTACTGTGCGAAGAGTGCCCCTGTAAGATCAGGAGTGTCGAAGTGTACTTGTGAGTCCTGAATCCTAGAAGGGAAGTGCAGGAGATATTCCAAAAGTAGATAAGTCTTGATCAAGGAATATCACTGTGTGGAGAGTACTGGAGTACTATGATGACCAAGAAAAAACCTGTCTGAAGGACAGGAAGTAGCCTGGTTTATATAACAATTCCATGAGAACTTTGAGTGCGCTGGCTAAACTTTGACGTTCTGAGCGCATCTGAGCGCCTCAGCGCATCTGAGCACTACCTGGTAACTTAGCAAGCTCAAACTCTATTTCCTGTAGCTGTACCACTCCAAGATACTATGATTTCCAGAATCGCATCACAAGCGCGCCTTGAAATTTCTGCCATCTTCTAACGCAGACTTGTCAATCGTTACAGCCAAGCCCTCTGTTTCATCAGCAATAGGCACAATCTCCATTTCTTGGCAATCTTCCTCTCCAATTCCATTCGCAAACTGCACAACCACAAAGTCAACACTCTTTGTGCCTAACACTACCATCGGGGCATGCCAAGTACCAGCAGCATAAGTGACTGCCTGGTTCCCTCGTGCTATGAACGCACGAATGTTGGTCAAGTCAGGTGGACCCGAACCCTTCCTATTCGACGGCGTTTGTGTTGCGGGCGCTGCTGTTGTTGTAGTGAGTGCTGAGCCGAACTGGCTCAGTGATTCTCGAGCACGCTCAAGGAAGTTGGCAGCATCTGGTTGCTCAGTCGAAGACGTTTCCCGCGTTGGTGCAACAATAACAAGATAGCATGTGGACGCGTCATTCTTGTCCAAGCCGACAGGAATGAACGTCTGAGAAGTATAGGGATGACGCTCGACGATGTTGACATCAAAGTATCCTTCGTCGTCCGTTATTGTTTGTGTACTAGAGCCTACAAACACGGACTCTGATAAGCTCTGCTTGCTTCTGAGCTTGCGAGGTGAACAGATAAACATGTTCATGACTGCTTTGCCAGGTACTTGACTTCGTGCTTCGTTGTAGTAGTTGGTCATTTGTGTCACATCGAGCACTTTGATGGCAGTGCCTTGGTTGGCATAGACGGCATTGGCAGGTAGTTGTATAGTGCCATCTTGAATGTGGGTAGGATTCTCGATAACTGTGCCGAATGGGGCGAAATCGTCTTGTGTTAATGGCTCGAGGGCAATCTTTCTGGAGAATACGGACATGGATGGCGGCATGATCACGGTATGTATTAAGTGTTTACGAAGAATGAGAATGACAAGCTGTTATCAGCATGGTGGGAGTTGTGATTACTGATCAAGCCTGTTCCACTTTATACATATTAGCAGTATTAGCAGCCAGACACAGGCTGGCTACAGAAGGAGTCTGGAGGTGTTTCGAGGTATCAGGTAAGGATATCGTATTAGGCTCCCGGCAAACCGGAATTAATCTGAATAGGCGCAAAATTCCAACCTCATCTAGGCAAAACGCAAGTGGCAGCAAACCAGGTCTCTTACTCCATCAACACTTAATCAACAGTGCCGGCAGCCTCTCCAAGCTTAGCAGGTGGTGCTGCAGTCTTCACACCGAATCGTTGACTTAGCACAATCCACTCGGCAACCAGTAACGTAAACCTCATGGCATTCGGATCGCCATCATCACCAAAGCCTTTCTCAACAAGTCCTTTACACTTATCCCAATCCACAAAGCCCAATTGTTCCACATTCTCCTTCATGACAAGTTTCCTCATCAGATTATGTAATGGACCATCATATGGCCATGTTGTTGGCGCAGAGTAGGGATGCTTCTTGCGTTCGTAAAGCTCTTTCGTGATAAATGGTTTCGCGGCTTCACGTAATATCCACTTCTCCACGAAGCGATTCTCCTCGGGATTGTATCTGATTTTAACACTGGGAGGAAGTCCGTTGACGTATTCTGTAAGGTAGTGATCTAGAAACGGTGTACGAGCTTCGACACTGTGAGCCATCTCCGTTCGATCGCCCAGGCAGGTCAAGAAGATATTCGTGAGATGTCCTTTCGTCCAAATGTACTGTGCAGAGTGAAGCGGATGCCAGTTGTCCATGATGTGATCACGTATGCGACCATCAATGTTGTTTGCGATTGTGAGTCGTGGATCACAAGCACCATAGCATGAAGTCCAAGGTGAAAACATCGAAAAAGTGAAGGCCGTCATCGACGATACTGTCGTGATATTGTTGAGTTGTCTTGATGCTACCGACTCAGCACGGTTGTCGGCATCAGCGCCTACGGAACGGTAATACGACGCTGTTTCTGCTTCAGCCTTTTCGCATTGCTTTTGGCGTTTCTCCTCAGATAACGGGTTTTGAGGCCAGGCATGGTCAGGCTCGCGGAGATAGTCGGACAGGTAACTTGGATAGCCACCGAAGTGCTCGTCAGCACCTTCGCCAGTGAGAACGACCTTGTAGCCGGCTTCGTATGGCACTTCTGACAGAGCGTATTTACCGACAAAGTTCATGTCTGGGTTGTGGTGCTCGCAGTGATACGTGGCGTCTTCGAATCGCTCCGCAAGCTCTTTTTCATTCATCAACTTCTTTACGTACTTAACGTCAAGCCAGTCGGCAGTGCGATTGGCGATTGCTAGAGCAGATTAGAACAGATGTCTGTTAAGGTCGCAGGCACCACTTACATGATTCATCGAACCCACTTTCCTCGTCAAAGGCGATACTAAAGCAGCAGACACGATCCTTGGCCGTCCGATTGCCCATATTTATACCCTCTTCTTTCACTAGATGCGTGACCATGCCGGCAATGACTGAAGAGTCGATGCCGCCACTGAGGTAAATTCCGACAGGAACATCAGCTCGAAGACGAAGACGGATGGCATCGAGCATGTGTTCGCGCACGCCTTCGATCATCTCCTGCTCTGTACGTGTTTCAACCTCGTGCTGAGCCAGTCAGGATAAGTCGTAGCGTGTATCAACATAAAAATTGTAAGCTTACCTTGTCCTTGAACTCCAGGTCCCAATATCTCCTTTGCTCAAGATGACCAAATGAGGAGCATGTCAGATAGTGGCCGGGTCGTACCTGGAGAACGGGTTAGTCATGCTCAGCATACTCCACCTGCACTTCTCACCTTCGAGACACCCTTGAATATCGTCCTCTGATCGTGATTCCAACCGCCATCGAGCAGACTCTGGACATCCCATTCAGGCTTCCATCCCAGAGGCAGGAAAGCTTTCATCTCAGCAGCCAGAAGCAATCTACCGTCCTGTATGGTCCAAAACAGAGGTTTGATACCATATCTGTCTCTTGCGGCGACAAAGAACTTTGTTTCTGAGTCGTATAGACACAGCGCAAATTCTCCTCGAAGATGACGAAGGAAGGACAGGCCATAGAGCTTGTAAAGTGCTACGACAATCTCCGAGTCACTGTAGCCTTTGAACTTGTAGCCCATGCGTTTCTGCAAATCCTCGCGGATTCGGTCATGGTCGTACAGCTCACCATTGACAACAGCATGGACTTTGTTCTCCATGTCGTGGATGGGCTGGGCACCTTCCGGACTCAAGTCCTGGATAGCTAGACGGCAATGTCCAAGAGCTGAAGATTGGTATCAGTACAGAATTCACAGCACATGCACAAAGCTCACGACAGGTGGGCGAGGACCAACTCTCTTGTCGTCACTGATCCATTGGCCACGAGAGTCGGGGCCGCGGTGAACGATCATGTCGAGACTTTCGTCAAGCTCTCTGGCGAGTTTGGCGGCGTTCTTGTCTTCGTGGATGTCAACGCCGTCCACACCGTCCGGATATACTCCATTGGGTTGTTTGGACAAGTCGTGGGTATTGCCCTCGAGAGCAACAATCACACTGATACCACACATGGCGACAATGTGTCAGCTGGAACAGACTTTCGGGATAATGCTGTCGGAAGGTCGAGACGACGATGAAAGATAAGATCGAATGATATATTCCGGAAAGCTTCGGCACTTGTCAGGAGGTAGTGATGTGTAACATAAAGTATATACTAGGGATTTCGAATAGAGATAGAGCTGAATGCGAACAGCTAGGAGCTAGGAGTTGAGTTAAGTGCAGAAGCGAGGATGAAGTGTTTAGAGATATAGGGAAGCCAAATCCGATGCTTGATTGATAAGGTAGGTGATCCTTGGGTCACCGACGATAAGCTATCTATGACGTGACAACCGGTCAAGTCAGTACGAGGGCTTGAGGGCATTGATAGAGTTGGGAGTGTCCGCTTGACAATCGAGCTCAACTGGACTGTCACTTAGGCATGCGTTGTCTTCAGGTTGTGTAACGTCAGCTGATGTTTCTGACAGCTCCAGGTGTTTTGCACCCCCTGACACACGACAGATGCTTATCTTGTTCCTGCGTAGCGGAGTGAGCGTCCGGTAGTGGGGTAAGGTAGAGGTGAATTATGCGAATTGCTACAAAACAGCCGAGTGAGCTCTGTATCCTCCAGATATAATTACAAACGAATCTCCCTGGTATCTTGCCAATCGTGGCCTACTTCCCAACAGGAGGACCAGCAGCAGGAGGAGGCGAGCCACCAAAGAAACCAAACATGCCTGATTGCATACTCTTCATTTGCTCTTCTTGTGCCTTCTTCTCCTCAGCATCCATCTCTGCCAACCATTTCGCGCCGTTCTCCCGGATCTCCTTTTCTAGCGACTCATAGTTGCGCTGACCGCGCTCGCGCATTTGGTCGCTGAGCATCTTGCCCTGCGCGAAACCTTCTGCCACACTTGGCTCGCCTGGGATTGACATCATGACCGGCGTCGGCTTCATACCCAACATCCCAGCGAGACTGCCAATGGCGCTACCTCGAGGTGCCTTTGCCTTCTCGTCTGACATCCTCTTGTTGAATGCTTCTCTTGCTAACGTCTCACGACGGTGGAACTCCGTGGGGATATGCTTGCCCTCGTAGGACTTAAGAACTTTCCTGACATCGTCAATGCCCATACCAGCAATGTATTCGAGGAAGGGAATGAGGGCGACGAGATCGTTGGTGCCGGGATCAGCACGAGTGCCTGACCACTTGGGAAGAACAATTGCGTTGTCGGGCTGTAATTGAACATGTGGTGCGTGAGTGTCTACGATGATAGTCTTGGAGAGGTCACGGTTGAGGTATGAAAGATCCTACACAATAAAGTCAGCAATTGTATCGAGTGTCCATACACTCAACATACCTTGACGTGCTCGCCATCCTGATAGCGAGTGGCTTCACGGAAAAGCGGCCAGGAAACAATGCGGAATGGGTCGAGTTTCCGGACTACCATATCTGCGTTGACTGACGAAACACTGGTAAAGATGACCAATTCGTAATATTGGCTGAGATAGCGCAGGAAGTAGTCGACACCAGGACGCTTGGCTACTTGCCAGCCCTTGTTTCTGTCCCACTTGCTCGATACCAGCAGGTCCTCCAAGCTGAGGACAAGAGTATATGGTGCTCGCAAGTTAGGGTCCATATCTGGCAGTAGTTTCTGGAAAGCCGGCTCGGTGTAGTACCCAAGCTGTCCACCTACACGCGACTTGATGCGCGCATATATAGCTCCCGGAGCATAGCCATTGGGAGCATCAGGATGTAGCGCAGCCTCCTCTTCGTCCCGCCAGTTCTGGCCTAGAAGCAGAGACCCTGCAAGTCCAAAGGCACCAAAAGCAATATACGCATATCTTGCAAAAGCATTTCGTCGGCGCTCAATTGACGAAACGTATTCCCGCTGACGCGCTGCTTCGTCGCCTCCACCTCTTGAGCCTCCAGCTGCTGCGGGATCTTGTGTGAGATTGAGTGATGATGATTCTGTATTTTCTGATTGTGTTCCGGACGTTTTAGGTTCTTGGTCCAACATCGACGGTAGGCCATGACGAAGATCAGGCAGCGGTCCAGTAGATTGTGGTTCTTGTGCTGATTCAGCTGCTGGTGCCGAAGACTCTGAGGTTTTGCTAGAGAAAAGATCGCTAGACGGTAGACCTTGTCGTAGATCTGGAAGAGGGCCTGTGGACGGAGGTTCTGAGGAGGATTCGGTGGATGTGGGTGCAGGCTCTGAGGCGTCTCTGAGCTTGGCTTCTGAGGATGGAGCTGCTGATGGAGCAGAAGTCGGAGGAGGTTGTGATATCACTGTAGCATTATCTACTTGCGAGTTTGCTGATTGCTGTGTTGGTGCATTTGATTGGGGTAATATGTCGCTCTTGATGTCCTGTATAGGATCTTTTGCGAATTCTGGTGTGGCTGCTAGGAACTCGTCTTCCAGTACATTCCCCTGCTGTGCTGGTGTTGCCGGAGGAGCAGAGAACCTGATACCTTTATCTGGCGACCATGTTCTGTTCTTGACTGGACCTTGCGGAATCTCATCGGTGTCGATGGCGGGTCTGGACGAATCTTGAGGTTTTGGCGGTGCTCGTCGAGCATAGTGTCGCACCCATTGTGATTGTGATGCTCGGAACGCAGAGAGAGTACCTCTGTTACCTACAGCTCTAGATGCCGTCCGCGGTAGCATGCTGGTGAAGATGCTGGATATTTTGTAGATGTGGATTTGCGTTTCATCCAAGTTTCAAAAAGTGTCTTTGAACCGTCATGAGCCAAAAGTGTCACGTGACCATCTCCTTTAACGGCTATACTGACTGTACGCCACGTCGACAACGACACCAAGAACAAGCTAATCTCATCAACCTAAACAAAGCCGTGAAATCTACTACAAGATCGCCACGATGTCGAAACTAGTGCACGTAACCTCGAACTCCTCCATGAAAACTCTGCTCAATCAAAACACATATGTAATCGTCGACTTCTACGCTGACTGGGTATGCTTCCATGTGCTACGTGACAACTAATGAAATATGCTAACGATAACGAAAGTGCGGTCCTTGCAAAGTTATAGCACCCATATATGAACAACTTGCCGCATCCGAGACAAAGCCAGGCAGAATCGCATTCGCCAAGGTGAACGTCGACAGTGCTCAAGACGTTGCTCGTGAATATGGCATTACAGCGTAAGTAGTCACAGTGTTCTCCTCATTCATACCCTTTATTCAATCTCAGCACTCCACACATCCAATGTCAAGCGAAAAAGACAACAGCACATCCCCAGAGCCTTCGATTGAGATAGCATCCTCCTGCCTAGCATTCTCCTCCTGTTACAGACCTAGATTTGAAGGTCTGATGGGCATACTCCATACCTGGACTTCACTCATTCATGAAAGGATTTGCTCTAACACATCCCAAGAATGCCAACCTTCCTCATCATCAAAAACGGCTCTGTAATCAACACAATCAAAGGCGCCAACGCCGCAGCACTGCGCACAGCCATCATGGCAGCATCAGCAGACGCCGCAAAACTTCCCGCCAAGTCCGGCTCAGGTGGCGCGTCCGGTGCAGCATTCACGTCAGGTGGCGGGCGTGTCTTAGGCACCGGTGGCGCTCCTGCGGCTTCCGGAGGCAGCATGTTGGACCGACTCGGCATCAAGCTTGGTGGTGGCAGCACAGGTGGTTCTGGTGCTAACGGAAGTGTGAGTGTGCCTGGCGGTCTTGCAGGGACTGTTGTGAGATTCGTGGGATTGTATCTGACGACGTTGTTAAGCTTTGATGCGTACAAAGCGGCTGAGGCGAGTCCGCTGGCGGTGAGGCAGGCTGCGCGGTAACGATGCCTTGGAGCATGCGAAGGAGTTATTGGCAATGGAGGTTATCGGTGTGTTCTTTGTACCCATTAATGTAATGTTTCATTTCACCTCGAGCGATGTTTAGGATTTTTCTTTGAGTCCTACAGGAATCGAACCGCCCACTCCTAATTCGCTAGTCATACAGCTTAGACTTTGTTGACCGTCAAAGGATCGCATCCTAGGTGTGATCCCACTACTATAGTGACAGATCTACTTCCGTTAATTGGAGGGAGAGGGACCTAAGGATAATTTTGCCCAAAGTAAATCCGATGAAGAAACAGTGCCCAGTGGTGAAGGAAGGCGCGAGAAATATCATTCGGATCGTCACACGATGGAGAATGACACGATATGCCGCGAACCTCGATTGATTTTCAGCTACGAGCAACTTGATTGTCAGATAATAGCTTCAAGTCTGCTTAGATTGGTCAAGAATCCATTACCCATTGACCAATATGGACTTACGACCTTGCCGTACAAATGTGAAATGACAGGTTCCGAAGGCAATTGAACAAAGATTTCATTGAAATTACCTATACTGAGACTAGTGTCGTTGCTGACCACCCATTATCGAGCCCAAAACGACGCTGAAACCCCGACGACATTGTAGCATATGGCATTGCAATCAGCCATCACCAGGTCAATTTCCGGCCTCGTCCAATTGATTGTTGACATCGCCCATCCCCAAATTGACGACTTTAACGCACTTCGTGCTCCACCACGTCGCAGCCGTCCAGAACTACTCCCGCCTCATGATATCTTTGAAACTTTTGCCCTGCCCCACGAATTCTAACAAGGACGTGCCACATCCTGCCCACACGCTACAGCACCAGCATTGCTGCCACGACAACAGCCGGGAGAGCCACCAATCCTCTATCCACCCTCCTTCCAGTTCCAGCCGCACTTCGCAACCTTGCCAGCTGACAAGGCCAACAGCCTACTTGAGGTGGCTGATCTCTCGACACCATCTTGAAAGTAAGCATGTTGCAAACCGCCCTGATTCGTCCATGGTCCACACGTCTCAACAGCTGTATCTTGTTGGTAAAATCCGCTACCCGAGCACGCACTTAGCCCACCTGGCACGCACGCCTGCTGTGATGTGAATGCGACGCCACCTCTAGTGCCTGCATTTATTCCATATGGAGGGCTATCGCTCGCAAAGTTGTCGGTGGTCTGTTGTGTGAACGTCATCGGTCGATGAGGTGATAGTATCTCGAACGCTGTCTGCGACGAAAGAGGAGAGATCGGTGTCGATGGTGTACGCACTACTGTCTGGTGGTTGCCATTTGCGTTCATCGTGCGGGCCATTGTGCGATTGAAGACTTGCAGCTAAAGGTGAGTACCACTCAGCCTTTTGATTAGATAGAGTTGAGTTGGGAAGAATGCACTTTGGCCTTCAAATCTGTTAAGGTCCACTAACAAGTATAAGGAGTCTGACACAGACCTCAGAGATTGATCAATGACTTGGCGCAAAGAGTACTCTGACTTGGTTGGGCAGAACTGTCCCACATCCTTGTGAAAATTCGTGGCTTAGGACTGCTGTGGAGGGTACCCGAACTATCTTCGAGCTACTTACCTTATGCCGTTCTCTAGTATCCTAGGACTCTTCCTCGATCAATATTCATACTCTAATACATCTATTAATTTAGAAGGTCTACGAGCACTCTTTACACCTTCTGATACCTTATAGCAACTTTTGTCCTGGCCCACGAATTCTGACAACGACGTGGTCCTTTTGACAACACTTTACCGGGAGATTGCTACTCGCACATTTATGTTCGAGATTCATTCATGGAACCTGAGTTCAGCCTCAAAACCTATAGAGGCCCAGTTGTCCGCCATGACCGAGAGTGAGTCATAGATCTCGAAATTTACCTTTCGAGTCACTTGTGATGACAGAGCGCATTTGCGTACCTCACACAGCCTGCTTTCGAGCAAAGGCAAGCAAGCCCCTCTGGAGGAACCGGATCTGACAAATGACAAGGTTCGGAGGCTATCAGGAAGATTTCTGAGCGAGGAGTGAGTGTTGATAGTCAGTCGTGTCAATAGCTTGAAATCCATTATATCCAATGGTCCCCAGCACGATATTATCCTGTAACGCTCAGTCCGGGACGCGAGTACAAGACTTTGTATTTGTTCGTGTAAGGAGGCATCCCGAAGTGCCTGGAGAACGTCAACCCATTGTGCTTCCTCATTCCAGCTTCTCCGAATGCTTTGACACTTTGAGAGCCTGAGGTTCTTCAAATGCTTAGTGAGCTTTAGGAAAGAGGCCAGCCCTTTGACATGAGTTTCACAGTCTTCAAGCACAAGCGTCTTAAGCATCAAGTCCGAGTCTGGAGTAATATTTGTCCAGAGGACAGCCTGGCTCGCGTCAACGCGCCTAATTTTAATAGTCTGAACACTAGGGACAGACAGCTCGGCGCTATTGAGATCGAAGCGACCTCCAGCGATACCTTTGTAACCTAAGTTGGTTTCAATTGCAGACAGATAAGGACAGCTGGTTGATATCGCGTGTCTGTAATCAGTTCCACCAGAGGGATCGTCCCAATAGAGGCTCAACAGGTCATCGAGTAAATACCCGATGGGGCACGTATTATTCCGGGTGCTGCATAGCCGTACCGTCAGGCTGCGTAAGAACGATAGCTGGTATAAGCTGGAGATTTGGAAATGAGGAAGCCGCAAATGCTGTTCTGTTGGTGATTTGTGACTATCTTTGGCTGCATTTGATGCATAGCTAAAACTTGGATCACCGAAGCCATCATCTTTGAGATCATAGAGATAGGTGAAGTGTTTGATTGTCGTCGTTCGAGAAGGGTGAGCTGCAAGAGCTCGGTGGAGTGCTTCGGGGCCCTTCTGACTCCGGAGCACAATATCAGAATACAAGAACGTGTCCACTTCTTCATATAATGATTTGAGGTCCAAGATATCGCGAGACGCTCGCGAGGTGTTGGTAGGAGTGATAGTACCATAGCCCGGAGCTCGAATGGTAGATCAAGTAGAGGTGATGCCATGGCTTCCAAGATCGAAAGATCGGTAAGCAGTGTCGTACTGATTGTGGTAGCTGATATATGAGGTGAAGGACGCCATTGATGTAGGTACCACTTCTGGATCAGTTGGTGCTGTTTTGAGGACTATGTCTGGAGAGTCGCTGTAAATAAGTCAAAATTGAAATCAACACTCTAATGACCTGATGACTCACGTTCTGAGTGTGCGACTTTTGCACAAGGTTGTTGGTGTAAGGAGTACCAAGGTACGTATCATTACTTTCGCTAGTGTGGCGGCGTGGAGGTCCAGAGACAATGCCAAGCAATTTTGACCTTCTACTAACATTAAGCCTCTTCGTCTTCGTCACCATCACAATGTATATCCAGCACCTCAATCATTGCACTACCCTCCTTCTTTCCCCTCTCAACATTCACCATCGCCATGAGAGGAAATGGTGCAGCAATCATGGCAGCTAAGAACCAGAATGCAGGTCTGATATCCCCCGTCGCATCTGTGATAGCACCAACGACTAGAGGTCCGAATACGCTGCTGCCTTTATCCGTGATAGCATAAAGACTGTAGAACGTCGCCTCGAATCCAGCAGGTATGAGTTCGCCGAATAGCGCACGGCAGTATGAGGATAAACCGCCGAGAACAAGTCCGTAGACAAATGCGACAGGATACACCTCCCATTGTTGCTGCAGCCCGAGGTAACCGAGCCGTTGTACTGCTGGAATATAGCCGAGTAAGGCATAGCAGGGAATCAGCTCGAAAACAAGAAGACATGCGAGAATGGTCTGGACTGGACTGAGATTGAGTGCGCGTGAAAGACGTGTCCAACCTAGTGCGCCAATAATACCGCTTAGCATTACAACTACATTAATCGCTGCAAGTGCTGCAGGCTTCATGCCTAAGCTTGTTTTGGCAAACAGAACAGCTGTTCCTGCCACGGTTGCTGACGCATCGGCAAGCAGGAACCAAGCTGCGAGGAACAATAGGACGTCCTTCAATCGCCGAGCTCGAGATATCGTGCGGAACAGAGACTTCCATGCTTCGGCAAGATATGCGAACAAAGTAGATGTAGCACTGGCGTTTGGATCGAGATGATGGAGTGGCGGTCCTGGACGAGGACGTAGCCAGAATATGCAGGGAATGGTGAATATGAACCACCATGCTCCGACGAGGAAAAGGACGACACGCAATGAAAAGGTTGATTGGCCGAGCTTGTAGAGGATGAACACAGACAATACCTGAACGAGGATAGCAGATACATAGCCTGTCGAGATACCTGTGGAGGAGATTTTGGTTGACATTTGGAGTTCTGGCGAGATAGTGGCGGGTGACTTGGTCGAGCCAGGAGAGTTGTCGGGCTTGTAGGTACCAGTCAGAAGACCTTGAGATGAGGAGATGCTGGATGTTGGTGCTAGATCGTGCTCATTCTCGATCTCGACGCCGTTATAAGAGTATCGTTGACCTTGTTGATCATGCCTGAGACTGGCACTCTTCGAGTCTAGGACTGTAGGATGGTGCCTAACAAGCACTGGGAGGAACGAATTTAGCAAAACAAAGCTCGCACCTATGCATGTGTTGGAAATGATCGCAAGGACGGGTGCAATCCAGAATACGCCAGAATGTACGGGCAAGAATGACATCGTGGCCAACGCGCCAACGAATGCAAAAGCCAGCAGTAATGTCTTACGAAAGCGTCCGTGGTCCGCAGCACCAGACATGGTAATTATCGTTGCTGCTTGCACGAGCACACTGAGGCTGAAGGTGTACATTGCAAAGGAAGCCGTATTCAATGAGTATCCTCCAGGGGTTTGGATCACACATTGATGGCCCTGGCGATGCGGTCCTGTTGACGACAACATACTAACACCTTGAGGTGAATTACATGGTATGCGAGGATTCTCGGCAAGGACACCTCGTTCTCGACCAAGCGATTCTAGAGTAATGGGGATGAAGGAGCCTAAATAGATCATATGAGTGAGCCATGAGATCGGGTCGTAGGTGATGACTTCTTCTCTGACTGCTCCTATCGGAGCTCAGAACAAGCAGTCAAGGTCTTCAAAGATGGCGTTGCAGCTCTAGGCGCCGACGACTTTCACAATATCGCAGACACCACTAAACATACGAAGACTCACCAACACCGCACACTACAAACACTTCGGCGGCCCAGGCATAGGCATACCATCCCTTGTGTCTTTTAGCAATAGAATCCAGATATCATACTTTGTATTAGGTACCTACCCATAACTCCTTTCGACTTGTTGGTCGAGCATCGTCGCCTTCATATTGTGGCTGCCTCATCTGCACAAAGGCATCCCCGTTCATCGTGTTCCCGCTGTGATAGGGCAGAGCAGGTAGGCTGTGCTCATTGTCTGATTCATTCGGAAACAGTGTTGCTTGAGGAGAGAAGATGGCATTGCTGACACAACCGACCGGGCTAAGGGGAGAGTCACGTGCGTCGGAGCTGATCTCCGCCAATCACGAGTATCCGATATTCGTACTGCCGCTAATTAAAACATTCCTGTTTTTTCATCTAGAGAAATGGTCTATCAAGAGGGTGAAGATATGGTTTAGATGTACAAGATGAAGAGCAAGTCACCACGAGTCTCTTGTTGCTATTTGGGTTCTAGTGCATCGCGCGTTAACTGCCATGAGTCAACACTAAGCCCAGCAGCGCTGTAGGTATCAGGTAGCTTGCATAATGCTCATGAATGACAGAGAAGGCCTATATCGTGATAGACTCTCACTCTTTAATGACACGGCGATGCCCTCGAAGTAGTAATCCGCTTGATCTGCCACATGCATGTTTACCTTCACTTTGTTATGACTTCACTTCCCTCGATCAATTGCTTGGCGTCAAACATCAGGGACAGACGACACAAGGGACTCGCCCGTCATAGTCACACAACAACCGCTCCGCTTCCAAAGACTGTCCAGCTTTCCATCTATCTACTCACTCGGCTGCCTACATTCAATCTCTTCCGACACGCTCGGCACGCCCCTTTCTGAAAAAGCATAGTACGTCTGCGCGAAACCTCTCGGACCCTGGTAACAAAAGTCGCCAACTTCTACGAACTGCACCTCTGGTATGCGCAAAGGATCGCGCAACCATTAGCAACCGCATGCAATACTTATAACTTGCTCTCTGGACCCAGGAGGCGGCAGAGAGTCCGGTCTGACTGTGACACAGTCTGAGAAGTAGTGTCAGTAGTGACAGCAAAAGGATCGGCTCTGGTTGAGGTCGTGGAGGAGTGAGGGAAGGAGTGCTGGTGATGCCAGGGAGCATGTCTGATCAGCAATCTCAGGTTAATGGTCGCCAGAATCTAGGCGCCAATGGCACGACTACAGCAAGCGTGGACATCAAGACGGAAGGCCGTGGTATGGACGGAAAGAATGCATCGATGTTCGAGCAACTGCCACCAGAACTTGCACATATTACAGCCAACTTCCAGCCATTATCTCGCCTGTTGGAGCGAAGCGCTCAAGAATGTTACAACAATCTCGATGAAACGATAACAGCACTGGCTGGTATTCCACTTCACATTGACGAGAAGGTGCTGGCTCATCCCGAAAATTTTAAGAACATTGTTGTCTCAGGTGAGGACGCGCATAAGAGGTTGAGATGGTTGGAATTCGGAAAAGCACAACGAGAGCGCTTCGTAAAGCTACTGGTGTTGACTCGATGGAGTCGGCAAGTTAACGATGTCGGCAAGGTCATCGACTTGTTCAACTGGATGAATATACAATCGAATATCT
>Ga0160428_1001688_pt1 | contig 15778 bp, 22 predicted proteins | sample SolpanmetagenomM_FD_108198 | JGI IMG/M metagenome (GOLD analysis project Ga0160428, IMG submission 108198) | Solar panel surface microbial communities from Lawrence Berkeley National Laboratory, California, USA - M | ecosystem: Engineered > Built environment > Solar panel > Unclassified ... | reverse complement strand
CTATAGATAGCGTATGTCTCTTGTACAACCGGAACAAGACACGATATTCGACATTCATTGTTCCTATAATTGCCAAGATCTGCAAACACTCGCTTCTGGAAACGATCGAGATGGTCCTGTAAAGCAAAAGTTGTAAAAGTGAGTACGTGAGCGAACATTGTTAGTTTTATAAATGCAAGAATAGATATGGGGGACATAGATAATTTATAGACGGTACTGTACCATGTTTACATAAAAAGACGCGATATCTTGTCAGCTGAATAATCTATAATCTTGGTGAGTTTGACAGAAAAATAGACGTTCATTTCTAAATGGTGTAATGATGTACTTATGATCTTACAGTGCTTCGACTGGATACGTATCTATACTGATTTCATAGTGTTTTACGTGTAATCATGATACCGGTAATCACGATACCAATCTTGAATTCTCTGGTAATCTCCAAGTCAGAAACTACCAAGAAACAGGGAATACTTCCAGATGTGACTTGCAGAGTGAAACAACTTCAGATCAACTGAAAGCACTCCATGATCCAATGTTGCCGTTTCATATGGAAATATGCTTTGATATCGAGGTAAGTCACCTTTACTCTTCGCGCGGTGGTTCCAAACAGTATACACGAATGCTAATATTAATTTAAGGTATTTAGTCACGATGGGAGCTTTCCCAAGCCAAGATATACCAGGAAATGTAGTATCCAAAATTGGCCTCACTACTAAAAGAATTGGAGACAAGGAGTTCTCGGATAGAGTCATTCTTCATTTCGGCCCGTGTAATACTTTCCAAACTGGCACAGTCATTATTTTCAAAAGTGAAAAAGAGCTACTTTTGGGATTCAGAGACTATATCATCAAACGGACCCGCATTTACCGTATAACGGAGACCATTCTATGTACAATTTGAGACCACTTTTCCAAGAAATCCTCTGATTACTCGGCTCATGGATTTTTTGCAGCTTCCAAGTTGCAAAAAATGGCGTTATAAGCTTCCAATTGTTAACAAATCAGGCCTGGGCGATGAACGCTATTTTGAAGGCGAGCCTTGAAAATCCCGCCGGTAAAGCTTTCGGACTCGAAAATAGATTTGAGAGATATACTGGCGACGACTTTGACTCTTATGTCGATAGGACAATTACTGGGTTATTGTATCTGTCTTCGAGTGGACCTTGAGTAGCGTGTGAGTATAGAGATATTTGAACTCTTCACTTGAATGTTTACCCTTTGTTTGGGTCCTCTGTTCTCCTTGTGTAAGAAGTTTTGATAAGTATTCTTCGTGCTCTTGAAACTGATCCAAGCAATGATTTATGGTTGCTGCGCTGAGAAGCTTTTGTACCAATGACTCTTCCGCGGGTAGTAAAGACCTTCGTGGTCTGCATATGAAGATCCAGCTGGCACTCATGGGGGCAGACGTGATGTGATTGATGGATAATTCCTTGCCCATCTTAGTTTCGCGAATGTCCACAATCCGTTCGCGCTGTAGTTCTATGGAATCCAGGAGATAACTGCAATGGGAGTCATGTTCATCAATTTCTAAACTGTCTTCCAGTGCATCTACAACTTTCTCTATCCATGCCAAAGTCGTATGAATTTCTATTGGGTTGTAAGAACTCTCATCATACTGTGCTACTTTTGAGTGAAGAGCTTACCATTAAAGTCGCATTCCTCGATGAGACTGCGTGCATCCATTAGTTCTTGGTATGTTGTATGCTCTGACTGTAACTTTACATTGAGCATATCAGCAAAGGGAATACCTATGCCGCTTTCAGATTCTCTGTGGTATGATTTGGGTGAATGGCAGATGATTACTCTCTAATCTCACGAATGGTGGTACATTGTTGAACATGAAGGCTTGCTGTCCCGTTGCTACTTGAGGGCATGCCATGGACGATGCATGTATATAGGGAGCACAATTTGTGTCGGGGAGATGCTGTTTCTGAATGTCCATTCTGTTATGATACGATGCTTCGTTTTGTGGTGGGCCTTTAAAGTGTGAAGATTGTGGCTGATGAGATTCCGAGTGAGTTGTTTGTGAGAGCATGAGGTTTGGTTGTGGTAAGAGACCAAGAGTCCTTGATGTGTAGGTGAAGACGGAGAATGGGAGAGAAATGACAACCTCAGCACCGAGAAAGGAAATGAGCTACAGTAAATGATAACGTCAGAAACAAACAAAAAACAAAAAAACGAGACAGGACTGAGACAGGACTGAGACAGGACTGAGACAGGAATGAGACAGGAATGAGACAGGACTGAGAGAGAAGAGAAAAGTTTGATTCTCTCTCAGTCCTCGATTTTGCACCATCACAAATCATGCGCTCGTTATTCATGTTGTTCATCACCCTCGCTACCGCAATGGAGCACAAACAATTGAAAATGCCGAAACATGTCGCGATTGGATCATACGTACACGCTTCCATTACTATACCGTCACATAACCTATAGAACATATCACACACTATTATTCGTTATTCTCATCGTACACCAGAAACTTACAGGAGACTCTTCGAACATGGATTCCCATTAATGACGACCACTTTGCAGAGGCAAAACTTGGCAACTCAGGCTTCATTCACGTTGGTAGGCGCTGTAGGCAATGTGTGGTTAGGACATACGAGAACAGGTGACAAAGCTAGTACGCTATCCTTGGGCAACTGGAATGGCACCTATTACACTAAGATTCAGGACGGCTTGGTAAGTAGTGCAGCAGGAATGCTTGATATGAACCAGTCGGCTGGTCTTAACGGGACCGCATCGGCAACGTACATACTAATGCGAGCAGCGATCAATCCACAATTTATATAAAGCAAACATTCGATAACGACCGAAACCTGGCGGCGTGTTTCGATAGGAGGAGCAGCATATCAGGGCAGAGATGATGGAAACTTAATCTTAAATTAATCTGAACTATAATTCGCGCCCTGTGGAAAATAACAATCTTGCCTTCCAAGATATTCCTGGAATGCTAAATGAAGGGCAATGTAAGAGAATACCTGTTAGGCGCGGATTAGCCAAAACATGGCTTTCCATGGATGCCGAACTCACTTGGCACGGGCTTTTCTCCAGTCCTTACCAGCACGAATTCGCGGAGCATGGTTCGTACATTACTGATATCAGATACTTCCCTTGTCTCACGCTGTTTTCCCGTTGGAGAAATTGGAGAACCATTTTGAATGGATGGACGAGATGGGTTGGGAGACATCATATGAGGTGATTCAATTCGTTTTATTGATCTCATCAAGCTAAGATTACCCAAGATAAACACCGAAGGACCACAGAGAACCAATACAAATAGATTCGATAATCATAATAAAACGGACTGAATCGCAGCATCAGTCAGGATTTTGCTCACCCAGTCAAAATACGATAAGATATTTTAGTTAAGTCAGTGATAACTTCATGTGCGCCCATCACTCGGATACCTGCGTTACGCAGTCTGATCAGGATCTCATTTGAGACACCCAGGCGTCCATGTATATCTTGAAATAGATATTCACGTAGCTTTTGGACGCCTGCTTTTGCGCGAAGCGGAAAAGTGCCACCTTTTCGTATTCCATCTCAACTGGAGGTCGCTATACATGTCGTTACACGTTTCTCTGGATATACTGTATACGTTATCAGCCAGTAAATTGGTCCTCAAGGGCGTATAACGAAGTATCGCAGCCTGGCCGTTGCTTATTTTCCACTCTGATGTCATGTTTATGGTGCGCATGAGAGACCTCGCGATGTCGATTAGTATAGATCTCATGCCTGAGCAAAGCAAATTACATAATCGACTCGGTATCGAGGCTCCTCCTCACCATGACGGAAATATCTTCTTTGTATGTAGTTTGTCAAGCTGAGCCGCACGTGCAGTGGATCAATCAATCTAATCGTATTCTCTCATCATTGTGAACATTCTACGTGTGGCCGTTTCCCTTGTCTGGGTGTTTCTCCTAGGCTCTAAAACATTGGCACAATCGGAGCGGATTTTGCGCTTGAGCGCCAGCTATGTTGCTTGTTCCTGGCCTACCATTATGAGTTACTGCTGTGGCAGTACTGTAGGTTGTGCGACTTCGTTCCTCACTTGTCCAGATATTTGAAGGTCCTTCATCGATTTCAGTGCTCATATACTCTATTTCTTTCTGTTCTCGCATTGAAGAAAGTATAGCCTAGCATGATGCTATCGATGTCCTTGCTAAATAGATCTCGCAGAATCTTTGAGTCTACAAGGAAGAAGATTGGCATATCGACCGACCCTCCAGGAGCTAATCGTTGTTCTTAAAAACAGAAGCATTGGATCTTATTGGAATGTTTTCCTGCTCGTAACGGCGTATATGACGAGATCACAATGATTGGTTCAGTTGTATTGTTTGGGTCTATAAAATACGAATGCGGTTTCTCCTGGTTTCACTTGTATTTGTTGTTGCAACGGTACGAACCATGGTAATGCTGGTGATATTGTAGCGTCGAATGTCACTGTGATTGATTTCGCGCCGTGTGCTATTTCGGGGCCTTCTAAATTCTATATTGTTATATTCTATATAACGATCTATCAGCGTGGCCATTCGATCAGTGGTAGAATAAGTACCGTCATCATCTTCGTTTGGTGTGTATGTCCGTACCTCCATACCCTGTTTTTTTACAAAACACTTTGTATAGTGGTATTGCTGCGTATGTGAGTGCAGCGAAAGTGAGGATGATGGAAGAACCGTGGAGGGAGGTTGTTGCATTGAATTTCTGGTTTTGGTTCTGTTTGCGGTTGTGTGGGTGCGGTGTGGTTGTGTGTAGACGACGATGGATGGATGCGAATGAAGCCGGAGGATGAGATGTGATCGCATTTATGGGATGGTGTCTACAACTTTATTCATTGTTGTGCTGTAAGAGTGATGAGAGTGATTTATTTATATAGCCTAGCAGTGATCTCCATATAAGCTCAAAAGTTTCCACCCCATTCACCTAGATGGATGGGGTATATACCCCATAATCTTTCGACACCTTTGGGGGTATTTGCCCCAGGTAAGATTGTACGCGTTAAATCGCATGCAAGATTGTGACACTGGGTCACAATATTACCTCCAATTGCTTGCCTGATGTCAAATTGTGGCCATTCCGCGTAACATATGGTCGTACGCAGCCCACACGGAAAAAACGGGAGCTGTGGCTCCCGTTCTGAATTTTTTATTACGAGCTTATCCTCGTGTAAAATGACATAAACTTCACTCAATTTGAATGACAGACTGTCATTCTTCCTTGATGACAATCTGTCATTCATTCTCATTTATAGATGTCATTGACTATCATGCTATCGTCATTTGTTGAATGACCTAGGTTTCATTCATATCAATGACATAGTCTTCATCTACTTATCATACCAACCCAGCTAGCAAGATGCTCCCCATCCAGGTATATATCTCCGATAGATACGCTCACATCGATGCGAGTGCATCATAAATCGATTATCCATACTGAGCAGGGAAGCATATCTCGGTTCTCTTTGCGTATCCCTGTTGATGCCTGATCATTTATACTACACCGCGTATACTAATACAGTTGTACTATATCGGTGAGCCTCCGACGGCAAATCCATCAGTACTTAAAAGCCGTACTGTTGCCCAATGCCTCCTTGCTCGACCATTCGCACATACTTCCTCCTACACGCTCGACCCTCCTACTACACCCTAACGATAGGTCTCGCGACAACACCGAGCCACGCCAAAAATGACCAAAGCACCGAGAACAAAGAAAACGAAAATATATGGTACAATAGATGGAAAGGACATAAAATTACATCTTACAGATCACAAAGAAAGAACTCTATTCGCCAGTACAAACGTTGGAACCCAAACAGACAAGAACCAAAACGCATCAATAGAGAACGAAGAGGGCGCATATGAGGACTCCATGCATGCTCCGGACCTCTGGGATAACTGGCAATCCCAAGAGGTTTTTGATGCGGAAGAACCACCAAAGGGAGACAGCATACTTCATATTCCTCCTGGCGTCGACTTATGCCTGTAGCTTTAGAAACAATCAAGAAATATTTCCTTGATCCATTCGATGACTCACAACGATCAGCGACTGAATCTACAACGTTTCGATGCATAACCTGTAAGAACGCTGCTGTTGGTGACCGAGCCGCAATGATATCACAACACACCACCGCTCGGAGACAGGCTCATATCATACAGGAACTGAAAACCAAAGAATTATCTGGACAAGCGTATTTCCTATGGGAGACGTTAGACACACCGCCCTGGGGTGATCAATTCACTGTCAGTTGCAGTTGTTGCGAACAGGAAATCACCGAACTAAAGATGTATAACGTAAATCTGATACAGTTTCTTGGACATCAACCGAAAAAGCTTTCTATCTGCAGATGCTTTAATCTACCAACAGCCCTGCTAAATATTGGATTTTTCCCCTGCTCACCAACGACACCACGCAACGCTATCGCCTTTGAAATACTAGAGGACTTTCATCTGCTCAACGTTATTTGCCATGTCAGTAATTACCAATATGCTGTGTATCTGCAAAGGAAAAACACCAACATTAACAGTGTAGATCTTTACAGATATATTCAAAGGTGCTATCGGCCATGGTCCATACTCTACCAGCATGCAATGAATATGGCAAGCACACCTCACGAGTCTGCTCGGTTGAATTGCGAAATATGTATACGGTCCGATCATCCTACGATAACTATGGACGCATGTTTTGGAGCGACATCGCTGCTCAAGACAAGCAAACTCGATATTGAGCCCCATCAGCAGCATGACTATCTACTCAAGGATCTTGAGAAGAGTGAAATATCCAGTAAGACAGAGGATGTAGAAAAAGAAGAGGAGGTGGATCCAGATGCATGCCAGAATCTAGCTTCAAAGATAACTAATGCTCGGACGGAAAGCGAATATTTCCAAGGATTACACTATACGGGAATCATGGGGAGTATATGCAAACACGGTATGCCCTTATGGTTCCTAAACATAAGTCACGGCAAAGAAAAGACTATATTCGGTGCAAAGCTGCTGCAGCATATAGCCACACTAGGTCAGCCTGGTGTTTGGAACGTCAAATACGACATTATGTGTTCGTAAGAGCTTTCCAGATAGTAAATATAACTCAATACTAAAGATTCGATTGCAGTTTCTTCAAATCACTCCACAGGTGGGGTGTAGATGTACCTAAAACTATGTCCATACCTTCAGGTCATTCTTTAACACATAACAGAAAATGTCAGGCAAGGTTTTCTACCCTCTTCGTGAAACGGAATGGACTCAGCTGTGGAGAAGAATGCGAAACCCAGTGGAGCAAACTCAGACTCTTGTGGCCTAAGTTAAAGAACATGACTCCAGCAAATAGGCATGATGCGGTACAGGATTCGCTTGGGGAAATCTCAAAGGCAACGTTTTCTACGATATCAGAAACGCTTTGGGGCATGGACAGGAAAATAGAAGCAAACTTGGCACTAGTTAAAGATACACTATCAAGACTGGCTCCGACCGTTACCGCTGATAACGCGCAACAATGGTACTCAGACTACATGGCCAGTGCATCGAATCATATGGAGTATACATGGCAAGAGACCTACGTTACGCTGTTAGAAGCGCAAAGAAGTTCATCAGACGAGAAGATAGCCAAATCCATACTGAGTATTGAGCGGAAACAGAGGATTACTAGATGGCTGGGGGACAGCCTTCTGTACGAACATCATCTATCAAGTGCTCGTCAGAAGGATTTAGAACAATATCGATAGCGTATGATGATTGCCGACCAGGAATTTCAGTGCTACTTAGGGATTTTGCGCAATCATGAACAACATAATTATTCACAGCGTGCGAGCATGGCCCAATCTGTCCAAAAAGCATCATCAGCACTCCATAAAACAGTAGATAGCTGGAATCAAGTAAGGAGGAAACTTGGACTAGAAGCATTGAGTATCAAGGCAATTCGCGAGGACGGCATCTTACAATGGTCCTATGATACTAGCACTACGGCTCAGAACAAACATAACTACTGGTATTATGAGTGTATCTCGCTTCAAGAACGATCAAAAGAGGAAAGGATATATCTATCCTTTACAGAATTGCCGCTCATATGGAAGCAATGGCTCAAGCTGAGACGCATAGACCGTTATGCACGAGCACAGTACCGTGGTGCCCCTATAAGCACTCGTGATGTCAATGGGATGGACCTTATAATGCAACATTGTGTCAGCGAGTCATCGCAGATCCATGTGATATACTGGCGGAAAGGGATGTTCGGGTGGAATACAGAGAAGATATGCCCCCACTACAGTAAGAGGCACATATACACATGCTTCGTGCATCCTAATGCACCAATTTGACAGTTGATCGAGAGGGAGGTATGGAGGGAAATCGAATACTGGCCGCGTTCTCATATTGCACCACGTACATCCATGCGTATCAAATTGAGGTTCGCCAATGATGATGCCACATACTACCTTCTAAAGGGGAAGTGATTTGTTTATGTGTCTTGCAGCTCCTCTTTCCATCCAAACCTTCTATGTCTTCAGATGTGACATCTAAGCTTTCCTCATCTGAAGACATAGAAGGTTTCTCATTTGTGTTGGTTGGATCTGTTCCAATTTGTCCGAAGTGTCTTGTATTTCTAGGATGTGGAATGGGTTTTCAACTTGGTTACGTAGGACTTGTGTTCCCTTGAGAAAAAAGGATGTAGGCCAGCAGGGGCCGGAAATTGATCAATTAAAACTAGGGATCGAGCACACTCGAGATGAAGCTGGTTCTAGGATGTTAATATAATGATTATTTTGTTCGTTGAGTGTTTGCTTTTTATAATTCAAAGGAGTTATGCCTTTGCGTTGTATTTGTGTTTCTTCTACTTATTCAGTACGACTTTCCATTTTCTCCTGTTTTCTGTTTTCTCTCTCACTCGCTTTCTCACTTTTTTCCTCTCTCATTGGTATCGCGTGTCTCTCTCAGCACCCTCCCACACATTACGGTTCCCATATTTATCCATGCTCTTCCGCTAGCTGCATATATTGAAGGTAACCTGAATCTGATTTTTGCATTTTCTTCACAATACTAATGTTATATAGTGACTCAATTTTCATAACGATCGCAGATATATTCATCGATCTAGGAATCCGCACTTATATACATATATACCATGCAAGCTTCATAGAGCAGGATACACACCGGGAATTAATGTGGTAATAGTATCATAATAATAGGACCGAAAGGAAAAGTGGGACATAGTTGTAGGAGGTGTTTGGAAGAAGGATACCGCATATATATATACATTAGCCCAAAACGGAAAAATCGTGTGATCCCACGTCACTTTTTTTCCAACAACAGTTGCACATCAATGGAAACTTGTATTGAATTCTCAATAGATGATACTATTTACAATGTTCGTCTCTACCTAGACTCCTTTGCACGACTACAACATTATCAGAACGCTGGAACCGTGAAAGTAACCTTTGAGAATATGAAAGCAAGCAAAATGCATTCTTTGAATACTTGCGCACCCAACCTCATGGTTGTTCCCCAAGGGTTCAATGCGTCACAATAATTATTCAAAAGCAAAATGCTTTACTTAACCAGATAACACTTTAGAGTCACCCGAAGAACATCCAAGTCAACTCTTACGTAGAATCCTGCTCCCATTCTAACTGTTGGTCCTCATAGCACCTTCTACCTTCATCGATTCTTCTCTAAGAGAACGATACAGAGTCTACTCTCGTTCGAATGAATCGGAAGGGTACAATTTAGCTTTGTGATGCTTCCATTCAGAAATGGGTAATTTTATTCCATTCCCGAGTCCATTCACTATGGAAAGATGTTGATCAAAATATTCAGGTTCGCCAGTGGATTCTATGTTGTAATCATGATGGTCACGCATGAAAATTCGAAATCCGCATTATCGGGTATACCATTACAAGCTCAAAGTTACGGACAGTCGCCGAATCAATACACACAAAAAGAGGGGTTTCGCAATTTTATTGTAATTAAAATATTACCTAACCCTACCTCAACCTTTTTAGAAAAAGCAAATCACAAAACTGAACACAACGGGCTCAACGTAAAAACACCCATAACCCTGTAATTGAAAAAATCCAAATAACCACGCAAAACATAACAAAAACAAGGTCAAACGGAAAATTAAAAAAACCATATTGAATATTTTTCGAACAACAAACTGCAGACAAAGGGTTACATGCGTATACCGGAATGCTCCTTTCTTGGCTTGCCATCTTCTTCCAATACCTCATCACAAATACCGCAGATCATAGGACCTGGACCCCATACTCAATAGCACCTCGTACGGGTTCGTGAGCATGATAATATCACCACATGAATACAGCGCCATGGAGACATAGTTGCGTCATACTGCTGTTCTAGTATCGAAATCTGCTTTTGGATACCACCTAAAATCTCTTCATTATCACGAGTGTAAACCTTATAGTCCCGAATCACCTGAGAATGGTCCAAAATAGCCTTTCGTTCTCTCAACAGCGTAGTAAGTTAATTGGTGGACATAGAGGGTGAATGAGATGAAGATAAAACAGTGATCCAAACTGGTTGAAGTTGACTCGCAAATCGAAAACCTGATAGAAACTTTGCTGACAAAAGACAAACGGCGAACACAATACTGCCCAAAGTTACGGAGAAATGTACAAAAAACACATAAGCGAAACATAATTGAATTTCATTTGTAATGTAAACCAAATACACTCACAACGAATTTGAGCTCAACGGAAAAACAGGGAAATGGGTGGACATCGGAGTTGGATCATGGTATGGTATACTCTTGTCATGGTCAAATATCGCGAATCTTCAATTAGACCGAACAAGAGAACGAAGCCGTGAAGAAACGATGTTTTTCAGGGACGTACAGTACTCGGTACTGAGTACACCCGTGTTACCAGAACTATTTATATTCTAGTAGCAGGTTCATAGGGGAAAAAGGAGGATTATTGTATGGATGCTGAAACTCTGTGTCTAGTACGAGGACTTAGTATTCGTGTACGGGTAGTACATAGTAGGAAAGAAGAGGCATTACCTCAACGGAAACGCAACTACATGGACTCTGCTCGCTCAAGTTCCTGGTGTTTATCCTTACGCCTGTGTCAAGTCTTAGTATATTGACTAAGAATGCAGAGACGGTGAATAACCCGAGTCGAGACCGGAACTCTTCTTCATTGGTAAGAACTGCTCTCATCTCTCTAAAGTGCTCGACAAGATTCCTAACATCCCGTCAGCATCTGCTTGATTAGAGCGACTGAACAACTTTTACTTCTTCCCGACAAGCGAGGCGTACCGGTTCTTAGGTGTTGCGGCTCTATTGTGATGTTAGATGAGTGCAATTTCATCCTAATGTTAACAATATCGTACCCACTGTGGAAAATGTCTCTCTGTCTTACTTTCTCCATCGCTGTGTCGTAGTCATCATTCTCAACTTGATCCTCGTAATAATTAGTAATCTCTCCACGTTTGTTGTTTTGCCCTGGAGGAGCCGGTGCAGCGAACGCGATCATTTGTATCATAGCAATGATCACGAAGATAGTAAAGAGATGTGCTGGTGAAAACATGTTTGTTCGTGTCGTGTCGTTTTTTGTCGTGAGAGTGTTTCGGTTGTTTGCGTGGTCTGGGGTAACGAAGGGGAAAAGTAGAGAAGAGATGAGAAAAAAGACTAATTTCGTTTTTGGACACAAAGAAGAATGAGAGAGAGAGAAAGGCTTGACACGATGGTGATATAGATGCATATATAAGTCTTAACTAATCATAACCACACAGCCGCATGATAATCATTCGCTATGTGTGGAGGCGTTTTTGGACTTTTTGGAAGCTAGAAATAATATTGTAAATGAAAGATTCAAAGTAGTGACCAACGTATAAACAAAAAAGTTGAAGATGAGAACAAAAAATAAAAGAGGAAGAGGCCAGCAATTATTTACTTTCCAATATAGATTATTTTCGATTTCAAATGAGTGGACAGAATCAGACGGGATTCTCCATTGTGAGGAAATGTTGACAGCGCTGGTGTCATAGTATTTGCTATCTTCGAACAAGCTGGAATGAAAATCGAAGGAAAAAAAGCAAAAAAAAAGCATGGAATGTATATTACTGCGATATGAATCTTATAGAGGAGAATCTGGAATCCGCAGTAAACATATTATATCCTGATCTTGTGTATCGATCTATGCGTAAATTCACGGACCATTGCTTATTTCTTCTGCAATAGGGTGCTAGTGTTATTGTGGAAGTGAGCAAAAAAGCACGATTTAAAAAGTCCGGATTCAACATTGGGTGGACTATGGTAATCCTGAGTTTGTTGCCCGTTGCGACGGAGCGGTAGTTTCGGTCTGTCTCCAAGTCTGATTGGAACCTTGGAAGAACTGGAACTTGGGAGTGCAGGAAGATTGTAAATGTCGGAAGCATGCCGCTCGAATGGAAGGCAGTCTCTCTAGGTTAGTCATTTGCTACAGAGCGAGTTTCTTTGGTCGTGGTCCTGACGGACTCTGCGTTTCTTCAGAAGGCCTCGACCATTCTCCTATGACCACATGTGCCGACCGAGCGGGAATCCCTACACTCGTGTTGAAGCAGAAAGGTAGATGAAGAACATTCGAAGCTACTCAATGAATTGTTTTTGCCTTGCCTGAAACTCAGCCAGCCCAGTAGTCACCGCGCGAGAGTACCTACACTGATTCTCCACTGGTGCCTTGCTCCTGCTCGACTTGGAAATATCTCACCATAGCGCCACACTTACCCACAACGAACAGAGGGCAAGAAGTCGTCCTCCCCACTTTCGCAAGGAATATCCATACACTAAGCCATGTCCTCCGCAGATTCTGCTTCATCATTTGATGTGGAGCATGCAGCTCAGATCCTGTCTACATTGCTTTCAGTCTCTAACGGACTCTCAGTCGGAATCGCTTCGCTTGCTCTCATTGCTCATCTCGTAATGAAGTACATGTATCCAAATGAGATGAAGAAATTGGTGCTCAAGCTCAGCTTCGGGATCCTCGTATGCGAGGTCATATATCATGTATGCTCTTCTCTTTATGACTTGTCACCTAACGGAAAACTGAACAAAGTGATTCAGAGTTCTAATATCTTGGCTGCTCAACCGTATGACTTTCTCACGATGCCGAATACGACTCAAGCATGTGCCTTTGTCGGAGGCGTCATTTACGTATGGTCAGCGATGCTTTCGGCTTTTTACTGCTGCGCGATTGTGATCTACTATCATTCTATAATCGTTTTGCAGTGGAAATACAAACGCTCGTGGGACCGTGTATTACTCTTCAGCCCAATCGTTGTGGCAACCGTGATTGTTGGCATCACGTGGGCAGCAGGCTTCTTTGGATGGAACGGCTTCTTATGCTTTTATCGGAAGGATGGCCTTAACCCAATCAGATACTTTGTCATCGTATTCTTCACCTTCTACATATGGTAAATCAGCATTTAAAATCCTATCGACAGGTATCATTGCATAATTAACACGATCACTGTGACTGGGCAGGCAAGTCATTCCCATTCTTTATCTGGTACCGATGAGCTTCGTCATCATTCGATCTCTTCGTAGACGCAACTCTGCGGTTCGCGTAAACATGGATGGTGATTCGAACAAAGATAGTCACATCAGTACCAATACATCGACCAATGCTAAAGACACGAGGCGAGATACAGCGATTGACCGTCTGACCTATAGGCTGGCTGGGTATGTTGTCATTCAACTGATTACCTACACTATACCTGGGATCTGTTCATGTATTCTGGATAGTCCAGACTACATATACACGGAATCATTTCAATTCCGCTTGCTCGACAGCCTCGCCGTCATCAACGGACTTGAGGGCGCGCTTAACGGCATCTGCAGTCTCTTTGATCCTGCAATGCTTGTGGTCCACCGACTCTCGAAAAGTGATTTCTGCAGGTGGCTTGCCGGACGCGACGATCAAGTCTCGCAAATGCTATTGTCAGTGTTGCACACAGAGCAACAAGAACGTAGAAGATACTCTACGAGTGGTTTGAAAGCAAGATCAGATCTCAATCAAAGCAGTATCGGTGCAAATACCAAAGTAAGAATCATTGCAAGCATTAACGCGGCTCCCGCTGCTACTGATGAAAACTCCTAAATGCCATACAATATACTGTTTAGTTATTTTTATTTTCTGCAATTGTCGCTCTGCAGGTATTCGGTCTGCAGGTATTCGCTAGTATCCGCCGTGCAAATGTATACCTTATGTACACCAGAGGATTATCAGTCGCACAGTTGATTCAAGGCCTTATCAGGCAACCTCAGAGAGCTAATCGACGAGTACTTTGAAACCGAGTGCTTCCTTTTTGAACTTTTCGTGGTGCTGCTGCTTGGCAATCTTGTCTAACAAGTGTCTCAGTTGATGAGCAAGGCAGGTGGGCAGCGAAGGCAAATCAGCAAATCCAGCAATACGTAGATCAAAATGAATGAAATGGTAGCCCATCTGGAGAGGACCTGACGAACGAGAGTAGGCTTTCCTAAGCTGCTTGCGCCAAAGAGTATAGTGAAGCTTGGTGTTGCCTCGAAAGTTCATGAATTTTTTCTTCTTGCTTCCTTGTAAAGTAGTCTTGCAATGGCGTGAACATGTGCTTGTTCGATACTTAGCGCGCTTCGTATACTTCCTCTGATTCGCTTGGGCATTTTTTGTGCATTTTTGAATTATTTTACTGCGTCTATAGAGCTGGTGATGACTTCGGCCGGCCAGTTAAAGATCGTCATGGATAGAAAGCGCTGACGATTAACACAGCAATACACGCTCTAGCAATAGCTTGTGCCGCAAATAACGCTAAGGAGTCGCTTCGATAATGAAAGCAGGTGCAGTGAGTTATGACGTTGAGAAAGGATTTGCGGCACATTGGCAGGTGACCAGGCGGTTAGTGCCTCAACAGCAAGAGCAAACTCGTTGTCGAAGGCCTGAGGTGAATGTCGTCATGTCCTGAATGCAGAAGATATCCTCGCTGAGGAATTTGATCGAACTGAACAAAATTTGACCCGATTTATTTGAATATACGTATATTCTTAGTCAATAACCGTGCTCTTCGCCATTTTCTACTCTTCAGTGTTTACACATTCTGTTCCTTGCATCCTTAAGATTACAGGCGACCATCATACCAATTGTTGGTTCGAAGTGGAAGCTGTTGAACCAAAAGAGCAAGCAGATACTATAGTTCGCAACATGTATGGAACTCATGTCTGTGCATTTGATAGACATGGCATAGAGTATAGCATAACAGCCGTTGAATCCAACAGATATACTAGTAAGACGCTCGATGTAGTATGGTCCTTCATGAATAATGCAACATCAAAGTCATCGTGCCTAGCTTTGGGACTATCAATCTGAATAATGACAGAGACTTGCTTTCTCGTTTGTAAGGTATTATATGAACTTGCTCCTCCTCAAATACGTCGTTTTGCATTTGCGTTGAAGGTGAACAAAGAGCACAGGCAACAACCCGTATATAAGCGTTTGTCCCGAAATGAAGAGAAGATGAGCAACGCAAAGAATGCAAATGGCATCAGAGAATTGGTGCGTGTTCTGACTTACATCAATTTATTGGCTGCATCAACACAATTCAGATTCAGCAACGGCTGCTGAGTGAGGCTAGATCCGATCATGTTCGTAAGCATGTCAAGATGTCAGAGGGCAGTCTGGGTGAAGGGTTTAGGGTTAGGGTTAGGGTTAGGGTTAGGGTTAGGGTTAGGGTTAGGGTTAGGGTTAGGGTTAGGGTTAGGGTTAGGGTTAGGGTTAGGGTTAGGGTTAGGGTTAGGGTTAGGGTTAG
>Ga0160428_1001685_pt1 | contig 15792 bp, 14 predicted proteins | sample SolpanmetagenomM_FD_108198 | JGI IMG/M metagenome (GOLD analysis project Ga0160428, IMG submission 108198) | Solar panel surface microbial communities from Lawrence Berkeley National Laboratory, California, USA - M | ecosystem: Engineered > Built environment > Solar panel > Unclassified ... | reverse complement strand
GCCGACCAGCGCTGCCATGGCGAGCGCCACCAGCACCACCGGCATGGCGAGCCGGGTGGTCACGATGTAGCTCACCACCGAATCGACCCAGCCGCCGAAATAGCCGGCGCAGAGCCCCAGCACCGTGCCGATGAGCCCGGAGATCAGCGCCGCCGAGATCCCGATCAGGAGGGAGATCTGGCCGCCATAGAGCAGGCGGCTGAGATAATCGCGGCCGAGCTTGTCGGTGCCGAGCACATGGTCCCAGGTGCCCTTGGCCTGCCAGATCGGCGGGATCAGACGGCGGGACACGTCCTGCGCGTAGGGGTCGTGCGGGGCGATGAGCGGGGCGGCGAGTGCGGCCAGCACGATCAGCCCGAGGATCCCGGCCCCGATCAGGAAGCCGGTGTGGCGCAGGCCCCGCCGCAGGATCAGGCGGGTGGGGGAGGGGACCGGCGCCAGCGCGATCGGCACGTCCGGGGGCAGGGCCGGGGCGGCGAGGGCCGCCGTGTCGGGGGGGAGGCTCATGGCGGGCTCCATCCTCAGGCCTGGCGCAGGCGCGGATCGAGGAAGGCGTTCAGGAGGTCGGCCGCAAGTGTCAGGCCGATGTAGATCATGGCCAGAACCAGCACGATCGCCTGGACGACGGGGAAGTCATTGCGGGCGATGGATTCCCAGGCGAGTTGCCCGAGGCCCTGGAGCGAGAACACCGCCTCGATCACGATCGAGCCGCCGAGCATGAAGCCGAACTGCACCGCCGAGAGGGCGATCACCGGGATCACGGCGTTGCGCAGGGCGTGCCGCACCAGGATCTTCCGGGGCGGCAGGCCCTTGGCGCGGGCGGTGCGGACGTAGTCGGAGGCCAGCACCTCCAGCATGCCGTTGCGGGTGAGGCGCATCACCGCCGGCATCGCGTAGTAGCCGAGGGCGACCGCCGGCAGGACGAAGTTCTTCCACGTGGCGTTGCCCGAGACCGGCAGCCAGCGGAGGTTGACGGAGAAGATCAGGATCAGCGTCAGGCCGAACCAGAAGCTCGGCATCGCCTGGCCGAGCACCGAGACGGCGAGCGCCGTCCGGTCGATCCAGGTGTCCCGCTTCACGGCGGCGACGACGCCGAGCGGGATCGCCACGAACAGCGCCACGGCGAGGGCGATGAAGCCGAGATAGAGGGTGATCGGCAGGCGGGCGGCCAGCAGGTCGATCACCCGCTCGCGGAAATAGAAGGAGTTGCCGAAATCGAGGTGCAGCGCCCGCCAGCCCCAGGTGAGGAACTGGGTGAGCAGCGGCTGGTCCAGGCCGTAATCCTGGCGGATCTGCGCGATCTGCGGCCCGGTGGCCTCCGGCCCGGCGATGGCGGTGGCGAGATCGCCCGAGAGGTGGAGGAGCAGGAAGCTCGCCACCGAGACCGTGAAGGCCACCGCCAGGGCGACCAGCACGCGCCGGAACGTGAAGGCCAGCATGGCTCAGGCTCCTGCCGTTTCCCGTCGATCGCGCCGGATCGGGACGGACCGCGCTCTCCTCCCCCTTGCGGGGAGGAGCCGGAGGTGGGGGGCGTTCAGGATCGAGCGCTGCGGTGCCGTCTGCACCACCCCCACTCCTGGCCCCTTCCCACAAGGGGGAGGGGAGAAGCGCTGAGCCTTCACCGACATCGTCACTTCCACGACGCCGCGTAGAAGCGCGCCACCTCGTCGGGCTGGGCGGCGAAGTTCAGGTCCGACGCGAAGGCGTAGTTGGTCGAGTAGGAGAACATCGGCAGGGCGTAGGCCTCCGCGGCGATCCGCTGGAGCGCCTTGGCGTAGGCAGCCTTGCGGGTCTCCGGATCGGTGGAGCCGTCGCCCTCCTGAAGGTCGGCAATGACCTTCGGATCCTTGGTCAGGTCCTCCTCGCCGCCGCGGAAATACACCCCGTCGAAGGCCGAGACGTCCAGGACCGAGAACGAGCCCCAGGTCTGGTAGCCGATCGAGGTCTTGCCGGCCCGCAGGGAATCTCGGAACGCCGCGTAGCGCAGGTAGTTGAGCCGCGCCTTGATGCCGACGGCGCCGAGATAGCCGATCACCGCCTCGGCGTAGTCCCGCTCGCGATAGGCGCCGAGATCGATCTCGAAGCCGTTCGGGTAGCCGGCGTCCTTGAGCAGCGCCTTGGCCTTGGCCGGATCGTAGGGGTAGCGCGTCACCCCCTGGTCGGTGCAGCCGAACTGGTCGACGAAGCACAGCGCGTTCATCACCCGCGAGGCGCCGCGCACGAGGTTGTCGACCATCGCCTTGCGGTCGATGGCGTAGGAGATCGCCTGCCGGACGCGCACGTCCTTGAGGGGCGAGTTCTCCTTGGCGCGACCCAGCGTGTCGAATTGCAGGAAGCCAACCCGCATCGTCTCGGAGTTGAGCACCGTGATGTTCGGCGCGGCGCGCAGCTGCTCGGCCTGGTCGCTCGGCACCCGCCAGATCCAGTCGACGCCGCCGGTCATCAGCTCGGCCATCCGGCTCTCGCCGTCCGGGATGACGCGGAACTGCAGCTTGCCGATCTTCGGTTTCCCGAGGGGGCTCTCCGCCCAGTACCTGTCGAACCGCTCCATGCTGACGCCGCGGCCGCTGTCGACCTTGGTGATCCGGTAGGGGCCGCTGCCGACCGGCGCCTTGGCGAAGCCGTCGAGCCCCACCTTCTTGAAGTAGGCCGCCGGGAAGATCGGCGTCGGGCCGGCGAGATATTCGAGCGCCGCCGGGAACGGCGCCTTGAGGTGGATGCGCACGCTGTGCGGGCCGGTGACCTCCACCGACTTCATCCAGTCGACGTTCTGGCGGGTGACCGTGCGCGCCTCGGGCGTCAGCACGTAGTTGAACGTGAAGGCCACGTCCTCGGGCCCCAGCGGGTCGCCGTTGTGGAAGACCACGCCCTCGCGGATCGTGAGATCCAGCGTCGTGTCGTCCGTCCAGGTCCAGGCGGTCGCCAGAAATGGCTTGTAGGTGCCGTCCTTGGGATCCCGGTACAGCAGCGTGTCCCAGCAGTTCCGGGCGAGGATCACGCCCTCGCGGGCGCTGTTGTGGTACGGGCTGACGTTCTCGGGCTCGCTGTCCGACGCGTAGACCAGCGTGTCGTCGGCCTTGCCGGCGAGCGCCGGATGCGCGGCGATCAGGGTCGCGAGCGAGGTGGCCAAGGTGGCGGCCAAGGTGGCGGCCCGGGTGAGAGTCCGTAGCGGCATGGAGGCTCCGACGGCGCGGCGGACAGGCCCGGCGGATGGTTCCGCGGCTGCCGCCTTTTTCACCCTGCCATGGTGTTGTGCATCTGGGATCGCAACAAGTAGAATTTGGCGAGTGCTGCCTTGCCGTTTCGGCAACGGATGCGGCGAAATAGCTGCTTAGGGGCAGGATAATGCAGACGACCGGGCTGCGCTACTTCCTGGCCGTGGCCCGGACGGGCTCGATCGCCGCCGCCTCGGACCAGCTCAACGTGGCGGCGTCGGCGATCAGCCGGCAGATCGCCAACCTGGAGGCGGAACTCGACTGCGTGCTGTTCGAGCGGCGCCCGCGCGGCATGGTGCCGAGTCCGGCCGGGGAGCTCCTGGCGCAGCACGCCCATCAGGTGCTGATCCGATCCGAGCAGGTGGTCACGGAGATCCGCGAACTGGAGGGGCTCGCCCGCGGCCTGATCCGGGTGGCGAGTTCCGAGGGGTTCGCCCTCGACATCGTGCCGAACGCCATCGCGGCCTTCCACGCGGCCCATCCCGGCATCCGCTTCGAGGTGACGGTGCTGCCGCCCGCGCAGGTGACCCAGACGGTGGCGGTGGGGGACGCCGATCTCGGCATCACCTTCGCGCTCGCCCCCAGCCCGCAGGTGGAGGTGCTCTATGACGGGCAGGTGGACATGCTGGCGCTCGCCGCCCCCGATCATCCCCTCGCGCGGGCGCCGGCCCTGCGCCTCGCCGACCTGTCGAGCTACCCGCTGGCCCTGCCCACCCGGGACACGACGTTGCGGCAGGTGTTCGACGCCGCCTGCGCCCTCGAAGGCCTCGCGGTCGAGCCGGTCCTGACCGCCAACAAGCTCTCGGCGCTGCTGCCCTTCGTGCGGCGCTCCCGCGGGCTGGCGCTGATGTCGGCCCTGTCGGTGACGACGCCCCTGCGCCTGAACGAGCTGGTCAGCCTGCCGATCCACGCCCGGGCGAGCCTGTCCCGCGGCATCCAGGTCCAGGCCATGCGCGAGCGGCGGCTACCCCGGGCGGTGCGGGCCTTCCTGCGCCAGCTCACCGACGCGCTGCCGCCGCCGAGCACCGCCGGATAGGCGCGCGGGATCCGGTCAGGCGCCGCGGCCGGACGCGACGGCGCAGCTGTGGTCCATCACGTCCTCGGCGCTGGCGCTGGGTGCCCGGTAGGCGAGCAGGATGAAACCCGGCTCGGGGTCGCCCGGCGGGGTCGCGAGCGCCGCGAAGCTCGTCCGGTGGAGGTCCGGCCGGGCTCCCGGCAGGCTGCGCAGGGCCGCGAACGGGTTGAACTGCGCGGCCTCCGCCTCCGGCACGCGCAGCGCTTCGTAGCGATCGCCCGCGAGGGGCACCGGGAAGCGGCTCCAGGTCCGGCGGACGTGGCGTCCATGGGCGCGGACGGCCTTCAGCACGCTGGGCCTCAGGCAGTCGAGGTGGATGTGGAGCTGGTCCTGGCTTCGGCCCCGGGCCGAGTTGACGGCCAGCCCGACCGCATCGAGCGGCAGCTTCCCGTCCAGCACGCCGGACACGAAGGGGCGCGCGGCGAGCGCCGCCCGCCAGTAGGCGACGCCCGGGGGGCCGCGCAGGACCGGGGCTTCGAGGCCCGCGACGGTGTCGGTGGGCATGACGACGATGTGGGTCGGCTCCCCGGGCGCGCGCAGCACCGCCGAGCCGGGCCGGTCCCGGTCGCCGAGATCGACCGAGAGGCACGGGAAGGTCCGGTTCGCGACCCGCTTGGCGAGGACGCAGGTCTTCAGGGCGGCCCACAGGACGTCCCGGCTCGGATCCGGTCCCGCCGCGGCCGGCGTCGCGACGGCGAAGGCGGCGATGCAGGCGGCGAGCAAGGTGCCCCGGACAGCACCCGGGAAGGTGCTCTGGCAGGTGCCGAGGAAGGCGGCGAGCGGCGCGCGGCGCATGAAGTCCCCCGATGAAGCCGGCGGCGTAGCGGGCTCCCTGGAGCCCGCGATACCCGATCTCGGCCGCGGCCGGAAAGCGTCCGCCTGGCCGGTCCTCGGGACGGCCACCCGCGGCGTCGTCGCCTGGGACGCGAAGCCCCCCTGATCGTCGCGCCGCGCCGCGCTACCTTGGACCCAATCCAGGGTGTCGGCGTTTCCCTGGGGCATCCCGCCTTCGATGGGTCGATCCGCACACCGGCCGCCGGTCCCGCCGCGGCCTCGGAGACCGGGATCCCACGTCCTCACAGCCTTGATCTGAACCGGAGAGACTTCATGGTGGGAGCTACCGCCGCAGCGGCCCCCGCGGGCGCCAGGGCCGCGCGGACCGACGAGCCGGTCTTGGCCACGGTCACCTTCACGGTGAACGGGCAGCGACGCGACCTCGAACTCGACACCCGCACCAGCCTGCTCGACGCCGCGCGCGAGCACCTGCACCTGACCGGATCCAAGAAGGGCTGCGACCACGGCCAGTGCGGCGCCTGCACGATGATCGTCGACGGCCGTCGCATCAACGCCTGCCTGACGCTGGCGGTCATGCACCAGGGCGCCGAGATCGTCACGATCGAGGGGCTCGGCCAGCCTGACCACCTCCACCCGATGCAGGCCGCCTTCGTCCGCCACGACGGCTACCAGTGCGGCTACTGCACGCCGGGCCAGATCTGCTCGGGCGTCGCCGTCCTGGAGGAGATCGAGGCCGGCATCCCGAGCCACGTGACGGCGGACCTCGAGGCCGCGCCCCAGGTCACCGAGGCCGAGATCCGCGAGCGCATGAGCGGCAACATCTGCCGCTGCGGCGCCTACTCCAACATCGTCGAGGCGATGACCGAGGTCGCCGGGAGCCGCGCATGAAGTCCTTCACCTACGAGCGCCCGACGACGCCCGCCGAGGCGGCCGCCGCCGTCGCCGGTACCCCCGACGCCAAGTTCATCGCCGGCGGTACGAACCTCCTCGACCTGATGAAGCTGCAGATCGAGACCCCCCGCCACCTCGTGGACGTGAACGGTCTCGGCCTCGACACCGTCGAGCCGACCGGGGAGGGCGGCCTGCGCATCGGCGCGCTGGTGCGCAACACCGACCTCGCCGCCCATCCGCGGGTGCGCAAGGATTACGGGGTCCTCGCCCGCGCGCTGCTGGCGGGCGCCTCGGGCCAGCTGCGCAACAAGGCGACCACCGCCGGCAACCTGCTTCAGCGGACCCGCTGCCCGTATTTCTACGACACCGCGCAGGGCTGCAACAAGCGCCAGCCGGGCTCCGGCTGCTCGGCGCTCGACGGCGTGAGCCGGCAGCTCGCGGTGATCGGCGGCAGCACGGCCTGCATTGCCACGCATCCGGGCGACATGGCGGTGGCCATGCGCGTCCTCGACGCCACCGTCGAGACGGTCGACGGCGCCGGAACCGAGCGCAGGATCCCCATCGCCGAGTTCCACCGCCTGCCGGGCGACGAGCCCCAGCGCGACACGACTCTGAAGCCCGGCGAGCTGATCACCGCGGTGACCCTGCCGAAGCCGGTCCCCGGCACGCATATCTACCGCAAGGTCCGCGACCGGGCCTCCTACGCGTACGCGCTGGTCTCGGTGGCGGCCATCCTCGGCAAGAACGGCAGCGGCCACGTCGCCTTCGGCGGGGTCGCCCACAAGCCGTGGCGGGTCGAGGCGGCCGAGGCCGACCTGCCCAAGGGTGCGAAGGCCGTGGCGACCCAGGTCTTCGCCGACGCCAAGCCCACCCACGAGAACGCCTACAAGCTGAAGCTCGCCGAGCGAACCCTCGGCGCCGCGCTCAACCAAGCGAGGGCCTGAGCCATGAAGTTCGATACCCCCGCGGGCCCGAACCCGATCGACCGCCTCAAGGTCGTGGGCCGGCCCACCGACCGCATCGACGGCAAGTACAAGACGACCGGAACCGCGCCCTACGCCTACGAGCGCCACGATGCGGCGCCCGACGCCGCCTACGGCTACGTGCTGGGCTCCGCCATCGCCAAGGGCCGGGTGCGCAGCATCGACACCGCCTCGGCCCGGCAGGCCCCGGGCGTGATCGCGGTCGTCACCACCCTCGACACGCCCCGCATCGAGCGGGGCGTGATGAACGTCGCCTACCTGTTCGGCGGCGACGTCATCCAGCACTACCACCAGGCGATCGCCGTGGTGGTCGCCGAGACCTTCGAGCAGGCCCGGGCCGCGTCCTTCCTCGTTCAGGTCGACTACGCCCCGGAAGCCGGCGCGTTCGACCTCGCGGCGGCGGCGAAGACCGCCGAGCCGGTCCCGGCTGACAGCGGCGAGGGCAGCGGCGGCGACGGCGAGGAGCGGGTCGGCGATTTCGAAGGCGCCTTCGCGCAGGCCCCCGTGACCCTCGACGCGACCTACACGACCGCCGACGAGAGCCATGCCATGATGGAGCCGCACGCCACGACGGCGGCCTGGGACGGCGACCGGGTCACCCTCTGGACCTCGAACCAGATGATCGGCTGGGGCCACGGCAGCATCGCCAAGATGCTCGGCCTGCCGAAGGCCAAGGTCCGGCTCGACGCGCCCTATGTCGGCGGCGGCTTCGGCGGCAAGCTGTTCGTGCGCGCCGACGCGGTGCTGGCGGCGCTGGCCGCCAAGGCGACCGGCCGGGCCGTGAAGGTCGCGCTCACGCGCCCGCTCATCGCCAACAACACCACCCACCGGCCGGCCACGATCCAGCGGGTCCGGATCGGCGCCACGCGGGACGGCACCATCACGGCGATCGCGCACGAGAGCACGTCGGGCAACCTGCCGGACGGCGATCCCGAGACGGCGGTGAACCAGACCAAGTTCCTCTACGCGGGGGCGAACCGCCTGACCGCCATGAAGCTCGCGCATCTCGACCTGCCCGAGGGCAACGCCATGCGCGCGCCCGGCGAGGCCCCGGGTCTGGCGGTGCTCGAAATCGCCATGGACGAGATGGCGGAGAAGCTCGGCCTCGATCCGGTGGCGTTCCGCATCCGCAACGACAGCCAGGTCGTCCCGACCCAGCCGGACCTGCGCTTCTCGCAGCGCGACCTCGTCGGCTGCCTGACGCTCGGCGCGGAGCGGTTCGGCTGGGCCAAGCGCAACCCGAAGCCCGGTCAGGTCCGGGACGGGCAATGGCTCGTCGGCCTCGGCATGGCGGCGGCCTTCCGCGACAACATGGTGATGAAGTCGGGCGCCCGGGTACGCCTGGACTCGCGCGGCACGGTCACGGTCGAGACCGACATGACCGACATCGGTACCGGCAGCTACACGATCATCGCCCAGACCGCCGCCGAGATGATGGGCGTGTCCCTCGATCAGGTCGTGGTGCGCCTCGGGGATTCGGACTTCCCGGTCTCGTCGGGCTCCGGCGGGCAGTTCGGCGCCAACTCGTCGACGGCGGGCGTCTACGCGGCCTGCGTGAAGCTGCGGGAGGCCGTGGCGCAGAAGCTCGGCTTCAACGCCACCGACGCGGTGTTCGAGGCGGGCGAGGTCCGGGCCGGCAACCGCGCCATCCCCCTCGCGGAATCCGCCGCCGGCGGCGACCTCGTCGCCGAGGACACGATCGAGTTCGGCAAGGTCTCGAAGGAGCAGCAGGTCTCGACCTTCGGGGCGCATTTCGTCGAGGTCGGCGTGGACGCCTACACGGCGGAGGTCCGGGTGCGGCGGATGCTGGCGGTCTGCGCGGCCGGGCGCATCCTCAACCCGAAATCCGCCCGCAGCCAGGTCATCGGCGGGATGGTGATGGGCACCGGGGCGGCGCTGATGGAGGAACTGGCGGTCGACACCAAGCGCGGCTTCTTCGCCAACCACGATCTCGCCGGCTACGAGGTGCCGGTCCACGCCGACATCCCGCGCCAGGAGGTGATCTTCCTCGACGAGGTCGATCCCAGGTCGTCGCCCATGAAGGCGAAGGGCGTCGGCGAGCTCGGCATCTCGGGCATCGCCGCCGCGGTGGCGAACGCGGTCTACAACGCCACCGGCATCCGGGTGCGGGATTATCCCCTCACCCTCGACAAGCTCCTCGACCGGATGCCGGACGCGGCCTGACGGCCCGGGGGAGGTCCGCGGCGGATCTCCCCGGGCCCGCTGCGGGGCGCGGCGCGCGGGCGGACGGAAAAGCCGCACGCCCGCGCGCCGCGGCCGCCCTACCTCAGGGTCATGGATCGCACGTTTCCCATGACCCGGGATGCCGGGCTCGAACGCCTGTCGGCCTTCCTGGCCGAGGCCGGCACGGCCTACGCGCAGGCCCGCAACACCGATCGCGGGCCGGACGAGCCGGCGACCACGTCGGTGCTCTCGCCCTACCTGCGCCGCCGGCTCCTGACCGAGGCCGAGGTCGCCGCGGCGGCCACCGCCGCCCTCGGCGCGGAGGCCGCGGCGAGCTACGTGAGCGAGGTCTTCTGGCGGACCTACTTCAAGGGGCACCTCGAGACCCACCCGGAGGCCTGGACCCGCTACCTGTCGGAAGCCGCCGACCAGCGGGCGCGCCTGGCCAGCGAGCCCGGCCTCCGGCGCACCTACGAGAAGGCCGTCGCCGGCCGGACCGGGATCGACGGCTTCGACGCCTGGGCGGGTGACCTCGCCGCGACCGGCTGGCTGCACAACCATGCCCGGATGTGGTTCGCCTCGATCTGGATCTTCACCCTGCGGCTCCCCTGGCAGCTCGGCGCGGACTTCTTCCTGCGGCACCTGCTCGACGGCGATCCGGCCAGCAACACGCTCTCCTGGCGATGGGTCGCGGGCCTCCACACCCGGGGCAAGCCCTACCGCGCGCGGGCGGAGAACATCCGGCGTTTCACGGAGGACCGCCACGACCCGGCCGGCCTCGACGAGGACCCGTCCCCGCTGGCGGAGGCGATGCCGCCCCGGGAGGTCCCGCTGCGCCCCGCCGACGCCGCGCCCGATGGGCCGGTCGCGCTGCTGCTGCACGTCGATGACCTGCATCCGGAGAGCCTCCCCGTCGGCGGCGCCCGCGTGGCCCGGATCTCCGGCCTGCTCGCTCATGCCGAGGGGGTCACCGACCGGGTCCGCGGCGCCGACGGGGCCGCGCTGGCGGATGCTCTGGCCCGCGCCGCCGCGCATTTCGGCTGCGAGGCCGCCCCGTTCCGCGACGGCTGGGCCGGGGATCTCCCGGTGGTGACCGCCTGGGCGCCCCTCGGCCCCTCCGCGGCGGCGCTGCCGCCGGACTGCCTCCGGCTGCGCCGGGACTGGGACGCCCGGGCGTGGCCCCTCGCGACCCGGGGGTTCTTCCGCCTGAAGCGGGCCATCCCGGACCTGATGGCGGCCTGACGGATCCGGCCGGCCGCACGCTCAACCGCCCCCTCCGAACCCGGACGCGTCAGCCATGGACAAGGTCGTGTACTTCCTCGTGACGCTGGTCGAGTCGGCCCTCGGGATCTTCGGCGTGCGGGCGCTCTACGAGCAGCCCGCCTACACGGTGGTGGCGCGCCTGGACCGCGGTGTCGAGATCCGCGCCTACGCGCCGCGGCTCGCCGTCGAGACCGACGCGCGCGGCCAGGGCGACGGCGCGGCGTTCGGACGGCTGTTCCGCTACATCACCGGCGCGAACCGGGCCGGGAGCCGCATCGCCATGACGGCGCCCGTCGAGACGGGCGGCCAGCGGATCGCCATGACGGTGCCGGTCGAGCAGGGGGCGGGCGGCACGATGCGGTTCTTCCTGCCGCGCGCCGTCGCCGAGGCGGGCGCCCCGGAGCCGACCGAGGCGGGCGTCCGGCTGGTCCAGGTCCCGGCCGAGCGGGTGGCGGCGCTCGGCTTCTCCGGCCGCGTCACGCCCGAGGTCCGCGCGGAGCGGGAGGGCGTCCTCACCCGGGTGCTGGCGGCCGCGGGCCACACGGCGGGCGAGGCCCCGATGTTCATGGGCTACGACCCGCCCTTCGCCCTGCCGTTCCTGCGCCGGAACGAGGTGGCCGTCCGGCTGTCGTCCCCTTAACGGGTCCGGCCCGGCGTCCGCCGCCGCGGCGGGCGCTCTACCGCGGGCCGCCGCCCCGGCGCATCGCGATCTCCTGCCCCTGGCTGTCCAGGGCACCCGATGGGGCGAGGCCCTCGTTCGGGATCGGATGCATGCCGTCATGGGCCGTGCGCGAGGACGGTCGCCCGGCACCGCGGGCGCCCGCCGCCTGCTTCAGCGCCAGGGCCCGGCGGGAGCTCGCGACGAGGCGCCCGCGCGCCTGCACGGTCCGCCGACGCTCGCGCTCCTTGCTGGCGCGCTTCACCGCGGCCGCCAGCAGCGCCGCCTTCTCGCGGGTTCCGGTATCGTCCGTGGCCGGGCGCGTGCCGGATGGGGCCGCCTTGCCGCGCACTTCCCGGCGCTGCCGGCGCGACACGTCCCGGGCGCGGTCCCGGCGCTCGCGCAGCCGGGCGATCAGGTCGGCGAGACCGTCGTCATCGGCCTCGCGCAGCCTCGGGTGATGCGAGCGCGCGACGAGGTCGGCCTCGTCGGCGTTCAGGAGGCGGGCTTCCTGGCGGCTCGATACGGACATGGGCATTCCTCCGGGCGGTGATTCTTGCAGTAAATCCGGCGGTGCGGAAGGGTGGGTCTCGCCGCGCGGCGGTCAGGCGGTGCCGCCGAAATCGGGCGCCCGGCGCAGGGCCGTCTCGCGCAGGGAACGGTCGGCGTAGGTGCCCTGCACGGCGGCGCGGCCGCCGTGGTCGAACAGGTCCAGCATCAGGGCGCTGTGGATGAAGCCGAGATGGCTGAAGGCCTGGGGGAAGTTCCCCCGGAACGTGCCGTCCTCCGCGACCTCCTCGGCGTAGAGCCCGACGTCGTTCTGCAGGGCGCGCAGGGCGTCGAAGCGCAGCCGCGCCTCGGCGTCGCGGCCGAGCCACAGCAGGGCGTCGACCAGCCAGAAGGCGCAGAGCAGGAACGTGCCCTCGTGGCCCGGCAGGCCGTCGTCGGTCCGGTAGCGGTAGACGAGATGGCCGTGCCCGAGGCGCTCGATGATGGCGTCGACGGTCCGCGCGAAGGCGGCCTCGTCCACGGGGAAGCCGACCATGGGCGCGATCAGCAGCGCCGCGTCGACGTCGTCCCCGCCGCGATATTGCGGGTGGTAGCCGTCCCGGTGGATCCCGGGCCCGTTCACGAAGGCGACGATGCGGTCGCGCTCCCGGCACCAGGGCTCGCGCGGGCCGAACAGGCGGATCGCCCGGTCCAGCGCGACCCAGTTCATGATCGCCGCGTGGAGGTAGCGCTGCTCCGGCTTGCGGGGCTCCCACAGGCCCGCGTCCGGGCGGTGCCAATGCGCGGCGGAGATGTCGGCGAGCCGGGCGCCGTGGCGGTGCATCGCCTCCGGCAGCGTGCCGCCCAGCCGCGTGTAGAGGTAGAGCAGGTCGAGCACCTGCCCGTAGGCGTCGGCCTGGTGCTGCTCGGCGGCCTCGTTGCCGGCCCGGACCGGGGCGCTGCCCCGCCAGCCCTCGAAATGCGCGATCGTGGTCTCGGCAAGCCCGGCCTCGCCCGAGACGCTGTAGAGCGGCCGCAGCCGGCCCCTCGCGCGCGCGCAGAGATCCGCGACGAACCCGAAGAACGCCTCCGCCTCGCGCGGCATGCCGAACTTCTTCAGCACGTAGAGGGACAGGCACGCGTCCCGGATCCAGCAGAACCGGTGTCCCAGTTGCGGATGCCGCCGACCGCCTCGGGCAGCGACGTCGTGGCGGCCGCGACGATCGCACCCGTCGGCGCGTAGGTCAGCGCCTTCAGGACCAGGGCCGAGCGGATCAGCTCATCGGCGAGCGGCCCGGTATAGGCGGCCTCCCGGGCCCACAGCACCCAGGCGCTGCGGGTCCGCTCCATCAGCGCCCGCGCGTCCGGGGGCGTCTCCGGCAGGGCGCCGGCATAGAGGCTGAAGCTGCGCGCCTGACCCCCCTCCAGGGTGAAGCGGGCCGCCGCGCCGGCGCCGTCCCGCACGAGCCCGACCTCCGCGACGAGGCCCGGGCAGCCCGGCGCCGTCACCCGACCCCCCGCGATCTCGGGCACCGCGAAATCCTCCGCGAAGCCCGCCAGCGGCCGGTAGGCGAGCACCATCGGCACGCGGCCCGACACGCCGCTGACCAGCCGGACCAGGCGGGGCCGGTGCGGCTCGTCCCCTGGCCCGTCCGCCTGGGCATTCGCCGGCCCGACCATGAAGTCGTGCAGGGTCACGAAGCCGTCCCGCGTGGTGAAGGTGGTCTCCAGGATGTTGCTGCGGCTCAGGTATCGCCGCGTCGCCTCGTACCGGCCCGCCGGGCGGATGGAGAAATGGCCGCCCCGCCGGCGGTCGAGCAGCCGCGAGAAGGCCGGGCCGGCGTCGAAGCGCTCCAGGCAGGCCCAATCGATCGACCCGTCGCGGGCGACGAGGGCGCAGCCCTCGCAATTGCCGATGAGGGCGTAGGCTTCGATCGGCTGATGGGGGCGCTGGCCCGGCTCGGACATGCGATCTCCTGGTGGCCGCACCCCGGTGCTCGGACCGGGGCAGCGATGAGGGGTCGGCCCGATCAGGCCCCGAGCCGGAAGGCCGGCTCCAGCAGGCCGCGCGCGCCGACATCGACCAGGACGGTGCGGCCGTGCTCCGGATCGGCGGCGCGGTCGGCCTCGTCCATCCCCTCGTAGGCGGACGTGACCAGCAGCCGGTCGAGGGCGCGGCCCGCGAAGGTCGGGCAGGTCGGCTGCCGCATCGGCACCGGCACGGTGCGGACCCGCTCGCCCGCGGGGCTGTAGGCGTCCAGGCAACCGGCGCCGAAGCGCGCGGTCCAGATCAGGCCCTCGGCATCGACCGCGGCCCCGTCGATGCCGCCCTCCCCGCCGCGGTGGTCGAAATGGGTCTCGGGCTGGCCCTTCGGCAGCCCGGTTCCGGGATCGAGCGCCACGCGGCGCAGCACGCCGACGTCGGTGTCGACGAAGTAGCCGGTCGCGCCGTCCGGCGAGAAGCTGATGCCGTTCGGGATCGTCAGGCCGCCGAAGAGGCGGCGCACCCGCGGGCCGGCCACGTGGTAGATCGAGCCGCGCCCCTTGGCGGCGGCGCGGTCCATCGTGCCGATCCAGAGCGCCCCGCTGGGATGGACCCGGCCGTCGTTGGAGCGGTTCCCGAGCATGTCCTCCTCGAGGGGGCACAGCATCCGGATGTCCCCGTCGCGGATCGCCCGGACGTAGAGGCCGTCCTCGGCCGCGAGCAGCTGGTGCCCGCCGTCGATCGCCGCGACGTCGCTGACCTGGACCGGCAGGACGTGGACGAGCGCCTTCTGGCGGCCGGAGACCGGCTTCTCGAACAGGCGCGCCTCCAGGATGTCGACCCACCACGCCGTGTCGGTGCGCGGATCGTAGCTCGGCCCTTCGCCGAGATGGCAGCGGACCTGGCTGAGGATGCAGGCGTCGTGCAGACAATCCAAATGAGCAATCCCGTTCGTGCCGATCGATGGGTGGGGCGGAGTCCGGCGACCGTCTCAGCAGGCGTCGCAGATGCTGCCGAGGACGGCGTCGAGGTCTTTCTGCCGCTGCGTGCGCCGGTTCGGGTCGTGCTGGGGAGCGGCCGCCGCGCCGGGCGGCACCGTCTGCCCGACGGCCGAGCGGTAGGGGGCGTTGATCGTCGTCTCGGGCCCGCCGCCGGTGCCGGTGTACGGGCCCGCCTGCGCGGCAGCCAGGCTGGCGCCCGCCACGATGAGGCCCAGGATCAGTCCTGCGCGCTTCAGCTTTCCGAGGGGCATATCGGGCGATCTCCTGCGACGATCCGGTTCGTCTGCATCGGGGATGGGCTTGCCGCGTCCCCGCGGCCCTCGGCGGGGCCAGGCGCTGCGCCGGGCCGGCCGGCGGGACGCGGACCGATGCCGGCATCCGCGGGCCGGACGCGATCAGCCGCGGTAACCGCAAGTGATCGTGGCGACGTCACAAGTCCTGCGGGCCCGTCCTCAAGCATTTGACAGTGTCGTGTTGTTCATGAGGCCAGTCTAGGCAGTCGCCGCCGAGCGCGCCGTGCCGGCGCGCACGCAGCGGCGGGGATTAAAAAGCGGCGCGCCCGGAGGCGGCACACGCGCACGGGTCATCGCCTCAGCAGGCACCGTGTCCGGGCCCGCGGACGCGGTTTGGCGAGGGGCCGTGGCCCATGCAGAAGCGTGTTCCCGGTCGTCCTCAACGAGTGTGCGGCCCGGTTCACGGCCGGGCCGGGGCCGTGTATGAGGTTTCGCGACGATCCTCATACCGTGGTCCGTTCATGCTCAAGCCGGCGACCCGCGCCGTCGCCGCGCTGGTGGCGTGCTTCCTCGGCCCGGCGGCGGCCGGGCAACTCACCTATTCTTGGCCGTCGAATGTCGGCCCGCTGAACCCGCATCTCTACGCGCCCAACCAGATGTTCGCGCAGGCGAGCGTCTACGAACCGCTGGTGAAGGTCCGCGGCGACGGGACGGTCGAGCCGTGGCTCGCGGAATCCTGGAGCCTCTCGGAGGACGGGCGGACCTACGATTTCGCCCTGCGCCCCGGGGTCACCTTCAGCGACGGGGCGCCCTTTGACGCGGCCGCCGTCAAGGCCAATTTCGACGCGATCCTGGCCAACCGCCCGCGGCACGCGTGGCTCGACCTCGCCCGGCAGATCGAGGGCACCGAGATCCTCGGCCCCCTGGCCTTCCGCCTCGTCCTGAAGGCGCCGCACGACCCGACACTGCTCGAACTGGCGCTGCCCCGGCCCTTCCGCTTCCTGTCGCCGCGCGCCATGGG
>Ga0160428_1001684_pt1 | contig 15808 bp, 17 predicted proteins | sample SolpanmetagenomM_FD_108198 | JGI IMG/M metagenome (GOLD analysis project Ga0160428, IMG submission 108198) | Solar panel surface microbial communities from Lawrence Berkeley National Laboratory, California, USA - M | ecosystem: Engineered > Built environment > Solar panel > Unclassified ... | reverse complement strand
TCTCCGGCGCGGCCTCTACGGCGGCGCCATCCCCGCCGCAATCGGCAGTTTCTCCGGCACCAGCATCTTTTTCGGCTCCTACGAATTCTCCAAACGCTACATGATCGACTCCGGCCTCAGTCCGGGGATTGCATATCTCAGTGCCGGGCTCGTGGCAGATCTCGTCGCAAGTCCGGTGTACGTACCGACGGAAGTGATCAAGACGCGGTTGCAGTTGCAGGGACGGCATGATAATCCGTTTTTCGACTCGGGGTACAACTACCGCAGTTCGCTGGATGCACTTAGGACGATATTGCGCACGGAGGGTTTCGCGGCGCTGTTTCATGGCTATCGAGCGACGTTGTATCGGGACCTGCCGTTTTCGGCGCTGCAGTTTGCGTACTATGAGAAGGAGCGGGTTTGGGCGAAGAGTTGGAGGGGGAGCAAGGATATTGGGTTGGGGTTGGAGATTTTGACGGGGATGACGGCGGGGGGGATGGCGGGGACGATTACGTGTCCGTTGGATGTGGTTAAGACGAGGATACAGACGCAGTTGCCGACGACGATGTCGAGTACTCACCCAGCGCAGAGTAAATATGTCGCCAACACCACACGGCCACAAACCACCACAACAAAGCCACCATCAACATCAACACCCCCAACAATTACCCGCCCAACCTCCGCCCCAAATCAACAACCCATCCCCCACCAATCCCGGCGGCAAATCTCCACCTCCTCCCCCAGCACAACCCTTCCCACCACCTCCTCCCACTCCCTGCCCACCTCCTCCGTCCTCCGCGGCTTGCACTTCATCTACACAACGGAAGGCATGGCTGGACTTTTCAGAGGAGTGGGACCACGAGCTGTCTGGACGAGTGTGCAGAGCGGGACTATGCTTGTGTTGTATCAAGCGTTGTTGAGATGGTTTGAGGAGGGAAGGGTTGGATTGGCATGATTGTGGGTGTGGGTGTGGATGTTTTGTATTTGTATTTGTATGAATAGGGATACCCACCCATGAATGGTCTGAGTAGCTGGGGTGTGTTTGGGAGCGTGACTAGATTGGCAATGTGATATAAGTCAGATATACATGCTGGGTCTCGGTTGCAAAGATAGATCGAAAAGATAAGTATACGCATATGCATAAGAAGATAGGCGAATAGACAGACTCGAAGAAAGCAAGATTGTGTATATTCACCGGTCGAGCACGATAAGGTGGGTTGGCGGTCGAGCACGATAATGATAAATGATATGATAGCTGTGTCCTAGCAAGGAAGGGAGGGAGGGAGGGAGGAAGGAAGGAAGGAATGGGGTGAGCGGGAAATTTTTGGAAGTGAAGAAGTCTTAGATGTCTTGATTAAGGTGATCTTGATGCCTGGTTCTGCTGAGGTGACACATTCGAATTCATCCTATCAACCATAAGAAGGCACCTGAGAGCGAGACTTACTGTTTGACTATCCTACCGCAGTTCAGATGTCGATATCCGATTACTACTCTCCTAAACCCTATTATGAGGATTGCTGAAGTGCTCTTTTATATCAGCTAGACCCCCTCCACCCTGTTATACTTTTAACAAGGTAGGGCCTAGGATAGGTGCCTACTAAAGGACGATTTCAGCTGTATTCCAGATTGTGAAGATGGCTGGATAGACACTTAATTTTGAAACGGGGTAGGTATATCATTCACGCTCTATCATTCGATTCTATACTTAATCTGCAATCCATCACATCGATTTCCTCATCCTTGTTTCAGCATCTCAACCACATTTTCCATCCTTCGTCCGGAGTCCAACCAAAAACACTGCCCACTCTACTACGCCTTCACATTCAAATTCGCGTTCGCCATCGCTTCCCCCCTCTTCTTTTCCTCCTCATCCTCCCTCTCCCTCCTCTCCCTTTCATTCCTTTCCTCCTCAAACTTAATCTGATCCGGTCTGCGTTCCGCAATATCCTTCGGTTTATAATCACTATACAACGCCTTGAGCACCTTCTCCACGACATAGCATCCCATAAAATCCACCACCATAACCGTCGTCAATCTGACTTTGAAATCCATCGAAAACGGCACCAGGCGCAACTTCTCATTCAGCTCCGGCACAAACTCGGTGCTCGCGCAGAACGCAACGCCAGTTACCAACACAATACCCCACCACATGCCTCTGTTTTCGGAGATGCTTTCGCGGAAGGGGCGGCCTTGGTAGTTGATTGCAAAGGTGCTGACTTGTTGGATGAGTTGCAAGAGGTAGATGGCGCTGTTGAGGAGGGAGGGCTCGAATTTGGTTTCGGCGTCGGGATCGAACATGAGGTGTTGTTCTTCGAGTGGTTGGATGGAGGCGACGTGGCGCGAGATGTAGATGAGAGTGATGATGTGGATTGCGAATTGGCCGAGGACGGAACCGATGATGTAGGGGTTGAAGATGTTGGGTTGAGGGCGTTCTTTGGAGAGTGCTTCGACGGGCTGGAGGACAGGAATGTGTTAGCTGGATGCGTTGCCTGATGATGGGTGAATGAGGAACATGTATACCTTTGCGCGTGAAATTGACAAGAAGCATACGCTCATCATCATACCACTGATTGTAACCTGTCCATCGCCGAATTTGATACCGTCTAGGTAGAGCACACTCAAACTGTATGCGCTGATCAAACAGTTCAAAGCCAAGATCTTGTACATCTGAATCGTCGCTACAAGTGTACAACGTCCTTGTCTGATAATGTTGGGAATAGCAACAACGTTGGCAAGCTTACTCGTGAAAGGAGCAGCAACAGAGGCATCACCAAGCTTCAGCGTAGGAGCCTCATCTTCCTCATCTGCGCCGGACATCAAGTTGGCCATCTTCTCAGATAAAGCGGCCGCCTTTTCCTGAGCAATCTTTTGTTTTTCTTCTTGAGGGGTGAGCTTCTTTTCGGGTTCGGCGGGTGTAGCGACTACAGCCTTGGTGTCCTTTGAAGCAGTACCATTAGGAACGACGCCACCGTTAGCAGCTGCAGCTTTTCTTTCGGCAATCTGCTGTAATGCTTTTTCGTAGTGAGGGTTGCTAGGGCCAGGTGGATAGACATGAGCGATATTGAGTGGCACTGGCGGAGCTGGCTGGTTGAACCGTTTCATCAATGCTACTTGCTGCTCGTAAATCTTCTTCAACCTGTCAATTTGCATGTTTTCGGCAATCTTTGTCAAAGCATCCTTTGTTCCGTTCAGCAAAGCAACACCAATATGTGCTTGTTTCAGTGCTCCAACATCGTTAGTACCGTCACCTGCCATGAGAGTAAAGTAGCCCATGTCCCGTAGACCAATCAAGATTTCCTCTTTTTGCTTCGGTGACACTCGTGCATAAACCCAAGCATTCCTCAAAATCTGCTTCAGTCCAGCTGGCTCATCCTTGTATTTTGCCAATGCATATCCTGTAACACAAAGGTCCTTATTTTTGATGATGTCCGCACTGATAGGTTGTTTTGGGTCGACGGGAATGATTACCTTTTCATCCACACTTCTCCAAACAAGTTTCTCACCAGAATCATCATTTTCAGGAGCGTCAAGGATGAGAACCTCACGATCGACAATTTCAACCTCATGCGCAACATGTACGGCAGTCAAAGGGTTGTCACCAGTAATCATGATAACCCTGTGACTACTTTCGTTGAGCATCCGGACTGCCTTTGCAGCATCATCCTTCAAAGGACTTGACAATACGAGGAATCCAGCAAATTTCAGCTTGTCTTCCACATCTTCTCTCTTCAAGTTGTTGACACGGTTCAAGCCAATCTCATCGTCCGTGGAAAGATATTTGTAACCGAGTGCGAGGACACGACTTCCGTTACGCATAAAGTACTTGTATGTGTCTTCGTAAGTTGAAGGAGTATCAACCAACATCTTGCGGATTGTTTCTGGAGCACCTTTGACAGCAATGAATGTACTCTTCGTGCGCTTGCCATCACGACCAGGTGAGACAATAGTGGCCACAGTACTTTGTCTCTTCAAGGCCGAAGAGAACTGGAAACGTCGTTTGATTTGAACTGATACATCGCTGACCTTTGAAGAAACTGTCTCCTTTTCGCCCAGAGACCAGCCCAGGAACTTTAGAGTAGCCTTCTCCATTGGCTCACCAACAATCTCACCATCTTCGAGCTTAACAAGTGCATGGGCAGATGCGAGCACCAAACCAGTCTCGGCACTAAGGTCGGAAGAGCCATACAGCTTAGTCTCATTGCCATCTCCACCCATGGACAGTCCAGCAACACCTTCGACGCCAAGATCTTCACCAGTGAGAGTACCGGTCTTGTCGAAACATGCAATATCAACACGTCCAGCAAACGGAATACGGAAAGGTTCTGTACAGAAGATAGCCAACTTGCTCAAAGCGGCCAAACTGGTATTGACAGCCAAGCTGAGCTCCATTGGTAGCTCAGGAGGTACAACAGATGTGATGATGAGAACACAATCAAGAAGAAGCTTTGATCGCTTGCGGTTTCTCCTGACTCCTTCACCCCAAACATACCATGAAGAAGCAATGGCGAAGACAAGGAGGAATAAAATAAACCAGAGAGCTTCCGCATTACCGGCTGATACACGTTCGGTAGAGTAGATCATGGTCCTGACGAGACTACCTTGGCTGGTCTCGAACCCAGTCTTGACGACGATAGCAAGGGCACCATTATCAGGAGGAGTGGGCACACCAGTGTTTGTCTTGATATCCGCTTCAGTAGCAGCCGAATGTGTGACTTGGAGAACCTTTGTACCACCAAATAGAAGAGCGTTCTTGTCCAATCCTTCCGGGTCGATAGGCGCATCGCTAGGACGGAGCGCAATAGAATCTTTTAACACAGGTGTACTTTCTCCAGACAACATAGCCTCATTGACAATGGCTGTACCCTTGACCAATAACATGTCGCAAGCAACACCACTGTCTTCCCTCGATCTGCCTACAGACACCAAATCACCAGGTAGCAATTTGTCACTCTTGACTTCCTCCCAGCCCTTTGTGCGGTGTACCCAAACATTATACGGCTGGATGCTCATGCCTCTAAATTCGGTCAATGTCCTTTGTCTTTGCCACACTACAGTGCTTTCAAACACAATCAACATGAACAAAGTGAATAGCGAGTAGTACCAGAATTCATCCAGCATCCACAGTCCAACACAGAAGATTTGAAACACAAAGAATGGCGCAACAGCATGCTCTTTGAACAGCGCTCCAAAAGTGGGCACCGGGATATCGAACGTGTTGTCGCCATAGTGTTGTTGCTGCTTGTCGAGATCGGCCTGCTTCACGAAACCCTTCGATTGTTGAAATTCAGCCAGAAGAGGCTTTGGCTTAGCGTCCAGCGCATATGTTAATGGCGTGAAGGTCTTTGCACTTTCATCCCACAGGAATCTCCTCTTCTGGAACTCAAAATTTCGTCCACCTTTGGCGTCCTTCTGAAGCTTACAGGTATCCGCACGTCCAGCATTTGCTACAGGGATAATCTTGATCAGACCAGCAGAGTCGAGGTTCTTGGCTTTGGTGGAGGTGAAGAAAGCGTCCAGGTCGACACTCCAGTGCGTACTCAACCATACAAGAGATTGGATAGTGACGATTGTACCGGAGAAGACAAAAGTCCACTCTTGTCCATTGATATATTGGTCGTAGGAGTCTTCGGAGAGGTAGAAGGAGAAGAAGATGGGCCAGATAATGAGGAAAGGCCAGACGTAGGCGTGCAGGTAAATGGGAAGAGCGTTGTGGAGAGAAGCAGACGCTATCTGCGCATCACTGACTAGAGGAGGCGCCATCGCTGTCGACTGATGTGGCAGAACAATGAAGTGTCGAGCCTTGTTTGTTGTTCGAGGGGCGTCTGTCTACAACAGCTGGCCATTATATTTTGGTAATCTTTTGAGCACGTGTCAACTGGATAAGTTGTGATTACATATTCGAGCCTTAGTCATCCACCATAACCAAAAGTTGACCCCTTCCTGCCTCCGAACTATCAAAACCATGCCTACCAGAGCACATTTCATGCACCTCCTGGTCGTCCTCAATAGGAAGCCGTGTACAACTGAGATTTACTACTTTTTGAGGTGTAGCTATCCGTGGTCTACATTGAATCTAGGTTCTTAGATCTCCTTCCATTAACTACGCCATGCTAGCTTCTATCCTGGTAGCTTCGGCACTGGCACTAGCAGGCACAAAGACACTGACGCTACATGTGCATTACTAGTAGACGTACAATAAATAGCCGCGTTGCTTGTCATATTGATAATGTTGATAGCAGTGGTACTGGAAAACAGCTGACTGAAACATTAACCTCCACTACTAGTGTGGTGGTAGGGACATCGCAAGACTACAGCTCCTACTTGGCACCTTTCTCGTCGATTCCCTCAAGAACATAACTCCCAACTCCCATTCAACTTCCATCCCTCAAGTCTCCCAAGCACGAGATTTATCATCTGGCACTTCTCCTGTCAGACTCGGACAAAGGACATAACTTCGCCCCACCATTCCTTTTCCCAACTCATTTAGTTACAACAGTTCTGTCCACTAGTCATCGAATTTTTGCAGAAGTTCAACCCAGTGGAGTAGCGCATATAGCCAACATTGAAGCCCAAGAGGTCACCCGTACGGTACACCGCCGCGGCTGTGCCTGCAATGTATCGGCCGCATTCAGCTGTGATGTCCGCAGCGAACAATCCGATATCATTCGCAGATACTGGCTGGTTTACGTTATTGTAGAAAGTACACATGAAAGCAACGACAGTGCCTCGAATTGAGTACCAGCTATTGCCCTTTGGTGCTGTTGTTCCTCCGGTGCCAAGTTGGTACTTCAGATCTGCAACGGCCGCGTCACAGTCGCTGGGGACTAACGTGAAGCCGCATCCGCACCAGATCCCACCCAAAGGGTTGTTGTAGGGGCAGGTGCGCTTTTCGAGTTGCGCGGTGGGTGCAGGATCGAGATCGAGAGTTGATGCGGATACGATTGTATAATTTCCCTATGGGACACGAGAGTCGTAGGTCCAGGAGAGTGGAGCAAGACCATCTTGCGTGAGGCGGGTGTGGTGTTCCATTCCGTTCTCGTCTGTGAATGCATGGTAAACACCATCGGGAAGGTTTGGAGCCAGCGTTGCCGCTGTGGTGATCATTGCAAGGACAGAGGAGAGGACGATATTAAGCAGCTTCATGGTGATATTCTGGGTTGAGCCTGGATTCAATTTGGTTGTGAATGAGGTAAGAAGGTGTGAAGTGTAGTAGAGCTGTGTGCTTTGTGCTTTGTGTGTAGTAAATATATGGAAAGAGAAAGAGCCTGATGGAGGACAGCTGAGCGCTCTTATAGTTATTGAAAGGTCCTAGCAACGACCTCTCACGACTATGGCACAGCCTCGTCGAATGCAGTCTGTCGTCAGCTGATTAGCGACTGTAGGGTCGTAGTCGTGCAAAAGCTGTAGACTGATCAATTTCTCGTAGCTGCAGGATTGAATTCGTCTCTGATAGGCTGTAAACTGATGGAGGGTTGACAGCTGCAGTCTATTGTCTACTGATCAAGAACTGCCGGAGAGGCTGTGGCCATGCCAGGCTGTAGCCTGATCAATTTGTCGCAGGCTATAGGTTTTGATTCGTCTCTGATAGGCTGTGGACTGATGGACCTTCCACAGCTGCAATCAGGTGTCTCTCTGGAAAGCCGAAGCCTGATTAACATTTGCTAGGCTGTAGCCTCGTCACAGGACAAAGAGGTCGCCTGATAAGTGTTTGCAGGCCTCTATCTCTCTTTCAGTACAATGCTGCATTCTGATTCATTCTTTGCCAGGCTGTAGCTTGCCGAAGATCAAATGTGATGGAGTCTCATGTTCAGTGAAAGCTGCAGCCTTGTCAACTTGTCAAGTGGTAGGTAAACTATCATTGATGAGACTGCAACTTGCATGATCGCCGTGAGGTAAGCAACACTCATCCACTGAGCATCATGATGTGGGAGAATGGAGAGGAGGAAGAGGAGGAGGATGGAGAAGAAGAAAGAGCAGTGGGAAAATTGTTAGTTGATGACGTGTCTACAGGTGTCAAGCGCCTTCCCTTCTGAGCGCGACCTGGCCATGGTGATGTCTAGCTTGACTTCGTATATCCAGATGGCGCGGCATCGTCAGAGAGAAGAGGACATGAGGGGCATATCAAATGCTATCATCGAGCGATAGCACGTTAGAGAATAGCTATCTTTACGAGGCGCGCTTCTGCGCGAGAGGCGGTACGAGTAAGTTACTAAGACACGATTACGGTATGTTGTATGTTACATGATCATGCGTGAGCTACTCACCAAATAAGTCAAAAGTCTAATTTGAAATCCGTATGCAATGGCAGGAAAGAGGTCGCGAATATTATCGATCAACTTTACAACTTTGGAGGTCTCGCCTCTCCAGAGGCGAACTCCTCCTACCGTCTCACCCAACATCTCGTTCTCTCTAGCTTCGTCTCCAGCTTCACTCTCTCCTCCCACTCTGCCTTGGCAACGACCTTGGTGGCCTTGGCGGCATCGGCGGCAGCAGCGAGGGCAGCGGCGGCATGCTCCGCAGCAGGGATCGTATTCCAATCATTGTAACATTTTATGGCCAGCGGCCAGAGATATTGTGCTAAAAGCACAAGCAGCGAACCGACGACAGTCGGCCCGGTACCAATCCCAAATAGTCTATTCGACTGTGCTTCGACCGCTAGGCTGGCTTTGATTGACTCGATGACTTTATCGTCCTCGCTGAGTGACATCTTGTGTTTTGTTGCTGGCTATTGCTGCTTCTCTTCTGCGGATGCTTATGCTTATGCTTGTGCTGCTACTGGTGCGTTGCTAGTGTTGTGTTGTTACGGATGCTGCGAAGCTGATGAGAAGTTGATGAACAAAAGATGGGAAGGGGAATGGTTTCTCAATTTTGTTATTTCTTCTTGGTTCATTTCACGACATTTTTCGAGTATTATGATTATTTGTATTATGATTGTGAAGTATGTGGAGTTACATTAATAAGAACTATTAATATTACAATGTGTTATGAAAGAGCATTATAACCCTGGTGTGACTATCGCCGATACACCTTTGTCTTTTTAATATGTGTCGTCGTCGACCATAATCTCCATGTCCTTCACTTCTTCACTTTGAGATCTAGTGGTGTTGTCCACCTCCTCACCTCCTCTAGTTGACGTGTGAGGACCACCAATGGGAAGTCTTCAAGCACTTGGTCTCATATCCCACAAGACACCATTATCATCCATTGGCTCCACCCCAGGGCTGCCACTGTCACATTGTTTCTGGGAAGCATGTTTGTGAGTACTACAGTCGCGAGGTACCCAAACCCCTCGCTCCAGTGTAGGCTTTTCGGCCCGGGACTGAATACAAATCCAGGTAGGAGGCAGCTTAGCATTGATAGCCGTGCTGCACGGCTTGCCCTCGTAGATTTGCTCCGGAAACCAACCGATCTCGAAGTAGCCCTTAGCAGGGTCCATTAGGCAGATGAAGCCAGGCGGAAGAAGGCGTTCCTTCATCGGTTCACAGAGAATCGATGGCCAGCGATAAGTGGTTGGTTCGGGAGAGGATGCCGAGCGTGCATAAACAGCAGAAGGATAGACAGCAGAAGGGACAGGTACATCAGTAGCCATAGACTTGTGCTTTCGTGTAGACACCGTGGGTGGAAACTTGAGTGGCATCATTGGAAAGCTAGGTGTGGTTGTGACCGCGGCGGAGGATTTGACACACTCGGGGGCGTCTGCGTGGAGAAGGCAGTGGATGTTCTTGCCGAGGATGGTGTCAGGAAGGCCCGTTGGGGCCTTGATAGTAGTGGTGGTACTGGTGGTGGTGATGCTAGTGGTGGTGGTGATATAAAAGGGGGTCGGGGTGGCAGTCAAGGCAGTGACCAGACTATGCTTAGCTGGGACCAGAGTGATAGGGGTGGTGACGGGGATGCTGTGGGTTGGCAGGACCGCAGCACTGATGGTGCTGGCTGCGAGTATCCAGCTGGCGAGGAGGTGGGACAAATGCATGGTGGATGAGCGTGTAGAGGATGCGGATATGATGTGAGAGTTGCTGGTGTTTAACCGGAGGTGAGGACGTGGTTTATATATTCGAGATCCGAATGCCTGAGCTCAGAAATTTGGTATTGTTTTGTTGGGAGACCGCAAGGTTCTCATCGTGTGAAGTCTACCCAGGGGTTTCATATTACACTTTTCTGCTATTATGGTAGAGACATCCCACACATGATCCAGTAGGATAGATTTGTCGCGGCCATGTTTGGATGTATACAAGTAAAGTTTGTGTGTAGAGTTCCAAAGGTAGAAGAGAAGCTCCTCCAAAGGTGGAAAGTACGCTTTTCCTAGATCAACGATCTCTAGGAAACACAAGGTATGCCGAGAGAATACATGCAGATCTCTTGTGAAGAGTGCCATAGATATTTCTGAGAGTTGATGTTGCCGAGAAACAGATGAATCTCGTGACTAGGTACTTCAAGAGATGCGAAATAGGGTCGAGGAAACAACATTTAAAATTTTCTCTTGTGAAGAGTGCCATAGATATTTCTGTGAGTTTATGTTGCCTAGAAAAGAATGCATCCCGTGGCTATAAACTCTGAGAGTTGCGAATATGGCTGAGAACATAACATTATGTTTTCTTGTGAAGAGTGCCATAATTGTTTCTGTTAGGTTATGTTACTAAAGGAATGAACGAATCTCGTGACTGGAAACCTTGAGATAAGATGCGACCAGCATCGAGCGGGATACATAGATCAATGATCCTCTTCACAGTGCGTTCAGGTCCTGCAGGAACAAGGCCGTCTGCAAGGAGTCGCAACTGTGTTGCCAACGCGTGTCTGAAGAACAGGCTCAATCCTGTCAACATGGGACGTATGCCCCTACGTGACCATGATTGATCTCAAATCATTGATTATGCGCTGACCAGCATCGAGAGGATACAATGATCAATGATTCTCTTCACCGTAACATCGTTGGAGGGCAGAGCGTACAATATCTCAAGGAGATATTTCAGCTTAGGCGTGTCGGCAAAATCTCAACGAGACTGGCTGTGGTTGGAAGTGACGTGAAGCTGGCAGTATGAGGTCAACTGTACTGACTTCCGGCGCAGAATCAGTAACTCAACCAGGTACTCCTCTGCTCCCACAGAACTATCTGTGAGCCTTTCCCTGTCTGCAAATCACGCTCCAGCCACCGGTATAATTTGTTGTCCTCCAGTAATGCTGCCTGTCCGTGATGCATACTCGACTTTACCTTGAATGATCCGGTCCCAGCGAGGCTCTAATACACGTCCTTGACTATCATCTTTCTCAGAGCGGCGTATGGCAACAATATTACTAGCTCTCAGAGTATTCCAAACCTGAGCTTTCCTCTTGTCGAGCGGCGTCCTTGGGACTAAAAATCGCTTCCTGACACAGGTAAACACTGCTTCTAAAGTGACTGAGCACACGGCGGTAGTAAAGTACCGGATGTGTTGTACTTATAGATTCGGGAGCCACATTGTCTTGTGTCCTTGATTGATGTCAGCCGATGTCCGATGTACTTGATGATGGATAGACAGATATAGCTTACAAAGAAAAAGTGTGTTGATGATCAAAGTTCGGCCCAATGGTGGTGGTGATTGATGTTGTTGGTGTCATCGCTGATGTGTGATTTAGGTATGGTGTTTTGATGAGTATGTAACAAATCTCACTCTGGTTTCGTGGACGTCGTGATGTCTAGAGAGAACATGCGAGCTCACCAAGCTGTCTGCCTTTCAACCTTCGTTATGCATGTAAGGGGACATAGAGTTTGGCAATAGCTGGCCAGAAACCCTCCAGCACTCGACCCGACACTATCCATCTCAATCTTAAGCGAATTAGACCAGAAAACGACTCCGAAATAAAGGACAAGCCAGCAGAGCTAATATGGAAGCGAAAGTCTTACGGCACTCGACGCACGACCACTTCCCTTAAGCTTCAGTCGACCGTCCCGGCAGCTGGCGACGGAAGTGAGTACCTAGTGAAAGTTCAATGTGCAGGAAAGAGCGCTCACCTCCAGCTTCTGCACTGGACGAATAGGTACTGTCGACAGTGAAGTCCGCGATATCAGGTAGTCTTAAGAGTAGATGTCGTGGCGAAAGACTTCAGACAGAAGGTATAGCTGAACGGCTTTTCTCCTGTATGTGTACGTGCATGATCCGCGAGCACTGCAGGTGTGAGCACTTTTTAAAAGGCGCATTTTCTTTGAGTTTTAGATCCTCTGAGTTTTTCGCCTATACGTTTATGTTTATCGAGCTCAGCTTCTGTAAAATGCCAGCTCGTTTGCGACTATTCTGTGTTTCGCCCATACGTTTGTGTCCATCGAGCTCAGCTTCTGTCAAATCGCCAGCAAGTAGACGGCAGCGAAACGAGTTACACGGACAAGGAGGCGACCGCCGTAGGGGGACGGCGCCGGGGATAATAGTGGAGTTGTGCATAGAGGTAATGGTGCGGTTGTGGGTTGCAGCTGCAGCGATTGTACGAGGAGCAATGCTATTAGTACGAGTCTTCCTAATAGAGATGCCGCTATCATTGTTACACCTCAGCAGCTTGTTGTCGGTAGAGGTGATGGATCATCTAGTTGCTGAAAGAATTCATTTTGACCACACAACTGTTATTCGCTGTTCTAACTGTGGTGTTGTCTACACAGCGACGTGTTGACTCTTTTTGTTTCAGAATAAGGTCGTGGCGCTCGACCCTTTCTGAAGCAGTCGACGTTTAATGTTTGCGAGTATTCGCTATTCTCGCCCGTTGATTGCGCTTCTCTATCATACCATAATCGTTTCATTCATGTCATTCAATTCATACATGTCATTCAACCTCGGTCCCTCGTCGCAACAGGCGCCACACCATCATTATGCCCACGCACCCCATCCCCACCACCACCACCAGCAGGAGCAGTAACAGGCACTCGCCACCTGCCCGGCAAAAACCCACTAACGAAATACTCCGCCAACCCGCCCGCCATTCCACTCTCCCTCACCATCTCCGCAACCTTCACAGCCCAGTCCCACTCACGTCCACACCTCCTTACATCCCGTGCCCAAAACGCCGTCGCCACTCTGAGCGGAAAGCTCACATACAACAACAGCGTGCTCGTCGGCACTTGCCGACTCATATACCACCAAACACACTGACAGATCATGCTAGCGAAAAAGTCGACTTCCGGCGGCGGGAAATGGTATTCGGGCGGTAGATACAGCGGGTGCGGCAGTGAGGCAAGCGTGTGGTGGTAGACGTACGAGATGTCCCAGAGGTAGAAGGAGTAGGTCCAGTAGGACGTGATGAGTTCTGCGGCGTGCAGGTCGCGGAAGGTGAGGATCTTGGAGGTCAGGAAGATGTATTCTGGGCATGAGGTCGTGCTGCGATGGGCTGAGGATGGCGGGCAGACTTCTTCGGAATACAGACGATCGCGGACGTCGACTTCGACGCGGAAGAGCCAGGCGCGAAATTCTTGGCGGAGGAAGCTGAGCTCGGTCGCTAGTGTGACGGCGTCGTGGCGGATGGGGGCGGCGAAGGGGGAGTGGTGTAGTATGGACATGAGGTGGTTTGCGCGGGCGAGCATGGTGGTGACGCGGCTGGCGAGGTCCCAGAAGGCGTCTTGGGCCGCGATGAAGGGGCTGCGGGGACGGGTTATTTCGGAGAGGAGAGGGAGGCGTCGCCAGTCGGGGTGGTCGAGGAATGAGGCTTCACCCCGGGTTATGTTGATGAAGATCTTGAGGGGAAAAGGAAGTGTTAGTGGTGGTTGGTGGGAGTTGGGATTGGACTTGGACTTGAACATACTACTCCTGCGCGTGAACCACGCATTACTGTCATCCCGTAGGGAGATTGAAATGCTGTTGGGCCTGCACTGCTCATGGTGGTATTGCAAGCTTTGTAATGTGCCGTCCATTCTGTTTGAGCAGAGCGTCCTTCGAGATAGCTGGTGAGCATCTAATGGATGTTCTGTTAGCCAATTAGAATACAAGAATAACGACAATCATACCTACAGAGACTATAGTCAATGCATTTGTGACAATGATTAAACTCGGTGCTTGTGTCCACCACAAAGGATCTCGAAACCGAGCCATGAGAGAAGTGCAAGTTCTGTTATAGGCTGAACTTGAAAAGTCGAGTAGCTTCTGATCTTTTCTCATAGTCCCAATATACTGTGTACCAGCACTACTGATTGCAATCTCAATGAGACGATCTTCTTTGCCTCGATTTTCAGTTAATGCTGTGGTCCAAGGTAGTTTGTCTGTGGCTACTGCTTGGAAGTGATTGACAACAGACTGACATTCGAAGTTAGCCATGTCACGACTCAGTTGTCCATAGGCCACTCACACTCAAAGCATCAAATTGTAAATCAATAGCAGCATAATCAGAATGCTTCTCCACATCAAAAACACCCGGACTCTTCAACTTCCCAGCTCGTTGGAAAAGAGCAACAGTATCATTCCACCTCGTCGGATTCGTCAATAACTCCTCAACCTCTTCAACATCATCCACAGGCTCCGCAACATCAACATCTGCAGGAACGCGCACTGTCCTCTTCCGTTTCACTCCCGCTGTGGCGACCACAAATTTGAACTCCTTCTTCTCCTTTGCTGATGGCGCGATTGGAAGTCCGCCCGTCACAGCTTCATCTGCCGCTCGGCGGGCTTCTTCTTCGTCTTTGCGGCGCTGACGAAGAGCACGGACGTTGAGTCGGACACGCTCGCGGCGGGCTTCTTCGCGTTCTTGCTGAGTTTTGTACTTCCATGGTTGGCGACCACGAGCCATGATGTGGAAGGTATGTGATTATGCTAGCATTAAGAGAAAGAAAAGAGGAAAAGAAGAAGAAGGTGATACTAGCTCCGGAATCGGAGGAGTTGTTTTGGATGTTTGCTGTCGAACAAAGAGTGATAAACAGGCACTACAATCAAAGACGACAGTCACATATTATGGCTGATGGTGTCGGGCGTGAAGAGGATAAACGTGGAATGGGTAATAGCGTAAGGTGCGAAACGAAGAAGATGAAGAAGAAGATGAAGAAGAAGGAGAAGAAAAGGTGGTTTGAGAGTGACCAGAAATGTGATTAGAAGTGAAGAGGAAATCAGGTTCAGTAATCCTTAGCACCGTACCATGGATAATGCCTTTGCCCTACTAGTCAGAGTCTGTAATCAGCTAATTAACACCAAAGACCACCGAGCGATGACCCTATTGCTGTTACATCGAATAGCTCAAAAGACTAGGCAGTATCCTTCGGCTTGTTGCCACCATATTCTCGCATCGTTTTAGCGTGTCTGGCAACCTCCAAGCTACAATCGTCGTCGTCGACAGAAATGTAATCGCCAGATAGCCCACATCGGAAGCACTCCTGTGTGAGGTCTAGATTGAATGCTTGGCCAATGACGTGGCGTGATCATGATTACTTCGTACGTTTTTGAGGCGCAGAATGTCACTATCCCCGGCATCGGTGCGAGACTCTGCTGCCGTGAAACACTACCTCCTCGGTTGGCGTAAATATCACTGACTCTATCCGCTCATCGCTTGTGTTTGGTCGTCAGAAAAACTGCGTGTCGTATGGCATGTGTAATCTCGGACTTGAAATAGAGGGGTTTTCTCGTGCTCGCTCGGAATTGTGATAGTGTAGAGTGGACTTGCAATCACTAGTGTTTGCCCTTTCTGTGTCGATACCTTGCAGGAGACCAAGTACAGTAAGCCGCGGCAAGTTGTGCTCTAGTCATGTTTCTTGTCGTCGTGTATTGATACTCCTTTTCAGCATACCACAGAAGCTTTCATACAGTACGGGATCATATCTTTTAAGCTATTGCACCTCAACCGTATTCGTGCCGATCGAGACTGTCACTGTCACACCAAGTTTAACTTCTCCCTA
>Ga0160428_1001683_pt1 | contig 15813 bp, 12 predicted proteins | sample SolpanmetagenomM_FD_108198 | JGI IMG/M metagenome (GOLD analysis project Ga0160428, IMG submission 108198) | Solar panel surface microbial communities from Lawrence Berkeley National Laboratory, California, USA - M | ecosystem: Engineered > Built environment > Solar panel > Unclassified ... | reverse complement strand
GTGTCGCGCGCATCCCATGCCGCGTCGATCGTCGTCTGCAAGTCGCTCATGCGTCCTCCATGATGTCGTGAAGCCACGCCGTCAGATCGGGCGTGGTGAAGTCGATAAAGCTGCGGTCCTGTTCCGCGGCGGCCTGTTCAGAGCCATTGTCGATCCACACCGTCGTCATGCCGATCGCCTTGGCGGGCGCGAGGTTGCGCGCCATGTCCTCGACGAACAGCGACTCGGCGGGGTCGATGTCGAAGGCCGCGCACAGTCCGGCATAGGCCGAGGCGTTGGGCTTGGGTTTGAGGTCCATCGCGTGGATGTCGTGGATCGCCTCGAAACTCTCGCCAAGCCCGAGCCGGTCGAGCACACGCGTCGCATACGGCGTGTCGGCGTTGGTGAAGACGATCTTGCGCCCTGGCAGCCGCGCGATCGCGGCGGCGAGCGGGGCGTTTGCGTCGAGCACGTCCATCTCGATATCGTGGACGTCGGCGAGGAAATGGTGCGGATCGACGCCGTGCTCGGCCATCAGCCCGGCAAGCGTCGTGCCGTGATCGAAGAAATACGCCTTCTGGATTCGCCGCGCCTCGACCAGGTCGACGTCGAGCACGCGCGCGACATAGGCGGTCATCTTGACGTCCATCTGGTCGAACAGCCGCGCCGACGCCGGATACAACGTGTTATCCAAATCGAAAACCCAATTGCGGATAAGGGCAAGGCGCGCGAGCATGCGCGGGCTCTAAGCGCAGGTCGCGCGGCGGGCAAGGCAGGGATGGCGCAACCGCGATACCCGTCGGGACACGGCGAGGAGATTGCGGGGCGAGTGTTGTAGCAGGGTGGCGTAAAATGACGATGCGACGACGGCTGTTGGGGCATATCGCCCGATCGACGGTTCTGGCAGGGCTGGGCACGCTCGGCGCGTGTAGCGGCGGAGGTGGGGGAGTCGGCTCGATCCCCACGCCTCCGACTGCGTCGCCAACGCCGGCACCCACCCCGACTCCGACACCGACCCCTGCGCCGGCCCCGACGCCGACGCCCACGCCGACCCCGACCCCGAGCCCGAGCCCGAGCGCGACCAATTACGACACCGCTGAATATCGCGCGACCGTCGGCGCGGTCTCCGCCAATGCGCTCACCTTGTATCAGGCGGGCGCGACCGGGCGGAATATCGTGGTCGGGATCGTCGACAGCGGAGTCGCGCTTGCCAGCGCCGAGTTTACCGGGCGGATCTCCACCGCATCCGCCAATGTCGCGGGCGGGACGACCGCGGCGGACGAGGACGGGCATGGCACCGCGGTCGCCTTCACGCTCGCGGGGCGGCGCAACGACGCGGGAACGCAGGGAATCGCGTTCGACGCGACGATCATCGCCGCGCGTGCCGACACGCCGGGGTCGTGCGCGACCACTTCGGCCTCGACCGACAATTGCAGTTTTGCCGACAGCGCGATCGCGCGCGGGATCGATCTTGCGGTCAACAATGGCGCACGGGTCATCAACATCTCACTCGGCGGAAGCGCCGCCGGGAGTTCGGTGATCAACGCCGTCAACCGTGCGACGTCGGCCGGGATCGTCATTGTCATCGCAGCGGGGAACGACTTCGCGACCGACCCGACGGGTGCAGTCAATCCCGACGGGTTCGCGCAGGTTGCCAACACCGCCGCCGCGCGCGGTCTGGTGATCGTCGCAGGGTCGGTCGGCGCGAACAACAGCCGGACCGCGGGGGCGGACACGATCTCGAGCTTCAGCAACCGCGCGGGCAATACGTCGGCGCATTTCCTCGCGGCGGTCGGGGAGGGGGTGCGCGCGCCCGACGAAACGGGGACGCCGTTCCTGTGGTCGGGCACGTCGTTCGCCGCGCCGCAGATCGCGGGCGCGGCGGCATTGCTCGCGCAGGCGTTTCCGAACCTGACCGGCGCGCAGATCGTCCAGATCCTGTACGCCTCCGCGCGCGACGCCGGCGCGACCGGCGAGGATGCGGTGTACGGCAAGGGCGTGCTCGACCTGACCCGCGCTTTCCAGCCGCTCGGGGGGACCTCGGTCGCGGGGACGCGGTCGGCGGCGTCGCTCGGGTCGAATGCGGTGCTGTCCGCGCCGATGGGGGATGCCGCACAGGGCGCGCTCGGCGCGGTGATCCTCGACGGGTTCAGCCGCGCGTTCGCGATCGACCTTGCGCGGACGATCCACCGCGATGGCCCCGCGCCGCCGCTCGCGGGACAATTGCTCGCGACCACGCGCAACTATCAGACCAGCGTCGGCGGCATGATGAACGTCGCGATGACGGTCGCGCCGCTCATTGGCGGGGGCGCGAGCGTCTCGCGGCTGATGCTGTCGCGCGGGAGCGCCGAGCAGGCGCGCGCGATCGCAGGGAGCGTGACGAGCCGGCTCGGCGCCCGCGCCGCCTTCGCGGTCGGGTTCTCCGAGGGCGGTGCCACGTTGACCGCGCGCCTCGTCGGGCGGAGCGACCCCGCCTTCCTCGTCGCGCGCGATCCGTTGCAGGGCGCAGGCTTCGACAGCCGCGCGCGCGGATCGAGCGCGGTGCGGCGGCAGATCGGCGCGTTCGGGCTGACCGCGGCGGTGGAAAGCGGCGACACGCTGTCGCGCGATCCCGATGCGCTCGCCGCGATCCGCAACCGCTATCGCCGCTTTGGCTATGACCGGAGTGCGATCACGCTCGACCGGCAGTTCGGTGGTCTCAGCGTCGCGCTGACCGGCATGCGGCTGGCGGAACGGGCGACGGTGCTCGGCGCGCGCTTCGGCGATGCGCTCGGGGGGACGCGCGCGACGACGTGGTTCCTCGATACCGCCGCGCGGTTCGAGGCGGGCAGCGGATGGAGCGTCGGCGGGTCGATGCGGCAGGGCTGGACCGGCGCGACCGTGCGCGGCGGGCTCACCGGCACCGGCGCGATCCGCACCAACGCGTTCGCGGCGGACGTCGGCAAGGACCGGCTGTTCGGCACGCGCGACAGTTTCGGGCTGCGGATTGCGCAGCCGTTGCGCGTCGCGCGCGGCGGGATCGATCTGACGCTCCCCACCGCCTATGACTATGACACGCTCGCGGTCACGACCTGGACGACTCAGCGGATGAACCTCGCACCGACCGGACGCGAGGTCGACTTCGAGGCGCGGTATGCGCTGCCGTTGTGGACGGGCGTGTTGCAGACCAACCTGTTCCTCCGCCGCCAGCCGGGGAATTTCGTCGCACTTGGGGAGGATCTCGGCGCAGCCGCGCGGTGGTCGGTAGCATTTTGAAACCTGGCTCCCATATCCAGTGCATGACAGCTTATTCCCTGCTCGATCTCGTCCCCGTCGTCGAAGGCGGCAGCGTCGCCCAGGCGCTCCACAACGCGGGTGATCTCGCCGCGCATGCCGAGAGCCTCGGCTTCTCGCGCTACTGGACCGCCGAACATCACGGCATGACCGGGATCGCGAGTGCCGCCACCTCGGTCGTGCTCGCGCACATCGGGCAGGCGACCTCGACGATCCGGGTCGGTGCGGGGGGGATCATGCTGCCGAACCACGCCCCGCTGGCGATCGCCGAGCAGTTCGGGACGCTCGACGCGTTGTTCCCGGGGCGGATCGACCTCGGGCTCGGGCGCGCCCCGGGGTCCGACCAGATCGTCGCGCGCGCGATGCGGCGCAGCCTCAACACCGATCCGAATGCCTTTCCGAACGACATCCTCGAGCTGCAGAGCTATTTCGCGGATGACGGCCAGACCGGCGTCCGCGCCACCCCGGGCGCGGGGGCGGACGTCTCGCTGTGGATCCTCGGGTCGAGCACCTATGGCGCGCAACTCGCGGCGATGCTGGGGCTGCCCTATGCGTTCGCGTCGCATTTCGCGCCGGATGCGCTGATGAGCGCGATCGAAATCTATCGGCGCACCTTCCGCCCGTCGGCGGTGCTGGCGAAGCCGCATGTGATGGCAGGGTTCAACGTGTTCGCGGCGGACACCGACGCGGAGGGCGCGTTGATCGCGAGTTCGCAGGAGCAGGCGTTCGTCGCGTTGCGCACCGGCAATCCGCGCCAGCTTCCGCCGCCGGTGGAAGGGTATCGTGAAAGCCTCGGTGCGCAGGGCGGGGCGATCCTCGATCATGTGCTGTCGTGCTCGGCGGTCGGTGGTCCCGCGAAGGTCGCACGCGAGATCGCCGCGTTCGTCGCACGGACGGGGGTTGATGAACTGATGATCGCAAGCTCGATCTACGATCATGCCGCGCGAAAGCACAGCCTGACGATCACGGCAGGCGCACTGCGCGAACTGGCGATCGCTGCCTAGCGACCTTTACTGTTGCACTGACGACGGCCGGTTGTTCGCGCCCGCCCCCGGCTTGCGCAGAACTTGGCTTCCTTTCGAGAAGCCGGGTGTAGCGAGGCTTCCATCATGCTTCGTCGCAGCCGAAGCGCGTCCGATAGTGCGATCCGACGGTACTTTTGTCTGCCATACCGACGTCCAAGGATAGTAAGGCGTCGAGCGGTAGTGGTTTCGTTACCCTTCATTGACCGATACCATCGTCAGCAGGCTATAAATTGTATAGAAGTTTTGGCCGGACAAATATGGCGGGCTGGTTGCGTGCCCGAGATAGCGCGCTCTATTGCAGCGGGCAGACATGGATGCGGTATTACCGTCGGTACACCTTACATATTGACGGACCGTCAAACGCTACAGCATTGATTGTATATACCGGCATGAGTATTGCAGAGTAGATCCGAAGAGGCAACTCATAGGAGCATACCATGCAAATGAAACTCTTATCGACCGCTGCTGCGGTTACCATCGCAATGCTTTCGGCCAGCGCACAGGCTGCTGTTAACATCACAAGTGTTTCGATCCAGGGTGTTGATACGTCCTACGTCTGGGATACCGCCAACGGCGTCAATAACACTGTTTTCATCGCGCAGAACGTCAATATGGCCACGTCGAACTATAATAATGTGAGCCAGCCAATCGCGATCGCGCTGCTCACGGGCGACAATGCGTTCGCTATTCTGGGTGACGGTCAACCCGGGGGCAGCAAGGCGGAGGCGTCGCTTGCCTATCTGATCACCGTCATGTTCTCCAACGGCCAATCGATCGCCGGCGTTTACAACAGCGTGCTCGCGGACAACGACACCGGTGGGTTCTTCGGGACGACCGTTCAGACGATCGACAATGCGGTGTACAGCCTGAGTAGCTTCGATTGGCACCGTTCGACCGGTAAGGGGTCGAATACGGTCGGTCCGAAGCAGGTTGGCGCCGGTGGCGACCCGCGGGATTACAGCGGCCAGTTCGCCATCTCGGTCGTGACGGTCCCCGAGCCGGCTACCTGGCTTATGATGATCGCTGGCTTCGGCCTCGTCGGTGCCGGCTTGCGCTCGCGCCTCCCGGTTCGCACGCGCGTATCCTACAACTGATCGCAGGATCGTTCGTCGAGTGAAAGCCGCCGGTCCAGAAGGATCGGCGGCTTTTGCGATGGACCCTCAGAGATCTACCCGACAGAGGGTCCTGCGCTAGCTCAGTTCGCCGCGGGTAGCCGCAACCGGACGAGCAATCCGCCGAGATCCTCGCTTTCCTCGAGGCTGACCGTTCCTTCGTAGATTTCGGCGACATCACGCACGATCGCCATGCCGAGCCCGGTCCCGGGCTTGCCCGAATCGAGACGGACTCCGCGGTCGAAGATGCGCAGCCGCTCCTCCTCGGGGATCCCGACCCCGTCGTCCTCGATCAGGAATTCGACGAAGCCCGAATGCTTCGACACCGTGACGAAGACGCTGCCGCCGCCATATTTCGCGGCATTCTCGATCAGGTTGCCAAGCATCTCGTCGAGATCCTGCCGCTCGACATGAACCTGCAGGTCGCGTGGCCCCGAGGTGTCGATGCGGACGTGGCGGTACAGCACGCCGACCGCGCGCTCGACCGATTCGAGGCTCGGCCAGACGTCCGCGCGACTATGCGCGGAGCCACGCCGCCCGACGGCGCGCGCGCGCGCGAGGTGGTGGTCGACCTGTCGCCGCATCGTCCGCGCCTCTCGCACCACCGTGTCGCCCAGATCGTCCGCCTTGGCGGTGGCGGCGTTCATGATGACCGTCAGCGGCGTCTTGAGCGCATGCGCGAGGTTGCCCGCATGCCGCCGCGCCTCCTCGGCCTGGCGTTCGTTATGCTCGATCAGCGCGTTGAGTTCCTCGACCAGCGGCGCGACCTCGATCGGCATCGGGCGCTCGACCTGCCGCGCTTTTCCTGCGCGCATCCGCGCGATTTCCTCGCGCACGCGACGCAGCGGCCACAGCCCGTAGAAGGTCTGCAACGCCGCCATCACGATCAGCCCGAACGCGAGCAGCGTGAAGCTGCGCACCAGTGTCTTGCGCAATACCTTGATCTGCGCGTCGAGCCCGTCGCGGCTCTGCGCGACCTGGAACCGCCAGCGCAGCTTCGAGCCCGGCAAGGTCACGTCGCGTTCGACGATCCGCAGTTTCTCCGCGGTATCCGCCTTGGGGTCGACGAACTGGTTGCTGTCATAGGCGTGGACCGAAAGATCGGTATGCGGCGAGCCGTAGGCGAGGCGGCGATCCCACAGCGAGCGTGACGGGAAGGGCTCCTGCCCGCGCGCGCTGATCTGCCAGTAGAGCCCGGAATTGGGCTCGATAAAACGCTGGTCGGCGGGCTCGCGGTTCGAGATGACCTCGCCCTCGGGTCCGATCTCGGCGGAGACGATCAGCGCGGTCAGCACATATTCGAGCTGGTCGTCGAAATTGCGCGTCACCGCAGTGCTCAGCACGCGGTCGAGCGCGAACCCGCCGCCGGTCAGCAGCAGCAGGATCCACCCCGCCGCGATCAGGATCATCCGGCGGCTGAGCGAGCCCGTCGTCTGCACGCGCGGCAGCGACCGCGGCTCGGTCTCGAGCGGGGGCAGTGGCGGCGCGAGCGTACGTTGCGCGTGCGGATCCGATTCAGCCATGCGCGGCAGGCCGGTCCGCGTCAGGCATCGGGATCCTCGAGGCTGTAGCCGAGCCCGCGGATCGTGGTGATGACATCCTGCCCGAGTTTTTTGCGAATTCGCGTGACGAACACTTCGATCGTATTCGAATCGCGATCGAAATCCTGGTCGTAGATATGCTCGATCAGCTCGGTGCGGCTGACCACCTTGCCCTTGTGGTGGAGCAGATAGCTGAGCAGCTTATATTCCTGCGCGGTCATCTTGACCGATTCGCCGTTGAGCGTGACCTTGCCGCTGCGCGTGTCGAGCCGGACGCCGCCCGCGGTCAGTTCGGACGAGGCATTGCCCGAGGCGCGACGGATCAGCGCGCGAAGGCGCGCGATCAGTTCTTCCGACTGGAACGGCTTGGCGACATAATCGTCCGCGCCCGCATCGAGCCCGGCGACCTTGTCCGACCAGCTGTCGCGGGCGGTGAGCACGAGGACGGGCGCGGTGCGGCCTTCCTTGCGCCAGCGGTCGAGCACGGTGAGCCCGTCGATCTCGGGAAGGCCGAGGTCGAGGATGATCGCATCATAATTCTCGGTGGAGCCAAGGAAATGGCCTTCCTCGCCATCGGTCGCGAGGTCGATCGCATAGCCCGCGCCTTCGAGCGTGCTTTTCAGTTGCTGGCCGAGATTGGGTTCGTCCTCGACGATCAGAACGCGCATGCAATTTTCCCTTTGGACGACGCCGCTCGGGCGTTCAGTTGCCGGTACGGCCGAGGATCTGGCCGGAACGGCCGTCGACCTCGACCCAGATGACCGATCCATTGCGCAGGAACTTGAGCGTGTAAATCCCGCCTTCCGGATCGAAGTCGAACCCGAGATAGCGTGCACCCCGCATCGTCGGCACGATCCGCGCCTCGATGTCCTTGGACGGCAGCCAGCGGCCTTCGCGGCGGCCACGCAGCGCTTCCATCTGGTCGCCACGTTGCAACAGCCCTGCCGCCGGCGGAACGGCGGGGGCTGGGGTCACGGCAAGTCCCATCAGGATGGCGGCGAGCATCTTCATGGGCTTGGCATAGGTGGCGTGCGTTGAACAGCCTGTGAATGGCGATGAAATGTGGTGAAGGAGAAGCCCGTCACCCGACGGGTGCCGGGGCCGTCCTGTTCGGGGCAGCCAGTGCGATCCCATCGCCGCGGCCCCGGCCCCAGTCGAGCCGACGGCAGCGTATTGCAGTGCACAAAGCTTGCCGCAAGCCGCCCCACCGCCTAACGCGCCCTCTATGGCAGCACCTATCCTCGCATATGAAAATCTCGGCGTCATTCAGGGCTCGGGTTGGCTTTTCCGCAACCTCGACATCCATGTCGGCCCGCGCGACCGGCTCGCGCTGATCGGGCGCAACGGCGCGGGCAAGACGACCCTGATGAAGCTGCTCGGCAACAAGATCGATTCGGACGAAGGCCGCCGCACGATCGTGCCCGGCACGCGCGTCATCCTGCTCGAGCAGGAGCCCGCGATGACCGGGTGCACCACGCTCGCGGATTACGTCCTCGGCGGCGACGATGCGCCGCTGCAATATGAGGCGGAGGCGATCGCCGACCAGCTCGGGATCGACCTGACGCGCGAAGCCGCCAAGGCCTCGGGCGGCGAGCGCCGCCGCGCCGCGATCGTCCGCGCGTTCGCGCAGAACCCCGACGTGTTGCTGCTCGACGAGCCGACCAACCATCTCGACATCGGCGCGATCGAATGGATCGAGGAATGGCTCGGCCGGTTCCGCGGCGCGTTCGTCGTGATCAGCCATGACCGCACCTTCCTCACCAAGCTGACCAAGCAGACGCTGTGGATGGACCGCGGCAATCTGCGGCGTGCCGAGATCGGTTTCGGCGGGTTCGATGCATGGACCGAGCAGGTCTATGCCGACGAGCAGCGCAACGCGGAGAAACTCGACGCGAAACTGAAGCTCGAGGAGCATTGGCTGCTGCGTGGCGTCACCGGGCGGCGCAAGCGCAACCAGGGCCGCCTGACCAAGCTGGTCGAAATGCGCGCCGAACGCGCGTCGATGGTCGGGCCGCAGGGGTCCGCCAATTTGACGATCGGCACCGACGACGCCCGCTCGAAGGTGGTGATCGACGCCAAGCACATCTCCAAGGCGTTTGGCGACCGCACGATCATCGGTGACCTGTCGCTGCGCGTAACGCGCAAGGACCGGATCGGCATCGTCGGCGCGAATGGTGCGGGCAAATCGACGTTGTTGAAGTTGCTGACCGGCGAATTGGAGCCTGATTCCGGCCAAATCCGGTTCGCAAAGACGATCGAACGGATCGTAATCGACCAGCAACGTAGTAAAATGGAGCCCGACAAGACGATCCGCGACGTGCTCGCGGACGGCGGCGACTGGATCGAGGTGCAGGGCATCCGCAAGCATGTCGTCGGCTATCTCAAGGAATTCCTGTTCGAGCCCGGCGTGCTCGACGCGAAGATCGGGACGCTGTCGGGCGGGGAACGCTCGCGGCTATTGTTGGCGCGGGAATTCGCCAAGCCTTCCAACCTGTTAGTCCTGGACGAGCCGACCAACGACCTCGATCTGGAGACGCTCGATCTGCTCCAGGACGTGATCGGCGACTATGACGGCACCGTGCTCATCGTAAGCCACGATCGCGACTTTCTGGATCGCACCGTGACGATCACGCTCGGCCTCGACGGGTCGGGCACGGTCGATGTCGTGGCGGGCGGCTATGAGGATTGGGAGCGTCGCCGCAAGGCCGCCGCGCCGACCAAGCGCGGGTCGATCGCCAAGAATGCGACGTCTGCGGCGGCACCCGTCGCAGGCGGCGCGGCCCCGGGCAAGGTCAAGCTGACCTACAAGGATCAGCGCGATTACGAGATCCTGCCCAAGCGGATCGAGACGCTCGAAGCGGCGATCATGCGCGACCAGGAATTGCTGTCCGATCCCGAACTCTACACACGCGATCCCGACCGGTTCGAGAAGCTGATGGAAGCGATCGGTCAATCGCAGGCGGACAAGGACGCCGCCGAGCTGCGCTGGCTCGAGCTGGCGGAAATGGTCGAAGGGCAGGGGTAAGCCGTCCCGTCACCCCGGCCTTCGCCGGGGTGACGGGGTCTCAGTGCTCGAGCGAGCGCCCTTCGCGGCCTGCGAGATCGACGATGTAATGCCACGCCACACGGCCCGAGCGGCTCCCGCGCCGTGTCGCCCAGCCGACCGCGTCGACCGGATCGAACGGCAGGTCGTGCGCCTCGGCATAGGCGTGGACGATCGCGAGATAGCCATCCTGATCGACCACGTGGAACCCTAGGCTCAGCCCGAACCGGTCCGCCAGCGCGAGGCCGTCGTCGGCGGCGTCGCGCGGATTGACCGCATTCGGCTGGTCGATCATCTCGCGCGGGACGAGGTGGCGGCGGTTGGAGGTGACGACCAGCCGCGCGTTGGCGGGGCGCGCCTCCGCGCCGCCGTCGAGCATCGAACGCAGCGCACGTCCGTCCGCCGCGGCATCGAACCCGAGATCATCGACGAACAGCAGGAACGCGCGCGGCACATCCGCGATCAGCCGGAACAGCGCGGGGAGCGACTCGAGCTGGGGCGTCACGATCTCGACCAGCGCGAGCGCGCCGCCATCGGCCTGCACCGCGCCGGTCACGCTCTTGACCAGCGCCGACTTGCCCGAGCCGCGCGCGCCCCACAGCAATACGTCATGCGCCGCCGCCCCCTTCGCCAAATGCCGTGCAGTCGCGAGGAGAGCGGCCTTTTGCGCGTCGATCCCGTGGAGCCGGTCGAGCGGCAGCGGGCGGAAGGCGCGGACCGGCTCGAGCGCGACGCCGCGCCAGACATAGGCGGGACAGGCAAGCGGATCGGCAGAATCTGCGACGGGGGGCGAAAGCCGTTCGAGCGCGGCGGCGATACGGGCGAGCGGTTTGGTCATCGCCGGCGGTGCTACACCTCGGTCCAGGGCATCGCCAGCCCAGTGGTCCAGTTCAGTGCTGCCGCCTAGACCTGGAGATCATAGCTCTTGAGCAAATCGTACAGGGTCGGGCGGCTCACCCCGAGCAGCTTGGCGGTGTTCGAGATGTTCCCGTCGGCGCGCGCGAGCGCCTGACCGATCGCGGCGCGGTCGGCAGATTCGCGCACCGCGCGCAGGTTGAGCGCGGGTTCGGGGTCGCCGTCGGGCAGGTCGAGATCGGCAGCGGTGACGAGCTTGCCGTCCGCCATGATGACCGCGCGCTTCATGCGGTTTTCGAGCTCGCGGACGTTGCCCGGCCAGCCCCACGCCGCGATCGCATCGCGCGCCTCGGGGGCGAGGCCCGTCACGGCCGAGTCCAGCGTGCGCGCGTAGAGCTTGAGGAAATGCTGTGCAAGCAGCACCGCATCCCCGCTACGCTCGCCGAGCGAGGGGATCCGCACGACGATTTCCGCAAGCCGATAATAGAGATCCTCGCGGAAACTCCCCGCCGCGACCATCGCATCGACGTCCTGATGCGTCGCGCAGACGATCCGCGTATCGACCGCGATCGCCTTGCGCCCGCCGATCCGCTCGATCGTGCGTTCCTGCAGGAAACGGAGCAATTTGACCTGCAACGGCAAGGGCACGTCGCCGATTTCGTCGAGGAACAGCGTGCCCCCGGCGGCCTGTTCGATCTTGCCCTCGGTGGTCTTGAACGCGCCGGTGAACGCGCCTTTTTCATGCCCGAACAATTCGGACTCGAGCAGCGTGTCGGGGATCGCCGCGCAGTTGATCGCGACGAATGCGCCGTCGCGCCGCCCGCTCGTCTCGTGGAGCCCGCGCGCGAGCAGTTCCTTGCCGGTGCCCGATGCGCCGAGCAGCATCACCGACACGTCCGCGCGCGCGACGCGCTCGATCGTGCGCGTGACCTTGAGCATCTCGGGGCTCGCGGTGATCATGCCCCCCAGCGCGGTGCCGCTGGTGCGCGCGGCAAGGCGGCGGTTCTCGGTCTCGAGCGCATGGACGTGGAACGCGCGCGCGACGATCATCCCGAGCGCGTCGATATCGATCGGCTTGGCGTAGAAATCCCACGCGCCCTCGGCGATTGCCTGGAGCGCGCTTTCGCGCGCGCCATGCCCCGAGGCGACGATCACCTTGGTATCGGGTTTGAGCTTGAGGATTTCGGCGAGCGTCGCGAACCCCTCGCGCGTACCGTCGGCGTCGGGCGGCAGGCCGAGATCGAGCGTAACCACCGCGGGCTCCTCCGCGCGCACGGCATCGATTGCGGTTGCGCGGTCGACCGCGGTGAGGACCTGATAACCCTCATACGCCCAGCGCAACTGGCGCTGGAGACCGAGATCGTCTTCAACAATCAGCAATTTGGGCTTTTCGCTCATGCCGCCGCGTCCAGGCTGCGCGCATGCGGCAAGTGGACGCAGAAGCGCGTGCCGTGGCCGGGCTGGCTGGTGACGGTGACATGCCCCCCCATCGCCTCGGCGAGTTGCCTGGCCTCGAACGCGCCAATCCCGAAGCCCGCGGGCTTGGACGAGGCGAACGGTTTGAACAATTGATCGCGCAGGAAGGCTGGGGTCATCCCGCAGCCGTGGTCCTCGACGATGATCGTGGCGTGGCTGGCGTCGGCGGTCAGCGCAAGCGCCACGGGGGCATCGGCGGCGCTCGCCTCGATCGCATTCTGCAGGAGATGCGCAAGGAGTTGCTCGAGCCGTGTGGGATCGGCCTGAGCGAGCAGACCAGCATCTCCGGAAACGGTGACAGGATGATAGGCCTTGCGGGTCCCAGCGACGCGTTCGAGCAGGTCCCGCAACGCGACCGGTTGCAGGGTATCGGCGCGCGCGCGGTGGTGTTGCGAGAGGCGCGCGAGCAGGTCGTTCATCCGCCCCGCCGAGTCCTTGAGAGTGGCGACCATGTCGACGCGGAACTCGGGGTTGTCGGCATGGCGTTCGGTATTGCGTGCGACCAGCGTCAGCTGGCTGACGAGGTTCTTCACGTCATGCAGGATGAACGCGAAGCGGCGGTTGAACTCGTCGAACCGCTGCGCGTCCGCCAGCGCCTCCTGGGCGCGCGCTTCAGCGAGATAGCTTGCGACGTGCCGCCCCGCGATCCGCAACAGGTCGAAATCCTCCCAGTCGAGCGCGCGGTCGATCGGCGGGCGCGCGAGCAGGATCGCGCCCTGCAGGCGACCGAGGTGCGCGAGCGGGACGATCGCCCAGCCATCGCCGTCGCGCATCCACTGCGGGATGGCGGCGGCCTCGACCGCGTCGGTATCGCCGGTGCGGATCGCATCGAGTTCGACGATGCGGCCGGTATCGACGAGATAGGTCGCCAGCGCGGCGGGCGCGCTCCCGCTCGGCAGATCCCAGTTCCAGTCGAGCCCGACGCCCAGGCCGGCGGACTCAGGGACGAGCAACAGACCCGCGGGTGAATCGGTAAGATCGGCGACAGCCTTGACGATCCGCTGGTCGAGCGGGGCGGCATCGTCTGGCTTGCCGAGCGTGTCGGTGAAACGGATCCACTCGCTGCGGTAATCGTAGCGGTGGCGGAACAGGTGTTTCGCGACCTTGACCTTGGTCCAGGCGCGCACCCTCGGCGAGGCAAGGAACGCCAGACCGGTCGCGGTGGAACCGACCACGAAGGCGGTCTGCCACAGGCGCGCATCGTCGCCGCTGACCAGTGCGATGAAACTGGTCGCCGCTACCATGAGCGCGGCATATAGGAGCACCGCGGCAAGTGAGAGCGTCTGCCAGGCGACGGTGCGCGACAGGTGCAGCGACCAGTCGCCGTTGCGCGTGACCGCGATGAGCAGGGCGGGGGCGGCAACGACCATCACGAGTCCACGCGCGACCACGAGTTGTTCGGGAAAGCCCGCGAACCAGGCTTCACCGTATATCAGGAGGTCAACCCCCCACATCGCCGCCAGCGCGACGACGACAAGCCGGATGCCCCCGCGTGTTCCGGGGGCAGCGGCGGTATAGAGGTGGTGAACCAGTACAACCGCGCTGATTGCCGCCATCATGTGCAGGACGAGCCGTAACGTCGCGATCTCGGGCAGGATCGACCCATCCGACCCGATCCAGAGCATCGTTAGGCTGGCATTGACCAGCACCAGCAGCACGACGATGCCGTACAGGATGGCAACCGCGCGATGCTCCGGCGTCCGCGGATCCCGGCGGATCAACGCGTACATGAAGCCGAGCCACGCCAGATTGCGCAGCGCCTCGGCGACTCGCGGGATGCCGTCCGATCCATCGATCCCCGCGACCGACAATGCCCATAAGGCGGTGGCGAGTAACGCCGCGATGAACGTGAGGCGCGGCAGGCCGGTTCCTCGCTCGCGCAGGCGCGACAGAGCGACGCCTGTAAACAGCAACGCGGCCAACGCATGGCTCAACAGGATCGGCATCGCAAGGCCATCCACGGTGCTCAGCGTGCGCCCTCCGGCGAGGGGACGACGCGGATCGTCCGAAGCAGGATCAGCAGGTCGAGGAACGGCGAAGAGTTTTTGGGGGCATAGACTTCATATTCGAGCTTCTGCGAAGCGTCGTTCGACGCGCCGTGGGGGTAATTGCTTTGCGCCCAGTCGGCGCTGCCGGGCTTCGCCACAACGAGCGGCAGAACGCGCTGTCCCTTGCGGAGCGATTGGCGAAGGTTACCGGAGAAGATCAGCAGGCACCGATCGAACTGGACAAGCAGCAGCCTGGCGTTTCGAATATGGTGTTTGAACAGCCTGATCATCGCATGCGTACCCTGTGCGCCCGCAAAAAAGGCATGCCGACGACAGCGCCGCCGACGGTTGAACCCGGATGTCGCAGAAAATGACGAAGAAAGGTTGAATCCGCCGGATCGCGGATGGTCGAGGGCGGTTACCAAATCCGCGCGCGCACGCTAGAGCGGGTGCCAACAAGGAGTCTCCCGAATGCCGCAGTCCACGCCGATCGTTCCAGTCATCCTGTCGGGAGGTTCGGGGACGCGTCTGTGGCCGATGTCAACGCCCGCGATGCCCAAGCAGATGCTCGCGCTCACCGCTGAAGACACGATGCTCCAGTTGACCGCAAAGCGGACGCAGGGCGAGCAGTTCGCTGCGCCGATCGTCGTTGCCAATGCGCGGCACGTGGACATGGTCGAGACCCAGCTCGACGCCGTGGCGGCTGCGGCGCAGTCGCTGATCCTCGAGCCGGTCGGTCGCAACACCGCACCCGCGATCGCGCTGGCGGCGCTGGCGGCCCCCGGGGATGCGCCGCTGCTGGTGATGCCGTCGGATCACGTGATTCTCGACGTTCCCGCCTTCCATGCCGCGATCGAGGCGGCGCTGCCGCTGGTCGAGCAGGGCTGGCTGGTGACCTTCGGGATCGATCCGCATGCGCCCGAGACGGGGTATGGCTGGATCCGCATCGGGGAGGAAATCGCGGGGGGCGTCCACCGTGTCGCACGGTTCGTCGAGAAACCGCCGCGCGATGCCGCCGAGGCGATGCTTGCCGCGGGTGACCATGCGTGGAACGGAGGGATCTTCCTGTTCCGCGCGGATGCCTATCTCGCCGCACTGGCGGTTCATGCCCCGGAAATGCTGACGGCGTGCCAGCGCGCCATGACGGATGCCCGCCACGAGGGCACGCGCGTGTTCCCCGATGCGGAAGCGTTCGGGGCGGCACCGTCGGATTCGATCGATTATGCGGTGATGGAGAAGGCCGAGCGCGTCGCGGTGGTCCGCGTCAGCATGGGCTGGAGCGACCTGGGCAGCTGGGACGCGCTCCACGAGATCAGCGAGCGTGACGCGGACGGCAATGCGCATGCCGGGCAGAACGACGGCGAGGTGATTGCAATCGACACGCGCAATTGCTTGGTGCGCAGCGACGGGGCGCGGATCGCGATGGTCGGTGTCGAGGATCTGATCGTCGTCGCGAGCGGCAACGACATTTTGATCCTGCCGCGCGGGCGCAGCCAGGAGGTCAAGGCGCTGATCGAGGCG
>Ga0160428_1001681_pt1 | contig 15828 bp, 9 predicted proteins | sample SolpanmetagenomM_FD_108198 | JGI IMG/M metagenome (GOLD analysis project Ga0160428, IMG submission 108198) | Solar panel surface microbial communities from Lawrence Berkeley National Laboratory, California, USA - M | ecosystem: Engineered > Built environment > Solar panel > Unclassified ... | reverse complement strand
GCTGACGGGTGGTCATCGTAGGAACGCCACTGCGCGACGTACGAAGAAGAAGCTGACAGGAGCTGTAATGGACGGAAGGTGTGAGACTCGCTTGGCAATCATTCATTTCTACCTTCATACACTTCGGACACGGCAGACATATTGATCCATCTAGGTACCCACGCTGCCACCGCACAGCCCTCGACTGCACCAGATCCAAACCATGGAAAGCGCAAGATCTATACATATACTACAAGCAACAACTACAAGTACACCAAGCACCTACCTCGTACGTCATCTCGGCAAGCTCTCTCACTCAACACAGAAGTGAAGAGGCGGTCCTGAGTTAGATTCGAGGGAAATAGGACATCTTTTATTCCACTCACTCTGAGCAGTATTGGCCGAAATCACGCAAGACGCCGGAGACCATCACAGCACCACGGCACGGCACAAACACAGCACAGTATACCCCTCATCAATCTCAACAGCCCACCAGTCACCAATCCGTCGCCGCCCACCTTCAGCAACACACTACACTCTCTCAGCCTTCACTCCATCTATAAATCCAACAGCCAAAAGCACCCCTCACACGCACAAACACCCGCACAGTACACCACTCGACTCACAAGATCCAGGACTTAGACAAGCTACGCAGAAGCATGCGAAAACAAGGAACCTTGGAGGAGATCGACTAACTGAGCAGTCGAGGATCCAATGCTTTTCCATGTTCTGGTGGTTCTGGATGCATGTGCGAGTATCTGACTGGGATGTTTGTGGTGGGAGGGTTTGGGGTGTATAGTGCGAGGATGGATGTAAGTGTGAGGGTGAGAGGCATGTCGAGCTGAATGAGGCTCCGAGAGGACGGGATGGTGTTGTGGTTGATGCTAGGTGGAGGGATAGATATATAAGTGATGAGAAGATAGCTGAATATGGTGGGGCGTAACAGTTTTAATTTCTGTACGAGGCAGGTGCAGCTACTGCGATGTTTTCGTCCGTAGATAGACAGTGCATCACGTTGCTCATAACTGTTTGTCTTTCGCGAATATGCGCAGAAACCTGTGTGAGTGATGCGAGTGGAGTATATCCTCTCTAGTAGTAGCTGGCGCGAGTTGAAAACTTCCATAAGACTAGGTTAGGAGCTCTGGTTGGTGGCTTGTAGGAAGATGCGATGCCGGTAGTAGTCAGCAGGACGGTACTGCGTCCTCCATTCTCCATCTCCACGGTCGTTGTCAGAATTCTTGGGTCAGGACAGATGCTGCGACGGCTGTGAAGAGTGGCTAAGACCTTTTAAAATTTAGTAGATGTACTCTATAGCGGTCCTAGACCATGAATTCCGACGAGGACGTGTCTCTCACCACCTCAAACATCGCCACCAAACCCAACAGGTCTTTTCCCACCCCTCTCAGGCACAACAGCCAAAACCTTATACAACCTCCCCATCCCATCACTCCCTCTCCCCGTCAACCTCTCCCACCCTTCCTTCAACCTCTTGACCACTTCCTCCTTCTCCACCATGCCATCTCCCATTCCCACACCAGCCTTCCCAACCAAAGCCTCCAACCGCTCCCTCCCACCCATCCCCTCCAACCAATCTCCCTGCTCAACAGGCCCATGCACTTCCACCTTCTCACTCGCCCCCAACGCAACCTCCACAATCGCACCAAAATCAACATCAACCGATAAGTCAACCTCTCCGGGCGCCTCGAAGGGACTCGTCAGTTTGTGCGCCCGTATCCCCCTCAGACTGTTGATAGGAATTGTATCGGAAGGGCCATAATCGATGATTAGCGCGGCGCCAGAGGGTGCAGGCTTTGTGATCGGTGCTGGCATCTGTGGTGGTGTGCGCGTGCGGCTGTTTGTGCGTGATGACGAGGTCAGTGGTGGTAAGGTGACTTGCGGTGTACCCGTGATGAGTTCGGTGAGGTAGGTGGTGATTGTTTGCGTTTGCGGGCTGATTTCAACGGTGGAGCCGGCGCGAGGGAGAAGCGCTTCGTAGCGTGGTGAGAGGGCGGGCAGGAGGCGGCTGTGGTGCGTGCCGGCTTTTGCGAGGGTGAGTTCGAATTCGGGAGGGGCTGTTTTGGGAGGGTTGAGAATTGAGGGGGGTGCGGTGGGGGAGACGAGGAGTTCGCGCCATTCGTTCCGGGTGGTTGGGGTGGGGGGACGAGTGGGAGGGGAGGGTTGTGTGGTGGAGAGCGTGAGGCTTTGTCGGGGTGGGATGGGGATGGGGATGGATTGGAAGGCGTGGATGGGGAGGGCGTCGAAGAATTCGTGGGCGATTATGAAGGGGGTGTTGGTGGCTTCGATGGTGGTATAGAATTCAGTATGTGCGTTGTGAGTTGGATTCTCGTGTATGCAGACAGACCTCGGGGAATGAATTTTATGTCTTCTACCCAAACGACTTTCGCACTTGGTATGCGCTTGCAGGTGCTCTGTTGGCCCATAGGATGTTCTTTCATAGGTGAGTCGCCACAAAGTAATCGTCGTTGTGCTTCTCGTAATATCGGACTTGCTTCGACGAGGTATATTGTGTCGATTCCTGAGGCCATGGGCCTGAAGTTTGCAATAGTCTATCCATTGCCACTAGTCAGTCTCTTGACGAAACAGCACCTGCACGGAGCGTCTTTCAGCACATACTCTCAACACATCATCCATCAATGTCCCCCTTCCTGGGCCAAGTTCCAATATCTGCAACCCGGAGCTCATCTTCCCTTGTTGCATCCATTCCGCCACGAACCAGATGCCCACCAGTTCGCCGAATATCTGAGATATCTCTGGTGAAGTGATGAAATCTCCCGTCTTTCCAAACTGGTCGGTTCCTTCCGTTGTTCTTGTGGTGTAGTAGCCTCCATCGGGGGATGTCAGACACTGGCGCATATAGTTTGCGAGGGAGATGGGGCCGGTCGTCTACGGAGGAGGGTCATTGGTCGGTGTTGTGAGAGTCTTTGAGTTTGCTTTCATCCTACTGTGATGGCCTCAGCCAGCTTCTTGGCTAGTGGTGTTGACCATTGTCGTGTCGCCGAGGCAGAATTGGATTGCTGGCGCACACCAGAGCAAGAAACACGCGGACTACAGGCTGCAGTCCTTCGTCGCACACATCGTACTATTGATCTTGAAACAGTCATCTTACAATCATAAAACATGGCAATAAGCTGGGGACAATTGTATAATTTCAGATCGTCATTGATGCGTTGCGGAGTTCGTCCCGGCTCAAAATCCAAAACAATCATGAAACACTCTAGATGATGAAATCCCCCAACATATCTCCTTTGGATCGCGGGTTCGCCAACAACCCTCGAAATGGCAGTAGGAAGTTCTAGATGGGCGAACGAGGAAGAGGATGCTGCAGTAGTAGCACAACTCAAAAAGGAAAAGGAAGCAAAGAAACGACTCCGGGCAGAGAAAGCAGAGAGAGCGCGTAAGCTAGAGAAAGAAGCACATCAACGACGATTGCAAGAAGAAGAAGAAGCAGACAAAGCCAGAGCAGCAGCAGCAGCAGCAGCAGCAGCAGAGAACAGTGAGGATGGAGTACAAGAAAGGGCCAGCAAGAGGAGGAGGATCAGTCCTGCGTCTGACAAGATAGAGCAAAACACTACAAATCCAAAGAGGAGGCTCTTGAGATTCCCACAATCAGGCTGGACCAATTGCCGCTCCATCACAAACTTTGAAAGACTCAACCACATTGAAGAAGGGTCATATGGCACTGTTTCACGACAAAAAGATATCAACACTGGAGAGATCGTAGCCGTCAAGCACTTCAGAATGGACAATAGCGAGACACAAGGTTTCCCAGTAACAGCATTGCGGGAAATACAATGCTTGATGGAGGCACGACACAAACACATTGTCGATTTGCGCGAAGTCGTAATTGGACAGTCAGACGCTGATGTTTATCTCATCATGGACTTTGAACCGCACGACCTGAAGACACTGCAGGAAGAGATGCAAGAGCCATTTGCCGCTTCCGAGATAAAAACGTTGTTGCTTCAATTGACTGATGCGGTGTGTCACCTACACAATTTGCATATATTACATAGGGACATCAAGACCTCAAACATCCTCATGAATAATAGAGGGGAGCTAAAGCTGGCAGATTTCGGTATGGCGAGGTATTACGGTGACCCGCCGCCTCAAATGACTCAGCTCGTAGTCACTCTTTGGTATCGAGCTCCAGAGCTATTGCTAGGAGCAGATACGTATGATGGAGCAATCGACCTCTGGAGTATAGGTTGCGTTTTCGGAGAACTTCTGACCAAGAATCCCTTATTACAAGGCAAAAACGAGGTTGACCAGTTGTCGAAAGTATTCGAGCTTTGTGGTGTCCCGACGGAAGAAAGCTGGCCTGGATTCAAACGTCTCCCTAATGCGAAATCGCTCCGCTTACCTCGGACGCAACAGAATGTTGGCGCAGTCATTCGAGCCAGATTTCCCTTCTTGACAACGACAGGTGCGACTCTGTTGACATCGTTATTGTCGCTGAATCCAGCACGACGACCAACAGCAAAGGAGATATTGGGAGATCCTTATTTTGAGGAGAACCCCCGGCCAAAGTCGAGTGCCATGTTTCCGACATTTCCGTCAAAGGCCGGGCAGGAAAAGCGAAGACGCGCTGCAAGTCCTAGTGCGCCCAAGCGTGGTGACGCTCCCAAGATTGTAGGAGAAGCCGCAGATTTCAGTGGCATCTTTGCTTCGAGAGAGGATGAAGAGTCTGGTGCTGGTTTCCAATTGAAGTTGGTGTAACCAACTACGGAATATCTTCTTGGCTGTAGACATTGACGAGCGAGGTCGTTAAGTTTTCGCTTCAAACTACGCTCGATTTTTCACATCTCGAATTGATCGGATTGAGATTGAGAGTAGTTGTCGTAAGATTTGCAAATCACAAACTTCTCCAGCACTCTCCACACCTCTTTTCTTTTGCGTTAGGATTATCTGTCTCGCAGAAGTCTGGCCGTTGAGGCTCGGGAATGTGACGCGCAGTACGTGAACCAACAAGCCAAAATAACAGCTGCGCATATCATATACCCAATGCTTTGATGTTAGCAGAAGTAGGCAGTCCTTCAATCAGCTCCGTTAGTACTTTGCCAGTACCCAGAGACTGACTGATTCCCCAAGGTCCATGTCCTACTGCTAGAAATACACCACCTTTGCCACCACCCAGCGTCTTCATGCCACCTCCCAACTTCTCGTCCTGAACCCTGCTTACAATTGGCGGGCCTTTGATCGTGATAGGCCTGAAGCACAAACCCTCCCTCACTACCTCCAAATCATCCTCTCCATTCGGAAGTCCAAGCATACGAACCGCCGCCTTCTTCAACTTCTTAACAGACTCATCATCCGAACGCGCATCAGTAGCAATATCCGGTAGTTCCAGTTCCGCATCATTGAGACCAGCAATATATATCTCACCTCCAATCCTATTAAAAATCTCTGGCGAAAATCCACTCGAGTCGGTCGAAAACACCGCATGGCACCCTGCATCCTCATGCTCCTTTGTCCATCTCGGACTCCTAACAACCAGTGAATGTCCCGCATACGGCAATACCGGGACCTTGAGTTTCGACGCCGGAAACAACTTTGCGAATACATCGGGTGTCCACGCACCCGCACATACCACAATCCGCTTACAATCAACATCATATTCCTTGCCATCCTCGCCTTTGATCCTGACACCATTAAGCACACTCCCATCATCCACACTCACCCCAGTCACCTCCGCTGGCTGATGCACACGCACACCTCTATCCAGACTCTCTCCCAATAGAAACTTGCACAGCCTTAACGGATCAACCTGCGCCACAGACTCATCCTCGCTAATAACCTCGACCCGATCTCCCTCTTGCATCGTCAACCAAGCCGGTCCATCACCAGTCGTGAACTCGTGTTCGCCAGCAGCTTGATCCCGACTGCCGCCTGCCGCTAACCAGTCTGCGTCATGACTTTTCTTGGTTTTCTTCGACGGAATGTGGCTGGTGCCCGTGCTTTTGCTGTAGCTCCAGCGTGTACGCCCGTCGTGCTCGTCTGCTAGTTCTTTGTGGAGGCGGAAGGAGAGGGCGCCTAAGGGAGCGACATGGGCGGAGTACCAATCTGAGGCGAGGAAGCCGGCGGCATAGCCACTTGCGGAGGCGAATAGGCGGGGGGAGTTGTCGATGAGATGGATACGAGAGGCAGAGGATGGGTTCTGGAGAGAGAGGTAGTAGGCTGTGGAAACGCCGATGATGCCAGCACCGACTATTACGGTATCTGTCATTTTTCTGCGAGCTGGCGGGACTATATCAGAAGATATCAGGGGGGAGGATATGAGGACACAAAACTGTAAGGTATACAAGCTGAAATCTGGTAAATCTTCGGCGACATCTCCGGCGCATCATCTCACATCAACTTCAGAAGCTCAATAACCTAAGAAACCAACAACCACAACTCCAAGCAAAAGCATGTCAAAAGTCATCATCGTAACCGGTGCCTCGCGAGGTACGCCGCCGCATTTCATCCCATAGCCTTCATCAATAAAATACTAAAAAAAGACTACCAGGCATCGGTCTAGCCATCTCCGAATATCTCCTCTCCCAATCATGCAATCTCTTAGTCGTCTCCCGTGGTCAATCCGCACTCGAGGCAATCCAGTCCAAAGCCGGCAAAGATCGCGTCGAGATCCTGGCAGGCGATCTCACCGATTTAACTCTAGGACAGAAAGCGGTTGATCTAGCAATTCAGCGATTTGGACGACTCGACGGCCTAGTGGTCAATCACGGCGCCGTGGAACCTGTGCAGAAGGTTGTGGATGCGGATTTGAATGAGTGGAAGGAGGCGTTTGATCTGAATGTGTTTTCTGCTATTGCTATGGTAGGATCTGCACTGCATTACGGTGTCGCTTTTGCATAATGCTAACCAAGCATAGGTCAAAGCAGCAATACCGGCCTTACGGCAGAGCAAGGGCCGTATTATACTGACATCCTCTGGTGCTGCCGTCTCAGGGACTTCTGCATGGGGATGTTATGGTGCCGGGAAGGCTGTATTGAATCACCTCGCGAAGACACTTTCTAAAGAGGAACCCGATATAACTACGATAAGCATTAGACCGGGTGTGGTTGCGACACAGATGCAAGATACGCTGGCATCAACGCACTTTGCGAAGATGGAGCCAGCAGACTCGGCGAGATTCAAGAAGATGAGAGAGGATGGCGCGATGCTGAGACCGGATCAGCCTGGACATGTAATGGCAAAGTTGGTCATTGATGGTTCGAAAGACTTGAGTGGCGAGTTCTTGAAGTGAGTTTTTTGGAATGACTTGAGTTCCTCATTGATGTGACTTGCTGACGCAGCTTAATAGCTGGAATGACGAGAGACTGAAGGCATTTCAGGCGTAGGGGGGATAATCTGTATACCACACCCCGATCTTCAGCTTGTTCAACTACACTTCCAAGCTCACCTGCACGAAAATGGCCTCAGTCAGCAATGGCCTTCCGAAGCATTCACTTGCCCTTACCGGCATCGCTTGCATCCCTATCTTTGAGCTCATCCAGACGGTACTGGCTCGTCGCATTTCAGAGGCCATTGACCAGGGATGGCACTGAGGGCAAGGATCGACAGAACGTTCTCGGAGACCATCAGCACGCCTCATATCCTTTCTTCGAATACTTCGGGTAAGTAAGGTAAAACTATAATCTAAGTGTCGTTAGACTCAAGCGCCGAGATCGCGTCGTATGATAGAAGACATACCCACGAAAATGAAGCGCAAGACTGTAAGCAGCCCCTAAAGCAAGAAGGTCATCCGCAACAACGGCAACGATGTGGACACAGACAATGTGCAAATAAAGCGCAATCACGTCCATCTTTCACGAACACTTCTCCCTCGAATCTGCCTTTCCCCACTAGCGTATCGTCTTCCATACCAGATTCAGCTATGTTTTTTTTCCCATCATAATGCGCTCGTTTTTTGAACCGCCATTCGCCTCCAAGAGCGAGAAATGCTGTTTCTTCGTCGTTCCAGCTGCCCTCCTCAGCTGATGGCTTACTGTGACTGCTACTTTCTTGTCTCACTTGGCGTATACTTTGTTTGAGCTGGAAGTAGTTTTGAAAGATGGTGCGTAAGATGTATGCTGACCAACTGGTCGAGCTCGTGTCCATGGCCTCTCGACGACGGATTGTTCGTTAGTCGTACTGCTACTGTATACCTAGAGTTGTTGTGGCGCTACTGTGGGCTGTATCTGAGATTACGAGGGCAGAGCTATTGCTTTTCGCATTGGTGACAGTGCTTATTGATGAAGCGTGCCTGTACTTTTTTGGCTTGTGGTGCTTCTTCCCTCCATCATAGCTTGGATACTAGTAGCAACAGCGAAGATGTATTTCTAGTCTCCGACGGCACACGGCAGGATTTCCACAACTGCCAGACTTCCTCCCGCATTTGTGAAATGTTTCTTGGATAATGAATGCTTGCATTGGGGGTAGTGGAGGTTTCTGGTAGCAGACGCTGGCAGCGACATAGTGCTCACAGCTCGAGGTATGGTTGCTAGGAGATGCGTGTACCCAATTTTAGATGTTTTGATATATAACAGGCATCTGTATAGTAAATAGGTAATCATAGATTCTGCCAACTTGAATGTCAACACAACTCTGTTTTCCTGCACACATCCGTCGTAGCTCGATAGGATCCTGTCATGCACAATAATGTGTGCAAATACAGCACGTGGCGATGTGCCTAAACCGAACGTGGCAGTTATCACAACGAGGACGCAATTTGTCCACACAGAACGCTGACCCATCCGTGATATGTCAGCATATCTTGTTTTAATGATTTGCAGCCTTGACATGTCGTCCAGCTTCCCACACCTTGACCATGGGGTAAAGCCGCCAGAATTAGGCTGACAAGCCATTAGCTAGTGACTAGCAGGAACACAGAGGATAGCTCGTTGTCTTTAGCAGTAGAAGTGGGAAGAATCTTGTTTGCGGGACGAGCTGCATCACTTCGTAACTTCTTGTGAGGAGGAGCAGTCTCTGCAGCGTTGTTGGGAATTCATGACCCTGTGTCATTAGCCGGTTGCAACTTCTTGCGAGGAGGAAAAGTCTCTGCAGAGTTGTTGGGAGTTTGTGAGTTTGCGTCGCTGGCCCGCTCGGGTTATAGATCACTCGACGAGGTTGAGGAAGAGACTATCGAATTACGCATCCTCAAACTGCCTTCAATCCCGCTTTCGTCTGAATACAGGAAGAAGTCTGCTTGAGGGGCGACAGGAAAGGAGCTCTATAGAGTGATAAGTAACACAGATATAGAGTGAAAAGATGCACGAAAATAACAATAGATTGCTGTACTGAATTTGAATTTGAATTACATATTATTGGGCACATGATACGAAATGGTACTGTCGATTTATGAACGAGAATGGAAGTCTATAGAACTGTGTCAGCAAACTGAGCCGACTGATATTATAACAGTGCAAAGAGGAACAAGTGCGATAATCAGGCGAAAGATGAAAAGTCTAATACATAGTTTCAACATATTATTCAGTACTAGCATGGAATGTTTGGTTGCATCATATAACAGTGAAGTGTAAAAGAAAACTTGGGAATGCTTACCATCAGATTGGTTTAGGCGTGTCAGTATTGAGCAGGCACTATAACAGCTGAAAGTAGTCAAAGTCAGTGACAGATACTACTGAAAAGATCTTTCGAGTGTGTGGTGATGTATTTGTGTCAGGTAATCGAACCAACGAAATTGATTCGTCATTGTGAATCCGTATTTGATAGTACAATGTTGCTCATCAGGTAGAGTGGTTGAATTGTGGATAACAAGAATAACTTACATTACTTGCGCAAGCTAGTGGGTGGATGGAGGTGAGCAGGCACGGATTGTGCAAGGACAGCGGTACAATCACTGGGGAAGCCTGCCAAAATGGTGTCAATAAAGCTCGATCAACGACAATATGACGAGTAATATGTTTGAATTGATTCTCAATAATCAGTAGGTCCGTTTGGCTTAGGACAGGACACTCAGCACTCTTGCAAGTCTGATAGGGGCGACACGAATATTCATCCTTTGAGATGTGAGGGGAGGAATAGGAAGAGTTAGTACTGACCTAATATAAAGAGCACAGAATCTGATCTGGAAATACAGTAGCAAATATTGAAGCAAAACTGGTAGCAACACCTGTTCCGAACTATATCGCTTCAGACAACGTTTGTCCAGATCAACATGATCTGTGCTACTATCTGCATATTTTTTCGGCTAAATGACTGCGAGGTGATTTGAAATGTTGTTGTTGTTGCTGTTGTTGTTGTGCTGTGGGAAAAAAGTCTGCAGTTTTGAGGTTCAGTAAATCATGCCCCACTTTTAATCTGAGCCCTAGCCCTATATACACATAGAACTAAGTTAACTGCTCCCCTCGAGTCCAGAGGGCAGCGACGACCAAGGACATATCGTGCCGCCTGTTCCAAGATGTCTGATCGTGAAGGACCAAGTAAGTGAATGTTTCTGACGTGCACTTCGTTGTCTTCTTATTCTATCTTGTCAAGATTACAGCTGGCGCGGCCACCTGCATCGTGTTACATCAACAGCCGTGACCTTACAGAACATGCTTCTACGCGCCGAGTGCTTGTGACAATATTTACTATGTGATATCCGAAGAAGACTGAACCCATTGACGTGCTTACCTCGTCATGTCTTCCTGCTCCTCCAAAAGTTACTCCAGGCCATACCTCGGAACACCAAGTTTGCTAACCTCCTTATACCGCTATGCCATTCAAAAACAAGACTGACGTCTCGCACTCCTCAGGTTCCGACGACCTCTCACTACCAAAAGGTTTTTGTTTGCTCCCCTGCCCTTCGCCTAGAGCGCCCCCATTCCCCACCTCAAACCCAGACTAACACGCACCCCAGCAACCGTCCAAAAGATCCTCACCGAAATCCTGCCCCCCAGCTCAAACCTAACAACAACAAAAGACTACCGCGACGCCCTAATCGAAGCCTGCGTTGAATTCATTACAATGATCTCTTCTGAAGCCAATGAAATCAGCGAGAAGGACGCCAAAAAGACAATTAGCGCCGAACATGTCGCTATGGCGTTGAAGAGTTTAGGCTTCGAAAGCTATGTTGGGCCGGTGATGGAGAGTGCGGATGAGTACAAGAAGATGATGGCGGTGAGTGTGTTTGTTTGATGTTTTGTGTTTATTGGTTGAGCTTGTGACTGACGTGTGTGCTTTTCGTTTGATGTAGGGACGCGAGAAGAAGACCAGCAAGATTGATCAGAGCGGGTTGTCTGCTGAGGAGCTTATTGCGCAACAGCAGGCTCTATTCAGAGGTGCGGCGGAGAAATATAATGCGCCTTGATCTCTCTAATAGAGAGCACTGACATTTCCTGACCACACTATGTGGTGACAACGTCATTCATCCGTGAGAAGAGGATCATCTTGGTACGAGGCTACTTAAACTCGAGTATCGCATTACCATGCGATTTATCTGCTCCCACGACACTCGACCGAGGTGGAACTGTCATGTGACTAAAGGCTGGCAGGAGTCAAGCTTGACATTAGGCGTTTTGGTGGGTGGTTATAGATACCCTGGCAATTCAGATACGACAACGAATATTACGGTCAACGAAGGTGAATGTAGTCAGAGAAACGAGCAGAGAATGGCGCGCTCCCAGCTACTTTAAGCTGAGTGTGCGAGGTGTAATCAGGAACAAGAACTACATGGAGTCATCAGGCAAGCAAGCAAGACCAGACGCGGTTTCTACTTTAGTAGTAAGAAATGACAATGTCCACATTTCTCATGCTCTAATTACAGGAAAGACAAGGAGCATCTGCTTTATTCCCCAAAACTCCTAGGCTGTGCCACTAGATGCTCTTTTACAGGCAGACAGACCCAATCGCATGATCATGACTGAAAGTATCAGCCGTATGAAACAGATCAATCGAAATGGAGAAAACTCCTCCGTCCATCATAATTGCCTCGTGACACTTGTCGAAGGAGTCTTCGTTGGTGTCCAGTCAGCTCAATACGAGCATACAACATTTGAACATCCTGCACTCAATGAGACACATCGCCTCCACTCATTACCGTCATCGCAGACACTTCTCTCACATGATCATTGCGCAACAGAATAACAACCGTCACCCACGTCCACATTCACCAGAAACTACACCTACACAATAGTTAGCAGTAATTATGCCGCATGTAGCTCAATTATATTTCGACTTACCATCCAACATAATGCTGACACAGATTCTCCAAATTAGTAGCTTCACAGATCAGCTTGTCCACTTGCGTAGGCACATCCAACTCCTCATACGGCTTGAAATCAGTACCTGTCAACTTCTCCTTGACGCGTGCCAGGACTTGCAAAGCCCTTGCATTCTGCACTTCCTTGGCCTGCTCCGGGTCGTCACGGGGTCCTTCTCGAGTGCTCTCACGATTGATGAGAGTGCCATTGGTCTGATTAGCTACGACTACGTCACCATTGGCCTGCGTGATGGCTTGCATGTTCGGACGCTGGCTTGTAGTCGATGCACGGTTGCGAGCCACAGGCGGACCTGCAGAGAGCGAGCCAACGGGAGGCGCTCCACGATGCGTAGTCTGCTCAGGCTCAATACCAAGAATGGAAGCGCGACGTTCAGATGGGAAGTGCGTCTCGAAGTTCTCCTCTCGAGGGTCAAGACGCCATGTCAGCAGAGGGTCATGGATGAAAGCTTCTAGCACGGCCATTAGAGACTCCTTGTTGTCGCGCAGGACGCGCATAACGTGTTCGCAGGTGGTGCGGAAGGAGCCCTCGATTGTGGAGACTTCCATGGCATATGTGAGCATGCGAGTGAGGCGGAAGGGAACACGCTCGGGATATTTTTCGCGCTGCATCGCGACTTCGAAGCAATCTCCGAAATCAATGTGGATAATGTTGCCAGTGATTCTATCCATCATCAAGTTGGAAGGATGACGATCACCAAGTCCCAAGATGTAACCGACCATGGACATGACGGCAAGAGAGCGAATGTAGTTTGTGCGGCGATCGAGCCACGCTTCGGAGGACTTAGACTTTAGCCACAGGACACGGTAGAGGTCTTGGCCTGTTGTGTTGTCCATGGCATAAGAGAAGACCTCGACCTTCTGCATCAGAGTGAGGTTGTCATAGTCTGGTGCCATCTGAAGCATGATACGATGCTCAATATTGATGAGGATGTGGCGACTCTCTCGGTAACTGCGGATCATCTCATGCATAGTATCACTATGGGGCACCCAGCCAAGAAGACCGCACTGATGTGGCAATGGTACTGCGGCGTATGCTTGAATATTGAGATGACGTTTGGCGCTATCGGGGTCATTTGCGAGAAGATTGTTCACCAGCCCGAATAGTTGCATTATGCGCTCGTCCTGTCGAATATCCTCGTGACCCTTGAGCACAAAGGCATACCTCACGCCGTCGCTTCCAGTCATCCGCAGCTCGCGAGGCCGTTGCTTAGATGCAATGACGCGGGCCACTTCTTCAAAGGAACCAATGCTGACGATGGGCTTGCCGACTTGATATGTGCCAGGTACAGCAAGTTCGAGGTTTCGAGCTTCTCTTAGCTTAGGCGAGACGTACTGAAGCTCAACACTGGTTATACCTTGCAGCTGTCGCTGAATCTTCTTGAAAACCTGGTAGTAAACATCCCAGGCAGCTTGGAGATCACCACGATCCTGAGTACGTTTGTATGTCTGGCACCAATCTCGCGCTTCATGCAGATCACGTCCGAAAGCCTGAATAAAAGATACCTCTCTCAACGTTTGAGGTCCTTTCTCGAGCACGTCATGAAGAGGGTCGAGTATAGCGAACATGTCATCAATATTATCGTGACCAAAGTAGACTCTCGATGCCTCTTCAAGGGCTTCATACCATTGTTCATGCCAAAGGACTGCAATGCGTATGAGCTCCGTGCTGACGACATCAGCTTGCTCAACAAGCTTAGCACTGTGCTGTCTCATGTTGTTCATAATGTAGTGGGCTGATTCGGATCGATCTTTAACTTCAGACTTCATGGACACCGTTAATGGGTAGACAAGTGCTTGTGGATGCGCTCTGCCCACTTCGCATAGCAGATTGTTGATAGAGTTTCGGACACGCTTGTTGGGCTGATTTATCCTAGCAATGAGCTGAGGGATAACACCAAGCCAAGTATCGATGTTGACCTGAGTATAGCCTTCGATGACCGCGGTGGTAACTTCTGGGTGCTTACCATGAGCGAACCACAACGTGAGCAGTCGCAAAGTGTCCTGAATGGAGCTGCTAGATTCCAGACCGATTGCTTTGAAGAAGCCATGAATGGCAGGTACGACATGATGTCTGATGATGTGTGCCGGAAGATCCGTAGTCTCTCGGTCAGCAGAGGTAGTCAGTGAAGTGACAATATCGAAGTTGGCCAAAGCCCAAGCATGCCAAGCCTTGTACCATTTGGGGTTGTTCCTCGTAGAAGCAGCGTATGCATTCAATATCTCTTCTGCATAGTCTTGCTTCCAGTTCTGAGCGGCCACAGTCATTTGCCATTTGCCTTGTTTGAGGTGGCAGCGAGCGAGAAGTTTCTGCGTCTCTGAAGGTTCGTTGTTATGTCGCTCCGGGACATGTCCGTTCATGAAAGTAGAGCCGTTCGCGACCAAGGCGCCGTTCATCTGTGCTTCTGTATCAACGGCTTTTCCATTGCCACGCTCCAATCGTTCGAACTCGGTCAATCGATATGTAAACTCTTTCAATTGCTTGAGCGCAAGGCGTTGACTACCCGCTGGTGCCGACCACATGTATTTGAGGATCGCAAAGCTAACTTGTGGAGGTGCTTGCCCTTGTAAAGGTATCGAGAAAAGGTCTGCTTGACCCCCGACCAGCGACTGTAATGCTTTTTCCGCAAGGCCGAAGCGTTGGGACTTGCGACAAAGATTTCCGAATTTGATCCACATATCCATATTCTCCTCTGGCTTTACAACGAGAGCACGAACCTTCAGCATGCGTTGCCAGACCTCGACATTCTGTTGACACCCTGCTAATCTCTTTGACCAGGTCTTTCGCATCAATGCTTGCTTGTCCGGCGATGAGGTGTTTTGCTTATACGTGATGATCTCTTCGAGTTCAGCGAGCATCTGTACTCGTACCATAACACTGTATGCTCGTGTATATGATTCACTAAGCAGAGCATGTATCTCCCCGTCTAGCCCATCTCTTGCTTTGACGATGTGGAGTTGAGCATCAGCGAATTGATTGCGGTGAATCGACAGGATTGCACCAAAGAAGGAGCGATCTGGTGATGTGGGACTCATGGCATTGAGATATTTGTCCATCAGCTCCCACTGACCAAGACCCCAAGCTGCTGCTGCCGCAAGAGGTGCAATGAATCGTTGATGACCTTCACTCGAAGCTCGCACCCATTTGTCTTCGGCCAGAGTAGAAAGGACGTCCCATTCGCCCAAAGCGTGTAGACAGCGCATCTTGCCCATGGTCACCTCGAATGAATAAGGCTCTTCGTCCTCACGACGCTGGTATGATTGTAATGCTTCTTCCCAACGATTAAGCTTCTCAAACCACGTCTCTTTGAGGTCGACATCCACGTAAGCCTGTGCTTTCCTCAAGATACCGAAGGCAGCATCTTGTTGCTGCAGCTGATTGTTGATGCTGATAAGGGCCTCGACCGAGTTTGGTGATTGATCAGCAGCGAACTCCATCTCCTTCCAATGTAAAGCTTTTGCAAACGCATGACATCTGCCAGCGTACTGGCCTAGCATTCGTATATCGGTCGGAAGTGCCTTATCATCGTGCTCCAAGAACTCTGCAAGGTTCAAGACTGCTTGGACAATATCTGCCGGGCAAGTATGTGAACCAAGGCAAATCTCCAGGTTTCGACCTAAATCTT